>Ga0247724_1000018_pt1 | contig 72879 bp, 60 predicted proteins | sample OKSTACKMC2E_FD_182776 | JGI IMG/M metagenome (GOLD analysis project Ga0247724, IMG submission 182776) | Subsurface sediment microbial communities from gas well in Oklahoma, United States - OK STACK MC-2-E | ecosystem: Environmental > Terrestrial > Deep subsurface > Rock core/Sediment | place... | reverse complement strand
ACATGCTCAGTGCTTATCAAAAAGGCAACTGAGCCAGCTTGGCAATCGACAGAAAAGCTGTCATTAATTAGTGAACCAACAATTATAAATTATTGATTTAAGCCCCGGAGAACTGCGTATGCGTACTATCTCAAGACAGCAACAAGGCTTTACCTTAATCGAATTAGTTATTGTCATTATCATTTTAGGTTTGTTGGCCGCCACGGCGTTACCAAGATTCCTCAATGTCACTGAACGCGCCGAAGACGTTTCAGTCGAAGGCATCGCCGGTGGTTTTGCCTCGGCAGTGGGTTTAGTGCGGGCGGGCTGGGAAATTGCCGGCCGGCCGAATAACAACGTCGCCGCCAACCAAACCCGCGTTGAATACGACAATGTATTTATCGGTGTCGATGGCGCTATCGGTTTTCCTTCTGGCGACCCAACCGCCGATACCCGTGCCACAGCAGTAGATGCTGCAGATTGTGTGTTCCTGTTTAACAATCTGTTCCAGCAAGCTGGTGCTGCGACTGTTGATGCTACTTTTGATACCACTGATGACTTCTTTGCCCGTGCCGCTAGCAACGTCTGTGAGTATCACCAGACTGCTGGTTTAGCCGCTGCGCCAGCAGCCGGCGTCGGTGCGACAAATGGCTTTACCTATAACCCAGCAAACGGTAACGTATTGTCTTTCCTGAATAAACCTAACTAATCGAGTGATTTGATGCAAAAGAGTAAAGGTTTTACCTTAGTTGAACTGGTGATTGTGATTGTGATCCTCGGCATTCTGGCTGTGACGGCCGCGCCGAAGTTTTTAAATCTGGCCGGCGACGCGAAAAAAGGCACTTTGGACGCAGTCAAAGCTTCGCTACAAAGCGCTAATGCTGTGATTTATAGCAAAGCAGTGCTGCAAGGTAAGCAGAAAGATGCGTCTGATACTGTGAACGAAAGCGGTACGGACATAGCAGTAGTTTACGGTTATGTTGCTGCTACAAATACTGCTGTCGGAGCTGTGTTAGATTTAGATAGTAACTTCACAGTGGCACAAGGGGTTGCTATCGCAAACGCGCCTGTTGCGCTGGCGACCACTGATGTGATGATTTACCCGGCAGATTCGGATGCGCCAACTAGCGCTACAACCGAAGCAACGGCATGTTTCCTGAAGTATACAGCTGCTGCGAATGCGACTTCCAAGCCAACTTATACTTTATACGGTGATGGTTGTTAATTAAGGCTTTTACATGATGTCAGCACTACGCCGGGCCGGTTTTACCCTGATAGAACTGCTGGTGGTGATCCTGCTGATAAGTATTCTGGCGGCTACGGCCGCCAGTCGTTTTTTTACTACTGACGACATCCAGCCGCAGCAACAACGCGATGCGGTGATAAATTTATTACGCCAGGTACAAATGCAAAGCATGCAGGATAGCAGCGGTGTTTATAGCCGTTGTCCGACTGTGCTATTGCAAACGAACGTCGCCGGCATCGCCCGGCAAAATGCTTGTAACGCTTCTGCCAGTTTCACGCTGGACAGCAGTGACCTTAGCCAAATCGACCTCAGCGGTAGCATTATCAGCAGCAGCGCCGGCAGCCTGCCTTTGTATTTGCGCTTTGACAGCTGGGGCCGTCCTCGCAGCAGTTGCAGCAGCGGTTGCACCATTAGTTTTGCTGCTGGCGGCGTGACCAGTAGCCTCTGTATCGAAGCCAGTGGTTATATCGGGGCCTGCTAAATGATCAAAAGCCCACGCCCTTTCCGCCGCCACAACAGCAATTTCCGCAATCAGCCCGCAGCCATGCTGCAGCGTGGTTTTACCCTGGTTGAACTGGTGATTGGTATGGTGGTGCTGGCGATTGCGCTAACGCTGCTGACCGGCGTGCTGGCGCCGCTGCACCGCGATTCCGGCGCTATCTGGTTGCAGGTACGCAGTGCCGAACTGGCGCAAAGCCTGCTCAGTGAAGTGATGGCGCGCTCCTTTGATGAAAATTCCAGCCGCAGCGGCAGTCCGCTGCGCTGCGGTGAAACCGGTGCCGGCAGTTGTGCCGTCAGTATTCCCGCCTGTCCGGTCAGCGGTATGTCTGCTGTGACCGAAGAAGCCAACCGGCAGGATTACGACGACGTTGATGATTTCCATTGCCTGCGCGCTGATGCGGCGACTTTAACCGACTGGCTGGGCACCAGTCTGGCCAGCCGCTACGCCAATTATCAGCTGGCGATTAATGTCAGCTACGACGGCGTTAACGCCGGCGCGGCCAGCAATAATCTGGTTAAACGCATCACGCTGAATATCACGGCGCCGGATGGCACAGTGCTGACGTTCAGCGCTTTAAAGGGCAACTGGTAATGCGCCGCCGTCCTGCCTTTACCCGCGGTTTCACTTTGGTGGAACTGGTCACAGTCATGGTGCTATTGGGCATCGCAGTGGTTGGCTTGTCGACGTTGCTCGGCAATATGTCCGGCATTTACCTGCAATCGGCGCAGCGCGAACAGTTGCTCGGCCAAAGTCGCTTTGTGCTGGAGCGGCTTAACCGGGAACTGCGTGATGCGGTACCAAACAGCCTGCGGGTCAGCAACAGCGGCAGCTGGTCTTGTCTGGAGTTTGTGCCATTTAGCGCCGTGGTGCGTTATCGCACAATAGCGCTGCAGCCAGATACGCTGATGACGATGGACGTGGTCAGCCTTGATGCAACTTTTACTGCCGCCGCCGGACAGTGGCTATTGGTTTATCCGACCAGCCCGGCGGATATTTATGCTGCATCCAGCCAAAAAGTGCAGCTGCACAACACGCCACTGCTCAACGACAGCGATGGCAAAGCCGTGACTTACCGCTTGCAGCTGAGTCAGGCCTTTGGTTTTGGCACCGCATCGCCGGCGACTCGGGCTTATTTATTGAATAGCCCTGTCAGTTTTTGTGCGCTCGGCAATGAAATTCGCCGCTATGAAGGCTATGGGCTACAAAGCAGCCAGCCTGTGCCCGGCAGCGGTTTGAGCAATGGCGCGCTGATGGCGCGTCAAATCAGCAATAATTTAGCCAGCCAGCCGGTGTTTGAGCTGGCAGCGGATACGTTGACCCGCAATTCATTAGTGCAAATTCAGCTGGAGTTGACGTCGGAGCAAGACAGCGGCACCGTGCTCAGTTACAGCCATTTAGTGCAGGTGAGTAATGTCCCTTAAGCTGCATCTTTTATCACCAAACGCAAAACGCCGCCGCCAGTCCGGCAGTGCACTGGTGATCGCCGTTTTTGTGCTGTTATTCGGCAGCCTGATTTTGCTGGCGTTGGCACGGCTCAGTACTTCATCCGGTACCTCGCTGATTTATGAAGTACAGGGCCAGCGCAGTTATTGGCTGGCAAAATCGACATTGGAATTAGGGTTAGTGCAGCTGTTTCCACTGAATCAGACGGCGCAAAGCTGTGCGGCAGTGAATACCGCGGTACATAACTGGAACAGCAACGATTGGGCCGGGTGCCAGAGCCAGCTGTCTTGCAGCGAAGACACCGTCGACAGCAAAAAATGGTTCCGTTTGGTCAGCACTGCACAGTGTGGTGACGGCGACTTGCTGACCAGCCGGGTGCTGAGTGCGGAGGCCAGCGAATGAAATTCCGGATGCTGGTGAGTCTGCTGAGCCTGTTCAGTGCCGGTGCACTGGCGGTTGATCCGGTCTGCGATACAACCTGGACGAAAACCACCAGCAGCTGGACTTGCAACGGCAATGGCAAAGTGACCTTCAGCAGTAATACCAGCTTTGTGCCAAGCAGTAATTTAACGCTGATTGCCAACAATGGTTTTGCGCTGAGCGGCAACACGGTCGGCAGTGCCAACATTCGGGTGAATTTTGAATCGAGTTATGGTGATTACAGCATCAGCGGCAGCACTGTTTATGGCAATTTGACGGCGTCGAGCGGCACTTACACCATCAGCAGTTCGACCGTGAATGGCAGTATCACCACAGGCGGCAATATCACGCTGACCAGCACCACTGTCACCAGCCTGGTGACCAGCAGCAGTAATACCATCACTGCAACCAACAGTAATCTGCAAGGGGGGCTGACCTCACGTTCCGGCATCACGCTCAGTGGTGGCACGGTTAATGGCGCTATTACCATGACGGCACTGAATATTGTCCGGCTGACCGGTGTAACCATGCCAACCGGCAGTATCAGCGGCGCCAGTCATGTTTATCTGGATAATTCAGACCTCGGCAGTGCATCGGCCAATGTCAACGTTACTACCGGCAGCAATGATATTTATGTGCAGGGCGGTTCGGTGATTTATGGCAATTTGTCGGCAGCCGTGAATTCCAATGGTACTGTGCAAGTACAAAACGGTACTGTTTACGGCACTTGCCTGCCGAAATCCAATCCGGTCAATGCCTGTAATGCCACGCCACCGGCCAGCGTGCATCATTATGAACTGAGCTACGCTAGTCCGGGCGTCACCTGCGAAGGCGAGCCTGTGACCATAAAAGCCTGTACTAATGCCGCCTGCACCACGCTCTATAGCGGCACGACTTCAGTCACGCTGGCAGCCACCAATAGCGGTAGTTGGACGAACAGCAGCCCCACTTTCAGCGCTGGCAGCGCCAGCAGTGCCTTGCGAAAAACTACCACAGGCAGTTCAGTCATCAGTTTAAGCGCAGCCAGTCCAACGGCCAGTAACGCGTTGGTGTGTAAAAATTCCGGCGCGACCGACAGCAGCTGCAGTATCAGTTTTGCCGACACCGGCCTGAAAATTTTTGCCACCGACAGTGTGTCAGCTGTGCCTAATCTGGTGTCCGGTGTGAATTACACCGTGAAGTTACGCGCTATTCAGACCAATACCACCACAGGCGCCTGTCAGGCCCGGGTGCAAGGGACCCGGACTGTCGGAGTTGCGTTTCGCTGCCTAAACCCAGCGACTTGTGTCAGCGGGCAACGAGTCAGTCAAGGCAATGTTGGCATCGGCGGCACTGCAGCCAGCAGTAACCCGAGCTATACCAATGTGCCGCTGACTTTTGATAGCAACGGTACCGCGAGCGTACCGTTTAACTACAGTGATGTCGGACAAATCGCTTTGCATGCCCAGCTTAGCCTGGCAGCCAGCGGCAATGATCCAGCCATCACGCTGACCGCGCCTGCGGCGACGCCAGTGGTAAAACCTTATCAAATCCGGGTCAATTCGGTCACTATGGCCAATGCGACCGGCACCAATCCCGGCTCGACCAGCAGTGGCAGCGGTTTTGTTGCCGCAGGGACTCCATTCCGGCTGGTATTGGATGTGCTGAATAGCGCCGGCAATCTGACCCCGAACTTTGGTAAAGAAAGCAATGCTGAGACGTTAAAAGCAGGCTTTGTCAGTTTGGTCTATCCGTCAGCCGGTGGCACCGGATCAAACGCTTATCTGAGCAATGTCAGCAGTTTTACTGCTGTCAGCGGTAGCGCCGGGCGTTTTCAAAATGTGCAGCTGCAATGGCTGGAAGCCGGCAGTATCACGCTGCAGGGGCTGCTTAGCGATGGCGATTATCTGGGGGCCGGTGATGTGGGTCTTAAACCGGCAAGCAGCACCATAGGCCGGTTTTATCCGCAACATTTTGTGCTGAGTAACCCCAGCAGCGCCAATCTGTGTGGCAGCGGCAGTGCGGCGTTCAGCTATATGAGCCAACCCGGCGTGCCGCTGAGTTTTACCCTCGAAGCGGTCAATACCGCCGGGACCAGGCTGTTGAATTACCACAGTGCCAGTTATACCGGCACTGCCGGGATTGGCCTGGTGGCAGAAAACAATGGCAGCAGCCATACAGCAAGTCTGGAAGGCCGACTCAAAGGCCAACCCAGCCCGACCTGGCAACAAGGCCGTTATCAGTTTATTGCCAGCACTTTGCAGCTGGAGCGGGGGAGCACTCCGGATGGCCCTTTCCTGAATTTTCAGCCCGGCATTAAAGTGTTAGCAGAGCAAGACAGCCGTAATCTTGAAAGCACAGTGTTGAACATGAACGCGACGACCAACGGCACTTGCGCCGGCACGGCCTGTGATGCGGCAAAACTTGGCAATGAACTGAAATTTTATTATGGCCGTCACCGGCTGGAAAATGCTTACGCCAACGCCTTTCAGCCAGCGCCGGTGGTGCTTAAAGCCGAAGTCTGGAATGGCAGTCAGTTTGTGTTGCACAGCGCCGACAGCTGCAGTGATGTAAAACCGGCGTCTCTGACTGCCACCGGTACGCCGGCGTTGACCGTCAGCGGCAGCAATACCCAACTCAGTAGTGGCATCAATCCGGTCAACTCCTTGCTGTTGTCGGCGCCGGGGCAAAATGGTAGCTGGAGCCTGCAATATCAGGCGCCGGTCTGGCTGAAATACAACTGGAACACCAACACTGCAGGTGATGAGGATCCGTCAGCTACCGCGTTATTTGGACGCTACCGCGGCAACGACCGGCTGATTTATCAGCGCGAGCAATAACAACGCGTTTACAGCAGCACTTATCCTCTCACACTCAGCACAATTGCAGCTTGGTTTCAGTGGCGAAAAGTGTAAGATAAAGCTATCCAGCCGGCGCATTGTTACTTAAAATGTGCGCAAAATTTTGTCTAGTAAAGACCGGAGCCTCATCAGAGCAGGCGTCGCCGGTTTTTGCTGTTGTTGGCGCCCCATTCAGAAGGATTAACACTGTTCATGTTAAAAAAATTACGTGGTTTATTTTCCAACGATCTGTCGATTGACCTGGGCACGGCCAACACCCTGATTTATGTCAAAGACCAAGGCATAGTGTTGAATGAACCTTCAGTGGTTGCGATCCGGCAGGAACGCGCCGGCGGTCCTAAAAGCGTCGCCGCTGTAGGCCACGCCGCCAAACGCATGTTAGGCCGCACCCCGGGCAATATCAAAGCCATCCGCCCAATGAAAGATGGTGTGATCGCCGACTTCTACGTTACCGAAAAAATGCTGCAGCATTTTATCAAACAAGCCCACAGCAACAGCTTCCTGCGCCCAAGCCCACGCGTGTTAGTCTGTGTGCCTTGTGGTTCTACCCAGGTAGAACGCCGCGCCATCCGTGAATCAGCCCAGGGCGCCGGGGCCCGCGAAGTTTACCTGATTGACGAGCCAATGGCCGCAGCCATCGGCGCCGGTCTACCAGTCTCAGAAGCGACCGGTTCTATGGTGGTGGATATCGGTGGTGGTACCACAGAAGTTGCGCTGATTTCATTAAACGGCGTGGTGTATTCATCTTCCGTGCGCATCGGCGGCGACAAATTTGACGACGCCATCATCAACTACATCCGCCGCAACTACGGCATCCTGATAGGTGAAGCCACCGCTGAGCGCATCAAGATGGAAATCGGTTCGGCTTATCCAAGTGATGAAATCCTCGAAATCGAAGTGCGCGGCCGTAATCTGGCCGAAGGGGTGCCTCGCAGCTTCACTATGACCAGCAACGAAATCCTCGAAGCGCTGCAGGAACCGTTAGCCGGTATCGTTTCGGCCGTGATGGTAGCGCTGGAACAATCGCCGCCAGAGCTGGCGTCAGATATTTCTGAGCGTGGCATGGTGCTGACCGGCGGTGGTGCTTTACTGCGTGATTTAGACCGCTTGCTGATGGAAGAAACCGGCATTCCGGTGGTCGTTGCTGAAGACCCGCTGACCTGCGTCGCCCGTGGTGGTGGTAAAGCACTGGAAATGATTGATGTACATGGCGGTGACGTGTTCAGTTACGACTAACTGAACCTGTCCGGCGGCCGAGTACATGAAACCTATTTTTGATCGCGGACCCTCACTGCCGCTGCGCTTGTTTTTTGCGCTGCTGGCCAGTGTGGGTCTGATCACATTAGATCACTACACCAGCAGTTCAGCCCAGCTGCGCAGTTATCTGACCGCAGCAGTCAGCCCGTTGTTTTATCTCGCGAATTTACCGCAAGACCTGATGTTCGGTGCCTCCGAACAGTTTAAGTCGCAACAAAAAATCCTCGAAGAAAACCAGACCTTAAAAGACACTTTGTTACTGCAAAACGGCCAGCTGCAACGGCTGCAGTTTTTACAGCAGGAAAACGACAAGCTGCGGGCGCTGTTAGGTGCCAGTCCGGTGACTGAAGGCAAACGGCTGATTGCCGAAGTGCTGGCGGTCTACAGCCATCCGTTCAGTCATCAGATTGTGCTGAATAAAGGCAGCAAAGACGGCGTCACTATTGGTCAGCCGTTGATTGATGATTTAGGTGTACTGGGGCAGGTGGTCAGCGTCGGGCCAACGTCGAGCCGGGCGATTTTAATTGCCGACAACACCCATGCGATTTCTGGCCGGATTGAACGCACCGGTTTAAGCGTGGTGGCCGAAGGCATAGGTCAGGCCAACGCGCTGCGCTTGATCCATTTGCCACATAGTACGGACGTGGTTGAAGGCGACCGCTTGCTGACGTCGGGCCTTGATGGAGTCTTCCCGGAAGGCTACCCAATTGGCCGTATCAGCAAAGTCTATCGTGATGCGCGGTTGCCATTCCTGCAGGTCACCGCTGAACCTTACGCCAAGTTGGACCGCATTCGTTATGTGTTGTTGGTCTGGCCGCATCAGGGCACTACAGCGGCTGATCCGGAAATCGTCAATCCGCCGGAAACCACAGAGCCGGAGCAGAAATAATGCAGTCAAACTGGCGTTTTTTATGGATCCACCTGACGTTGCTGTTGGCGTTATTGCTGGCGGTAATGCCATTACCGGCCGAAGTAAAACTATTCCGGCCGGACTGGCCTTTGCTGGTGTTGTGTTATTGGGTGCTGGCGCTGCCGCATCGCGCCAGTATCGGCACTGCTTTTGTCATGGGGTTTCTGGTTGATGTGATGGTCGGCACAGTGCTTGGCGTCAATGCGCTGGGCTATTCGGTGGTCACTTTTATCGTTGCAGCCAATTATCTGAAGATCCGGAACTTTTCTATTCTGCAGCAGGCCTTATTAATCGGCATGTTGCTGGCTTTGTACCACTTATTGCTGTTCTGGCTCAGTCATTTCCTGACCGGTGTGTATTTCCGCGCAGCTTATTTATGGCCTGTGCTGACCGGTATGTTAGTCTGGCCGTATATTTTCCTGTTTTTGCGCCGGATGCGCCGCCAACTGAAGATCCAATAATATGACCCGCATTGCGCTTGCTTCCGCTTCACCGCGTCGCCGTGAATTGTTATCTCAGCTTGAAGTGAATTTTATCGTGGTGCAGTCGCCGATTGACGAAGCAGTGTTGCCAGGCGAAGTGGCGGCAGATTATGTATTAAGGCTGGCCAAAGCCAAAGCGCTGGCCGGTTTTCTGGCGCAGCAGCAGCCTTTGCCGACGCTGGGTGCAGATACCATCGTCGTCGTTGACGGCGAGATCCTCGGGAAGCCACAGGATCAAGCGGATTTCTTACGCATGATGCGGTTATTGAGTGGCCGTTGTCATCAGGTCTATACCGCAGTGGCGCTGTGCCGCGATGTCGCTTGCGAGCCTCAGGCGGTGACAGTCGCCACTGACGTCTGGTTTGGGCCTATGACTGAAGCGCAGATGTTGGCTTATTGGCAGAGCGGTGAGCCAGCCGACAAAGCCGGTGGTTATGGCATTCAGGGCCTGGGTGGTCGTTTTATTGAAAAAATTCATGGCAGCTATTTTGCCGTAGTCGGTTTGCCATTATTTGAAACCGCCGCATTGCTGGCGGACTTGCCGGAGGCTGTATGAGCGCCGAACTGCTGATTAACGTCACGCCGAGTGAAACCCGGGTGGCGCTGATTGAAAATGGAGTGTTGCAGGAAGTCCATATCGAACGTCAGGCCCGTCACGGCCTGGTTGGCAATATTTATATCGGCAAAGTCAGCCGGGTTCTGCCGGGCATGCAAGCAGCCTTTGTCGATATTGGCCTGGATAAAGCGGCATTTTTGCATGCGTCCGACATTATCCAGCGCGATGCCAACGATCTGGAAGTTAAAGTTGCCGCGGTCAAAGACATCCGCCTGCTGGTGCATGAAGGCCAGTATTTATTGGTGCAGGTGGTGAAAGATCCGCTTGGCACTAAAGGCGCACGGTTGACCACCGACATCACGCTGCCTTCGCGTTATCTGGTGTTTATGCCGGGTTCACCTCATGTTGGCGTGTCGCAACGCATTGAATCCGATGAAGAACGTCAACGCTTAAAAGACATCGTCTCGACTTGTCTTGATGACGATAACGGCGGTTTTATTGTCCGCACTGCGGCCGACGGTGCCTGCGAAGTCGAGCTGCTGCAGGATGCGCGGTTTTTGAAAAAACTCTGGGCCAAAATCCAGAAGCGCAAACAAAAACACCGCAAAGAAGCGATGTTGTACGAAGATTTAACGCTGGCGTTTCGCATTCTGCGTGACTTTGTCGGCAGTGATTTAGAGCGTGTGCGGGTCGACTCCAAAATGACCTGGCAGGCGCTGCATGCCTTCACTGAAGAATTTATTCCGCAGATGACCGAAAAGCTGGAATATTACCCCGGTGAGCGGCCGGTGTTTGACCTGTTTGATGTCGAAAACGAAATTCAGCGCGCGCTTGACCGTAAAGTCCCGCTGAAAAGTGGCGGTTATCTCATCATCGACCAGACCGAAGCGATGACGACTATTGACGTCAATACCGGCGCTTTTGTCGGCCACCGCAACCTCGAAGAAACCATTTTTAATACCAATATCGAAGCGACGCAGGCGATCGCCCGCCAGCTCCGATTACGTAACCTTGGCGGTATTATCATTATTGATTTCATCGACATGCAAAGCGAAGAGCATCAGCGCCGCGTGTTGCATAGCCTCGAAATCGCTTTATCCCGCGATAAAACCAAAACCAATATTCATGGCTTTTCCGCGCTTGGCCTGGTCGAAATGACGCGCAAACGCACCCGTGAAAGTCTGGAGCATGTGCTTTGTACTGAATGTCCGGTCTGTGCCGGCCGCGGTTCGCTGAAAACGGTTGAGACGGTTTGTTTTGAAATTATGCGCGAGATTGTCCGGGTGAACCGCGCTTACGCCGCCGACAAGTTTGTTGTGTATGCATCACCAGCGGTTAAGGATGCTTTAATCAACGACGAATACCATAACCTGGCTGAGCTGGAAGTCTTTATCAGCAAGCAGATTAGTGTCGTGATTGAACCGCAATATACCCAGGAACAATTTGACGTGGTGATGATGTAGTGGCGCGGCTTCAGCGTGCCGGTTGGTTTTGTCTGCACAAACTCTGGCTGCTGTTTGCGGTCGGTGTGGTGCTGCTTGCCACGCTGGTGACGCTGCTGCGGGTGGGTTTGCCATATGCCACCGGCTACAAAACTGATATCGAACAGTTTATCGCCAGCCAATATGGTGCGCCGGTCAAGATTGGCCAGCTCAGCGCCGCCTGGCAAAGCACAGGCCCGGCCTTGTTACTGCAAGAAGTCGCAGTACAATCGCCGGCTGGTGACACCTTATTGCAAGTCGCCGAACTGCGGGTGCGCCTCGATTTTTGGGCCAGCCTGACCAGTCTGCAACTCAAAGCCGATGATTTTGAATTATCCGGCCTGCATCTGACCATCGACAGTCAGCGCCTGCTGCAACAAAACGCTGATACACCGGCGACCGACGCGGAACCGCTGTTCAGCGCGGTAGAACAACTGCTGTTTCAGCAGCTGAAAAACTTCACGCTGGTCGACAGCAAACTGACGCTGCGTTCGCAATATACCCCACCGATTGAGATGCAAATCCGCCGGCTGGCCTGGCTCAACGCCGGCGAGCGCCATCAGGGCTCCGGTGAAGTCGAAATCGCCGGCGTGACCGGTAATGCGCTGGCATTTGTGCTGGACCTGACCGGCGACAGCCTCGGCAAAAGTCGTGGCCAGCTGTATTTGTCCAGCAATGACCTGAACGTGTTGCCCTGGTTCGAAACCCTGCTGCCAGAAAGTCGGAAGTTGGCGCGCGCCGATATTAATTTCCAGGCCTGGGGCGATATTGCCGGTGGCACTTTGCAGCAAATTCAAATCGCGCTGGCGGAAAACCGGCTGATGTGGCGTCAGGACGACCAGACGCAGCAGCTGAGCCTGGGCAAAGGCCAGTTATTGTGGCAACCGACCCAAGACGGCTGGCAGTTATTATCCAGCCAGCTGACGCTGACGTCGGGTATACAAAGCTGGCACGACTTCCAGCTGCAGCTGGTCAGTCAGCAAGGCGTCTATTCCGGTTCACTGCAGCAACTGCAATTGCAGGCGGCCGTGCCGCTGGCGCAATTATTTGCTGAAGACTCGGCAGCGCTGCGGAAAATCCTGTCATTTCAGACGGATGCCCGTATCACGCAGCTTGGCATGCAGCTGAACGGCGACCAATGGTTTGTCAGTGGCGATTTTATCGATTTTAACTCGGTGCCGGTCGACGATGTGCCTGGCCTGACCGGGCTCACCGGCCATTTCAGCGCCAGCCCCAATTATATTCTGTTGGATTTACAAGGCGTAGATGGTGCACTGAGTTGGGGTGAAGCCTTTAGCCGCGCTACGCCATACCAGAGCCTGCAGACGCGGATTGAAGTGCTGCAGCAACAGGGGCAGTGGCGCGTGCAAATTCCACGGCTGGCATTACGCCATCCGGATATTGAAGCTGACGCCCAGCTGGTGCTGGAGTTAGGTGAAAAGCCCGGCATGACGTTATTGGGTGAACTTCGCAAAGTACCAGTGGCCGATGCGCGGCATTATTTCCCAACCCGGCACATGCCGGAATCGGTGATTAACTACCTGACCCCGGCGCTGATCAGCGGCCAGGTGCCGGTAGCACGGGTGCTCTGGCATGGCGCTTTTAAAGATTTCCCGTATGACAAACACAACGGTATTTTTCAGGCGCAGGCTTTTATCGCCGACACCGAGTTTTCTTTTGACCCGCACTGGCCGGTGATTAAAGGCATGCAGGCTGAACTGCTGTTCGAAAATGCCGGCATGCTGATTCAAAGCCAGGCCGGTCAGCTGTTTGAGCTGGCGCTGGAAAACGGCGTGACGGCGCGTATTCCAAACCTGTTTCAGGCCGAAACTTTATTGATCGACATCGAGCGCCAGACCCAGGCCGAAGGCGTTACCGGGCTGATGCTGGCGTCACCGCTCAGCGATTCGGTCGGTGCGACGCTGGATTATTTGGGCGTCAGCGGGTTGGTTAACGCCAAAGTGCAGTTGCAGATTGGTTTGAAAAAAACCGGTGTGCGGGCGCTGGGTGATGTCGAGTTTTTTGCTAATCAGCTGAATATCCGGGCACCTGCTGTCGCGGTAGAGCAGCTGCAAGGCCATCTGCAGTTTGATAACGACAAAATCGACAGCGAGCAGCTGATGTTTGTCAGCCACGGCGTACCGCTGAATGCCACTTTGCACGGTGCACAGCAGGACGGGCAATATCAGGTGCAGCTCAAAGCCCATGGCGAACAACAAATCGACCAGCTGCTGGCGCTGGTATCAGAAGAGTGGCAAGGGCTTGGCAAAGGTCTGGCCAATTTCAGCTGGGATTTAAATATTCAGTTGCCGCAAAGTGGTTTCAGTTATCAGTCCACCGCCTTGATGGACTTGGCTGCCGCTGAGCTGCAACTGCCGGCACCTTTTGGTAAAACGCCGGCTGACGGTGCCACAGTGCTGTTGCAAAGTTCCGGCAACGAAAATACGTCCAGCATTGAAATGCGCTACGGCGACCAGGCGCAGCTGCAGGCGCGGCTTGACCAGCACAGCGGCAAGATTACCGGCGCTTTGCTCAGTCTCGGCCTGCCGAGCAGCGAGCTGCGGGACGGTTTTTTTATCGACGTGAATTTAGAACAGGCGGACCTTGCTCCCTGGATTAATTTATTGCAGCACCAGCTGGCGGCGATTGAACCCGGTGAAGATCCGATGTTCCCGCCATTGTCCGCCGTTAATGGCCGGATTAAACAGCTGACCTTGTTTGACGATGTGTCGCTAAATCAGCTGAGTTTTCAACTGAAGCCTGAAGCTGACAGTTATCAGCTGAACTTGAATGCCAATGAAGCCGAAGGCGACATTTGGTTTGCCAAAGCGCTGAAAGAAAGCGGCATCAAGGCCGATTTGGCGCGTTTACAGCTGATTTTTGCCAATCAACAAGCTGCCAAACTGGCGGCTGCAGAATTAAAAGCCCAGCAGTTGCTGGAAGCCGAAGTAGCACAAAAGCCAGATTATGCCGCGCTGGAAGCTGAAGCTTTTGCCAGACTGACCCCCATGCCCTGGCTGGCGGATTTACCACCTGTGCAGCTATATTGCCGCGCTTGTCAGGTTGGCGATTATGATTTGGGTGAAGTGAATGCCAAAAGCCACAGCGACGGTGTCAGCTGGACTCTCACAGAGTTCAGCTCTAAACGTGACGGTCACCGCTGGACTTTAACCGGCAGCTGGCAAAAAGACGATGGCCTCGGCGAAACCCGCTTATCCGGCACTTTGCAAAGCCCGGCGCTCGGCCAGCTGCTGCAGGAATATGACTTGAGCCGCAGTATGAGCGGCAGCAAAGCCAAAGTAACGCTGGACCAGCTGAGCTGGCAGGGCGCACCTTTCCAATTTAACCGCCAGACTTTAGCGGGCGGTATCGCCTGGGATTTAGGTGAAGGCTCATTGGTGGAAGTCAGCGACGGCGGCACCCGGATTTTCTCGTTATTCAGCCTGGATTCGCTGGTGCGTAAACTCCGGCTGGATTTTCGGGATGTATTCGCCAAAGGCTTTTTCTATAACAAGATGAATGGCTCGATGCAGATAGACGCCGGCGTCGCCAGCACCACAGATACCAAAGTGGATGGTGTGGCCGGGGACATCGAAATGTCCGGCAGCGCGGATTTAAAAGCGCGGCAGATTGATTATCTGATGGCGTTCAGCCCGAAAGTGACGTCCAGTCTGCCGGTGATCCTGGCCTGGATGGTCAATCCGGTGTCCGGTGTTGCCGCTTATGCGCTGGATGAAATGTTCCAGTCGGCGGAAGTGATTTCCAAGATTAACTTCAGTGTCAGTGGTGATTTGGATAACCCGACTGTCACTGAACTGGAACGCAACAGCAAACAAGTCACTATCCCGGCGGATGCTTTGCCGAAACCAGTGAAACCGCCGTTGGCGACGGCGCCAGCCGTTGCGGCAGAGGCCGCTGTTGGTGAGGAGTCGGTGCAGTTAAGCCCGCTAAGGCCCGATGCGCCAGCCGAAGCCGCCTTGCCAGCAGAACGGGTGATGCCGGAAGCCACACCAGAAATGGGTTCAACCGAAGATCCGCTGGTGATAGATGCGGCAGGGGGGCAAAATGACTGAGACGACCAGCATTTGGCAACTAACGGCGCTGCAGCTCTGTAGCAGCCCGGTACCCGCGGAGAATTTACGTCAGATAGCTGATTTACTGCAACAACTGCCGCCGGCCAGACCACAGTTAGTCGCTTTACCAGAAGGCGCTTTATGTTTTGCCGGAGCAGATGGCGCCAACCTTGCCATCGCTGAGCCTTTGAGTGGGCCCGGTGTACCGCTGAGTACTGATCAGCCGCTGCAGCAACAACTCAGTGCATTGGCGCGCCTGCATCACATTTATCTGCTGGTTGGTACTTTGCCGACGCTCTCTGCACGCGCGCAAACGCTGCCGTCCCAAAGCGACGGGCCGGCCCGCTTTAGTGCCAGCAGCCTGTTGTTTGGCCCGGACGGCACTTTACTCAGCGATTATCAGAAAATTCATTTATTTGACGCTGATGTCAGCGACAATACCGCCAGTTATCGCGAATCAGCCACCACCAAACCGGGCGACAAAGTCACAGTGGCGGATTTAGACGCAGTGAAAGCGGGCCTCGCCATTTGCTATGATGTGCGTTTTCCCGGCCTGTTTGCTCAGTTGCGCCAGCAAGGCATGAACTTGCTGTGTCTGCCATCGGCCTTTACCACAGTGACGGGCGCCGCGCACTGGCATACACTGCTGCGGGCACGCGCCATTGAAACCCAGAGTTTTGTGCTGGCGCCAGCGCAAACCGGCACTCATGCCAATGGCCGCCAGACTTATGGCCACAGCCTGATTATTGACCCTTGGGGTCAGGTGCTGGCAGATGCCGGCACTGAACCCGGACTGATTTCAGTGCGTATCGACTTGCAGGAAGTGGCCAAAGTACGCCACAAGATGCCGCTGGCGCTGCATAATCAATTTATCTGTACCCAAATGACTAGTGAGAAGCTATGACCAATATCGCGATGCTCAACGCCGTGGAACAAAATCTGATCGCAGCCAGCGATTTGACCGATCAGGATGTGGCGCAAAGCCTGAGTTTCCTGTTCGCGCACCAGCTGGACTACGCCGATTTGTATTTCCAGTCCAGTGTGCACGAATCCTGGGTGCTGGAAGACGGTCTGGTCAAAGACGGTTCTTTTAATATCGAACGCGGCGTCGGTGTGCGTGCTGTGACAGGCGAAAAAGCTGGTTTTGCTTACGCCGATACCATTTCCAAACAAGCGCTGCAAACGGCAGCCACCGCAGCGCGCGGCATCGCGGCACATGGCCAGCAAGGTCAGGTCAAGGCATTCAGCAAATCGGCCAACAGCGCGATTTATTTGCCGTGTGAGCCGCTGCAAAGCCTGAGCAATACCGACAAAGTCGCGCTGCTGCATCAGATTGAAGCTTTTATCCGCACCCTGGACAGCCGCGCCGAACAGGTGATGGTGAGTCTGTCCGGTGTGTATGAAGAGATGCTGGTAGCCGCCAGTGACGGTACTTATGCCGCCGACATCCGCCCGCTGGTGCGGCTGAACTGTTCGGTGCTGCTGCAGCACAATGGCCGGCGTGAACGCGGCGGTGCCGGTGGCGGCGCCCGCACCAGCTACGACTACTTCAGCGAAGATTTTGACGGCGAACCACGCTGGATGAGTTATGCCCGCGAAGCGGTGCGTCAGGCTCAGGTTAATCTGACCGCCATCGACGCGCCGGCCGGCATGATGCCGGTTGTGCTGGGTGCCGGCTGGCCTGGCGTCCTGTTGCATGAAGCGGTTGGTCATGGTTTAGAAGGCGATTTTAACCGCAAAGGCGCTTCGACTTTCTCCGGCCGTATCGGTGAACAAGTGGCGTCGAAACACTGCACTATCGTCGACGACGGCACTTTATCCGGCCGGCGTGGCTCGTTGAATATCGATGACGAAGGCACACCAGGCCAATATAACGTGCTGATCGAAAACGGTATTCTGAAAGGTTACATCCAGGACAAACACAACGCGATGCTGATGAACGTGCCTGCCACCGGCAACGGCCGCCGCGAATCTTTTGCCCATCTGCCAATGCCACGAATGACCAACACTTATATGCTGGCCGGTGATTATGCGCCGGAAGAAATCATCGCCTCGGTGAAAAAAGGCATTTATGCGCCGAATTTTGGCGGCGGCCAGGTTGACATTACCTCAGGCAAGTTTGTGTTCTCCGCCAGTGAAGCCTATCTGATTGAAGACGGCAAAATCACCGCGCCGATTAAAGGGGCCACATTAATTGGTAATGGCCCGGAAGCAATGCAGAAAGTGTCGATGGTCGGCCATGACCTGAAGCTGGACGCCGGTGTTGGTGTTTGCGGCAAACAGGGCCAAAGTGTGCCGGTTGGTGTCGGCCAGCCCACGCTGAAACTGGACAGCATGACAGTCGGCGGTACGGCCTGATCGCTGGCTGCGCCCCTGACGCTTGACTACAAAACGGGCACTGCTTTGCCAGCGTGCCCGCTTTCCCGCATAATACGGCAGCTCTTTGATCAGATGATCTGCAGCCGGTCACAGAAACCGGCATGACCCGATACATACTCGCAGGGATCCACGGACCTATGTTAGAACAGATGTTGAACAAACGCCGTTTAGCCGCATTACCGGCGACGGCGTTTGAAGCAGCCGCAGTAGAAGTTTTATGCCACGCTACTGAATACAAAGACAAAGTGCTGGCGCTTATCGCCTCAGCACGCCGCCGTATTGTACTGACCGCGTTATATCTGCAGGCTGACGAGGCCGGCGAAGCCGTGTTACATGCCTTGTATCAGGCCAAACAACAGAATCCGCAGCTGGATATCCGCGTTTATGTCGATTTTCACCGGGCGCGCCGTGGCCTGATTGGCCAGAGCGGCATGAAAACCAATGCCGATTTTTATCGTGAAATTGCCGTGCAGTATCCGGTGCAAATTCAGATTCTCGGCGTGCCGGTTAAACGGCGTGAACTCTTTGGCGTGTTGCATTTAAAAGGTTTTGTGTTTGACGACACGCTGCTGTATTCCGGCGCTTCACTGAATAACGTTTATATGGGCGTGCCGGTGCGTTATCGCGCTGACCGCTATCTGCTGATTCACAATCAACCACTGGCCGATGCTTTTGTCGCCGGTCATCAGCAAATTCTCGACCAGGAACAAGTGGTGCAAAGCCTGTTGTCTGACGACCCGCAACTGGCACAACATTACAAACCGCATCATCGCAGCTGGTTAAAACATGCCCGCGCCAATCGGTATCCGCAAAGTGGTAAATCGTCGGCACCGCTGCGCGCCAGTCTATTGATGGGCATGGGCCGGCTGAAAAATCAGCTGAATCAGACCTTGCTGGCCATACTTGCGCTGGCGGAAAAAGAAGTACTGATTTATACGCCTTATTTTAATCCGCCGCCGGTGCTGGCGCGGGCGCTGCGGAAATGCCTCAAACGCGGCGTCAAAGTCACTATTGTGGTTGGTGACAAAACCGCCAACGATTTTTATATTCCACCAACGCAGAAATTCAGCCGCATTGGTGGTCTGCCTTATCTGTACGAAACCATTCTGCGTAAATTTGTGAAACGTAATCAAAGCTTTATCGACCATGGCCTGCTCGATATCCGGCTGTGGAAGCACGAAGACAACAGCTATCACTTAAAAGGTGTCAGCGTGGATGGCCGCCGTCATTTATTTACCGGCCACAATCTGAATCCACGCGCTTTTGCGCTCGATTATGAAAACGGCATTCTGGTCGAAGACGAGCTGGGGCAATTGCAGCCGAAACTGTTGCACGAGCAGCAGCAAATTTTCCTCAATACCCAGCGGATCAGCCACTTCACTCAGATTGAAATGATGCGAGATTACCCGGAACCGGTGCAAAAGCTGCTGGCGAAAATCAAAGGGGTCGGCGTGGATATGGTGCTGAAACGGCTGATCTAAGCGCCTCAGCTAAGGGATAAACTGACGATGCAATTGGAACTCTATCAGGTTGACGCCTTTACCAATCGGCTGTTTGCCGGCAATGCTGCTGCCGTGGTGCCGTTACCGGATGATATGGCTGGCTGGCCTTCGGAGCAGCTGATGCTGCAAATCGCGGCCGAAAACAACTTGTCGGAAACTGCTTTCCTGAAAAAGCTCGCACCAGCGCATTATCAAATCCGCTGGTTTTCACCACTGTGCGAAATCGACTTTTGTGGCCACGCCACGCTGGCGGCGGCTTTTGTGTTGTTTGCCCGCGATGCGGTGGCTGAACTCAGATTCAGCACGCTGAAAGTCGGCGATTTAACTGTTCAGCAGGGGCAGGACGGCTGGCTGGAGATGAATTTCCCCAAGCGGCCAGCCACGGCGCAAGCCGAAATCCCCCCCGCGTTATTGCAGGCGCTGAACTATCAGCCAGCTGAAGTGCTGCGCAGTGAACAGGCCTGGTTTTTGATTTACGACGATGCCATCAAAGTACAGCAGCTGACGCCAGACATGGCGCTGCTGAAAACGTTGTGGCCTTTTGATGTGGTGGCGACTGCACCTGGTCGGGGTTTTGCCGACGGCCAATATGATTTTGTCAGCCGCTATTTCTGGCCCGCCAACGGCGGTGAAGAAGATCCGGTGACCGGTTCTATTCATGCCGGACTTACGCCATATTGGGCAGAGCAGTTCGATAAAACCAGTTTGCTGGCCTATCAGGCATCGAGCCGGGGCGGCGTGCTGCGCTGTGCGCTGCAGGGCGAACGGGTGCAGGTCAGCGGTCAGGCGTGGTTGTATCTGCAAGGCCTCATTACAGTGCCCGAGTGAGCCGGATGCTTGCTTGTTAAAATAAACAGGCCGCATTTGCGGCCTGTTTGTTTTGATTCAGCGGTGTTGATAGCGCAGTACTGCGAACTTACTCGCCGAGGATCGCCGGTTTAATCAGTTGAAACAGCTCACGGTAAGATTTGGCCGGCTGATTCTTTTCCTGCTCTTTTTTCGCGTTGCGGATTAAAGTCCGCAGCTGCTGAATTTCCACTTGTGGATACTCCGCGATAAATTCAGTTACTGCATCGCTGTTGGCGATGAGCTTGTCACGCCAGTCTTCGATTAAGTGGAATTTGCGGGTGGCCGCCTGATTGGTATTGCGCACTACGGCTAAAGCGCGTTCAATCGGTTCTAAATCAGTACCGCGCATGATTTTGCCGATAAACTGCATGTGGCGGCGGTAGGCTTCGTGTTTTTTCACCAGCTTGTCAGCCAGTTTTAACGCTTCGACCAGGTCGTTATCCATTGGGATCTTCGCGCGGGCTGCCGGGCTTAAGGCCACCAGTTCCTCACCAAGTGCCTGCAGCGCATGCATTTCTTTTTTGACCTGCGTTTTGCTTTTGCCTTCCTCACGGTCCCAGTCGTCGCCGTGGGTAAAATCAGTAATATCTGCCATAACTTCAGTTTTGTTGCCGGAAATCCGCACAGTATATCAAAGATGGCGGTGAAAAGCCGCGTATGCACGACAACAGCCGCAGACTTCTGTGCTTTTGTAACGGCTGTGGTAAGCTTGCCAGTCTGCAACCCTGAGGATTTTCAGCCCGTTATGAGTCAAGCCATGCCGACTATTCAGCAAGAAATCGATGAAGTAAAAGCCGCCGTCAGCCAGGTGCTGGCGCACGCGCGTCAGTTAGGGGCCAGCAGTGCCGAAGCGTCGATGAACCGCACGCGCGGCTTGAGCGTCGAAACCCGTCACGGTGAAGTGGAAACCATGGAGTTTAATCAGGACGGCGGCCTTGGTATCAGCGTCTATGTCGGTCAGCGCAAAGGCTCTGCCTCGACGGCAGATTTAAGCCCGGCCGCGCTGAAACGCACTGTTGAAGCCGCTATTGATATCGCCCGTTATACCTCAGAGGACCCCTGCGCAGGCTTGGCAGAGGCGAGCTGGCTGGAATTCAGCCCGCCGGATTTGGATTTATTTCACCCGGCGGATGTCAGTACCGAGCAAGCCACCGCCTGGTGTGCCGCCGCTGAAGAAGCGGCTTTTGCCGTAGATAAACGTATCACCAACTCAGACGGCGCCTCGTTTTCTTCGCATCAGGGCTTAAAAGTCTATGGCAACAGCCATGGCCAACTGGTGGGTTATCCAAGTAGCCGCCATAGCATGAGCTGCTCAGTGATTGGCGAAGACGGCGACGACATGCAGCGCGACTATAGCTACACAGTCGGCCGGCGTTTACAGGATTTAAAAGACGCAGCGGCTATTGGCCGCGAAGCTGCAGCAGAAACAGTGCAGCGCCTTAATAGCCGTACATTACCGACGCAAAAAGTGCCGGTGATTTTCCGTGCCGATGTCGCCAGCAGCCTGTTTGGTCATCTGGTGTCGGCGATCAGTGGCGGCAGTATTTACCGCAAATCGAGTTTTTTACTGGATAAACTCGGCCAGCAGGTGATGGCGTCCAAGTTGAATATTCTGGAGCGGCCACATGTGCTGCAAGGGCTGGCGTCCAGCCCCTTTGACAGCGAAGGCGTCAAAACCACCGATCGCCAAATTATCACCGACGGCGTATTACACAGCTGGATCACGTCGAGTTATTCTGCTCGTAAACTCGGTATGGCAAGCACCGGCCACGCTGGTGGTATTCATAACTGGTATGTACAACATGGCGATGCCGATTTAGCGCAGCTGCTGCGGGATATGGGCACGGGCTTGTTAGTGACTGAGCTGATGGGGCAAGGCGTCAATGGCGTTACCGGCGATTATTCGCGTGGCGCTGCAGGTTTTTGGGTCGAAAACGGCCAAATCCAGTTCCCAGTCAGTGAAGTCACTATCGCCGGCAATCTGACGCAGATGTTTATGGATATCGCCGCTATCGGTAACGATGTCGACCGCCGCGGTGGTGTACTGACGGGCTCAGTGCTGCTGAATCAAATGCAAATCGCCGGGCATTAAACCGGTTTGGTACTCCGACAAAGCCTGAGTCAAACTCAGGCTTTGTCGTTTATGACCAGGATGGTCGGTACGCCGCAAATGCAGGAGCAATTTGTGGCGATTTTGAGAGCTCTCACTCTGCAACTTTGACGACCACATCAATAGGGCAAACCTGCACGCAGGTCGGCTCCGGATAAAAACCTTCACATTCAGTGCAAAGATTGGGGTCTATCTGGTAGATTTTTTTGCCGCTGGCGATGACTTGCAATGAAATTGCGCTGTTCGGGCACTCAGGCCCGCACATGTCACAGTTGATGCAGCTGTCGAGAATTTTTAGCGCCATCAGGCACAACCCTGGCTGCGGTTTTCGGCCTGTGGTAACTCACGAATGAGCAGCACAAAGTCTGGTGCCATGCCTTGCGGCAGGTCGATTTGGACCCGATGGCCGGCGCCGGGCGCCCGTAAGGTCAGTTCGCCTTTGGCATTCCACAGCTGTTGCAGGCAAATCTGCTGGTTGCCGGTTGGTGACATCAGCACCAGCGTATCACCGACATTAAACTGATTTTTCACTTCGACCCAGGCGCGGCCGGTTTCTGCATCAAGGCCGGTGACTTCGCCAACAAATTGCTGCTGATCGCTGCCGGAGGCGCTTTTTTCATAGTTTTGCAGTTCATGAATAGGGATGTGCCGGCGCAGAAAACCTTCGGTGTAACCGCGCGACGCCAGCCCATCCAGTTCGGTCAGTAGCTGCGGATTAAAAGGCCGGCCAGCGACGGCGTCTTCTATCGCACGGCGATAAATCTGCGCGGTGCGGGCGGCATAATAAAACGACTTGGTGCGGCCTTCGATTTTCAGGCTGTGCACCTGGGCGCGTGTTAAACGATCAACATGTTGAACAGCCCGTAAGTCTTTGGAATTCATAATGTATGTGCCGTGCTCGTCTTCAAAGGCCGGCATTTGTTCGCCCGGTTTTTGCGGGTCAGTCAGCAGGATAATATCGTCGACTGGCTGATGCTGGTGAAGTGACAACGCCGGTTCGGCAGCGGTAGTAGGTATTGCGGGCACAAACTGACCCACTTCGTTTTCAGTGGCGGTGGTGACCTGATAAGGCCAGCGGCAGGCGTTGGTACAGGTGCCCTGGTTTGGGTCGCGTTTGTCCATGTAACCCGACAACAAACAACGGCCGGAATAGGCCATGCACAGTGCGCCATGCACAAAGACTTCCAGCTCCATCTGCGGCACTTGGCGGCGGATTTGTTCGATTTCATCCAGCGCCAGTTCACGCGACAAAATCACCCGCGAAATACCGTTTTGCGCCCAAAACTGCACAGCGGCCCAGTTCACCGTATTGGCCTGCACCGACAAATGCAGCTCCATCTGTGGAAAATGCTGGCGGATGAGGTGAATGACACCGGGGTCGCTGACAATCAGTGCATCAGGCCCCAGCGCGACGACTTCAGCGATGTCTTCAATCAAGGTGTCGAGTTTGGCGTTATGTGGTGCGCTGTTCAGTACACAATACAACTTCTTGCCAAGCGCATGCGCTTCCTGAATACCCAGCGCCAGCGTCGGTAAATCAAACTCATTGTTACGCACACGCAGGCTATATCGCGGCATACCGGCATACACTGCATCAGCGCCGTAGGCAAAGGCGTAACGCATCGCTTTGAGCGTGCCGGCTGGTGACAGCAATTCAGGGCGGAAATGATTGGCTGCAGGGTGAGTCTGAGTTTGGGTGGAAGTCATAATGCCGCTCCTGAAAAAAATGGCGCGGATTATGGCAGGAATCGCTTTGGGTTGTGTTGATCTGGCGCAAGCTTTAGGGCGTCACCTCAGCCTGATTTTTTAGCAAAATCCCACGGTACCGGTGTCAGACCGGAAATGTGGCGAGCCACAAAAGCAAAATCCCCTGTTGCAGCAGGGGACTTTGATAGTGCCAATGGCTTATTGCGACTGAGGTTTATTTGCGCCGGCGCAGTGTCAGGCCGACCAGAGCCAGCCCCACTAAAGCCAATGAACCTGGTGCCGGCACTGTCTCATTCACGCCAGCGACCTGAATGACCAGATTGTCCATTTCAAAGGCGTAATTGCTGCTGCTGAATACCAGTTTGTCGAATTGCTCGTCTTCGCCAAACCATAAGTTCACATAACGGTTGGTATTTGGGTCGTTGCGGTCGCCTGAAGTGCCGCCAAATTGCAGAATATCAGCACCATTGAGTTTGGTTTTATTCAGCACACTGCCATTGATACTGGCGATGTTGATCGCCTGGCCTTGTGCGTAAAATGTGATGTCGTTGTAGCCATCGATAGAACCCCAGTACAGGCCTAGGTAGTTAATCTTTTTGCCAGGTAAATTGGTGGCTAAAAAGTCTGTCCAGTCGATAGTTGCAGTGTTGCCGGCCTGACCACCATTGTTCAGATTCAGCGGGCCTGAAGCATAGCAAGTGGAATCGTTTGCTGGCGCAGCTGCTTTGCCTGAACCACTGCCAGTGGTTAACCAGAAGTTTCCGCTGACATCAATGCCTTGAGCTGCTGAATTCACCTGACAACCGCCATTTGGACCGTCAAAGGTTTCGTTAAAAATCCCTAGCGCAGGGTTGATGCTATTGGTTGGAGTTAAAGCACTGGTCAGGTAAGAACCATCTTCCGGGTCGACACCGCCGAAAGTGATAACGACGGCGTTTGCTGACAAACTGAGAGTTGCAGCTGCGGTCACTAATACGGATTTGATGAATGGATTCATGGGTTGTCTTCCTCAATACTTTAGCAGTGTCTTGATTAGAGCAAGTTGAATGCCAAAGATTAAAAAAATTAAATCATCAATAAAAACATAGATGTAGCGCTGTCGATTTTAGTGATGTCGAAGAAATAGGCAGTGACTGTAAATTTTTTTGACATCACAATAGCGCGATTTTTAATCGCTGGAGTCTTGCCGGAGCAATTAGAAGATTTTTACCGCGTGTAGAATTTAACGATATATACCGATTGGTACAATAGTGGTAAACTCCTCAGTGTACTTAATTGGAGTGAACCAGATGTCAGAGACCTTACGTTTATTGTCATGGCGTTATGCCACCAAAAAAATGGATGTCACACAGGCCGTCCCTGAAGAGAAAGTAGAAAGGATCCTCGAAGCGATTCGCCTCAGTGCCAGTTCGAGTGGCTTGCAGCCCTATCAGGTGCTGGTGATCACCGATGCGGAAACTAAAGCAAAAATTCGCGCCCATGCCTGGGACCAGAGCCAGGTGACCGATGCCTCCCATCTTTTAGTATTCGCAGCCTGGGACCATTACAGTGCCGATCGTATTAATCACATGTTTGATTTAGTCAACGAGCAACGTGGTTTTCGCAACGAAGGCTGGGAAGCCTACCGCCAGAAATTACTGAGTTTTTATCCAAACCGCACGCCGGATGAGAACTTCCAGCATGCTGCGCGTCAGGCCTATATCGGCCTTGGCAGTGCCTTGATTGCTGCAGCGGAAGAGGGCGTTGACAGCACACCGATGGAAGGCTTTGAACCAGAAGTGGTCGATGAGATCCTGGGGTTAAAAGCGCTGGGCCTGCGCTCGGTGTTGTTATTGCCGCTGGGCTACCGTGCCGCTGAAGGCGACTGGCTGGTGAATTTACAAAAAGTGCGCCGCAGCACTGAAGATTTTGTGATCCGGCGTTAAGTTTTCTGCACCAGCGGCCCGCAGTAGCACCTTTCGGCTCCGGGTCGTTGGTTTTTTTTCCGTTGCCGCGGACAGGTTTAGCGCTATACAGCAATTAAGGTTCTGTCTACACTGGTTTTTTGGTCGTATCCGGAGCCAGACGATGAGCCAGCTGAATTTAAATCGCCCTGATGAATTACAACGCGACTGTGTTGATGATTTTTTTGAAGATTTTCGCGATGCGTATGATCAATGCGAAGCGACGTTAATCGAGCTGGAACAACACCCGCAGCAACCGGAACTGTTGCACGGCATTTTCCGCGTAGTGCATACCATCAAAGGCAACCTTGGGTTTATCGGACTGTTTTCGTTAATCCCGCTGCTGCAAAGCCTCGAAGACGTGCTGGACGACATCCGCAAGGGTCATATGGCTTATGACAGCTCGCTCTGTGATGTGATCCAGCTGACCTTAGACCGCACGCAACAATGGGTCGAAGCCAGTATCGCCGATGCGCCAAAACCTTTAACTCCGACCGAATTACAGCAAATTTGCCAGCGTCTGACCGGCCTCACCAGCGCTGATGAACGTTCACGCGGTGTGCGTATTCGCCAGGTGCTGGGTTTATTAGACCCGACGCACGTACAAGCGCTGGCGATCAAAGATGATGTACCGGAAGTGGTCAACAGCAGCGTTGCTACAGAGCCAAAAGCGTCTTCAGCCGTCGATGCTTGCCGGCGTTTGCTGCAGTATTACCGTATCCGGATGGATGCCGACCTCGAATTTTTTATCCAGCTGTTACCAGCACTGGAACAACGCCACCCGCGCTGGCAGGGTCGTTCTGCCCGGCAGTTATTTCTGGCGCTGGAAATGAACCGGCTGGCCGGCAATAAACTCGATCAAATTCAGCTGGCGGTCGCCGTAATGCTGCACGATTTAGGCATGTCGTTCCTGCCGCTGCAAATGCTGGATGCGCAGGGCCGGGCCGATCCGGAACAACTCAGTGTCTGGCAGCGCCATGTCGAAATGAGTGCTTCACTGGTCGCCAGTTCGCCGCGCTGGCAGGATGCCGCTGCGATGATTTGGCAACACCATGAACATCAGGACGGCAGCGGTTTTCCGGATGGCCTCGAAGGCGAAGATATCAGCGAAGGCGCCCGCCTGTTGCGGATAGTCGATGAGTTTGACTTGCTGACTAATCAGCATGAGCAACAGGAAGCCAGCAACCGGCAGCTGATCACCGCGTTGGTTGAGATCAGCAAAGCCGCCGGCACAAAGTTTGACCCGTTTTGGGTCGGTTTGCTGAACGAAGCGGTGAAGCAACATAAACAACATTTTCAGCGTTAAGGTCTCTGTACCTTTTCGCACTACAATGGTGCAAAAGTCGGGCAGCTATATCGGTTAAGAAAATTGCTGGTGCATTGAATACGTATTCATGTTGTTCTTGCACCAACGCTGGTCAATTAATGTTCGTTGCATAACAACATTACATGGCCAAGGATGTGCAGTTGATCCCGGTCCATGTTCACTGACCGGGAAGACATCATGTTCAGAAGCAAACTCAGCGCGATCACACTGGCGTTAGCGGCGGCTGGCTGTGCGGTAATGCCTGCATGGGCTGCTCAACAGACCGCGCAAGACGCGCCACAAGCTGTCGGCACCGCCGCAGACGCTAAAGCCAGTAGTAAAAAGCAAACCAAAGAAGATATCGAAGTGATTGAAGTCAAAAGCTATTCCGGCTCTTTGATCAAATCGCTGAACCTCAAACGTTTTAACGACACTGTGTCCGAAACCATTTCGGCCGACGATTTAGGCGCTTTGCCGGATGTGTCGATGGCGGATGCGTTAACGCGCTTGCCTGGTATTTCGGCGGTACGGACCGGTGGTCAGGCAGCGGAAATTAATATCCGCGGTATGTCTGGTGGTTTTGTGTTTTCCACCTTAAACGGCCGCGAGCAGGTCAGTACCAGCGGCAGCCGCAGTATTGAGTTTGACCAATATCCGTCCGAGCTGATTTCATCAGCTGCGGTGTATAAATCGCCAAAAGCCTCGCTGATTGAAGGTGGTGTGGCCGGTACTGTGGAACTGCAAACAGCCAGCCCACTGCGTAACAGCGAACAACATACCTTTACCGTCAATGCGCGTGGCATGTTTAACGACCGCGCCAGCGAAGTGCCGGACGGTCAGGAAATGGGTGACCGCTTAAGTTTCTCTTATCAGGGCAAATTTGCTGACGACAAGCTCGGCGTAGCATTCGGTTATGCCCGTCTGTACCAGCCTTCTGTCGCCACGCAATTTATCGGTCTGGCGTATAACACCAGTATGGATGTTGACGGTATCAAAGAAACCGCGCCGAATGAGTTTGTCAGCGAAGGTTTTGAAATGCAGCACAAAGGCGGCGAAGAAGTCCGCAACGGCTACATGGCCGCGCTGGAATGGGTGCCGCATGATGCCTTTACGTTAAAGGCCGATGCTTTTGTTTCTAAGTTTGACTCTGAAGCTTTTGCCCGCGGTTTCCGCGTGAAGTTGGGCGGTGCCAGCGCTTCAGTCGCCAACCCGATTTTAAATGGTAACTCAGTGATTGGCGGCACTTTTAACCGCACCTCTAAAAGTTTTACCCGGGTGGAGATCGTCAACGACGACAACCAGGATTTTGACCAGGTACAAAGCTTCGGTGTCAATGCCGACTGGGATATCACTGAAAACTTTAAGCTGAATTTCGACTTGTCGCATTCGGCCGCGGAAAGTGATTTCCGCAACGGTCTGCTGTGGTCATTAGTGGCCAAAGACGCCAACGCTGCGACACCGGTGTTTGACGACAACGTCTCTATTTCTTACAAACTAAACGGCCTGAACCTGCCGGATTTAGGCTTTAACCAGGCCGCAGCGTTTTCGGATATCAACCGCGTGATGCTGAGTAAGTACGGCATTTATCCATATGAAAACGAAGACCGCGTCGATGCGGTGCGCTTGGATGCCACCTGGCGGTTAGATAACCCGGTGATCGCGTCACTGGAAGCCGGCGTGCGTTATTCCGACCGCGAATACAGCAACGACCGTTCAGTCTATGAATATGGTAACGACGGCGCGTTTTCGGCCGCGCAAAAACCGCTGAAACTGACCGCGGATATGGTCAAAGTGGTGAACTTCACTGGCGATTTCAGTTACTTCCCAAGCTACCTGGCCATAGATCAGCAAAAAGCGCTGGCGGCATGGTTCCCGAATGGTATTCCGCAACCGGTGAAAACCTGGGGCACCGGCAACAGTGGTGTGCTGGCCAGCCAACGTGTCACCGGCGGGCCGGATACCGGCTGGTCAATGCTGCAAAGCGGTGAAGTGTACGAAAAAGTGCTGTCGGCTTATCTGATGGCCAATATCGATACTGATCTCTGGAACATTCCGCTGTCCGGTAACTTTGGTGTGCGGATGGTGGAAACTGACCAGTCGGCCACGTCGCTGCAAAACGTCGGTGGCGACCCGAAACTGGGTGCGCAAAACATCGTTGATGATGCCGGCCTGGTGAATAACCAGTATGCACCTTCCGTGCTTGGCGAAACCTACCGTGACTATCTGCCACAACTGAACCTGAATTTCCGCGTCACCGACGACGACCAACTGCGTTTTGCAGCGGCGCGTGTGATGTCACGTCCGCCGATTAACCGCTTAGCGTCTGACACCAGCACCAACATCAACAACGACGGCATTATTTCCGGTTCCAGCTCCAATAACCCGTATTTACGGCCGTTTTATGCTGATCAGTACGATATCTCCTGGGAGCGCTATTTCAGCGAAACCGAAGGAGCCTTTGTGGCGGCGCTGTTCTACAAAGATATTAAGTCCTTTATCAGTACCTTCACTATTGCCGAGTTTGATTTCAAAGGCGCCGGTTTCTTTGTACCGGACGTGATTATCAATCCGGAAAGCGGTGTACCGGTGCCAGTCACCAATGGCAGCTACACCACGGCGGTCAATAATAGCAAAGGTGGTTATATCCGTGGCGCCGAGCTGGCCTATACCCAGGTATTTAAGTTCCTGCCAGGGATCTGGCAAGGCTTAGGCGTCAGCACCAGCTATTCCTTCACCGAAAGTGAAATTCAGCAGCAGACCAACCTCGGTGGTTCGACGGTGGATATCAGCTTGCCGGGGCTGTCGGAAAACGTCTTTACCGGCACTGTGTTCTGGGAATATGAAGGTTTTGAAGCGCGCGTCAGTGCCCGTTACCGTGACCCATTTGTGTCGGAACAAGTGGCCGTGAACGAGCAGATCGTTAACTTCGACGGCGAAACCGTGGTCGACATGCAGACCTCGTATCAGGTGAACGACCAGTGGAGTGTGCTGTTTCAGGTCAACAACGTCACTGACGAACCGACCAAAAGCTATTTCGGCGATGAAACTCAGACCGGCACTATCCAGTTCTTTGGCCGGCAGTATTTCCTCGGTGTGACTTACTCAATGTAAGGCGCTGCAGCTTCTATGGAGAATAAATTTATGTTGAATATCAAAACGATGCTGCAGACGCTGGCCGGTGCCGCGCTGCTGCTGACGTTAGCCGCCTGTGGTGGCAGCGGCGGGGACTCAGTGTCTCCGGGCAAAACCTTATTGACCTGTAATGTGCCGCAAGTACCAAACGAAGCCGGCACGGCCTGTGTTGCGCCAAAACCTATTAAGTGCCCGGCGCCGACAGTGCCGGATGCGCGCAATGAAAGTTGTGTGATTGGTGTCGACCCGACTGCGCCGGCGCCAAGTGTCATGGCAGCGGCCGGTCAGGCAGTGCTGTATTACAAGCGTGCTGACGGCAACTATGACGGCTACCGCCTGCATACCTGGAACAACGAGACCTGTAATGCTTATCAGGACAGCTCGTTGGCAGCCAGCTGGGATAATGGCCTGCAAATCACCGGCGTCGACCAAAACTACGGTGCCTATTGGTTGCTGAATCTCAAAGACGGTGTCGGCAGCAAAACCACAGATTGCGGTAACTTTATTATCCACATCGGTACTGATGACGCCGGCAAAGAGCTGGGCGGCAGTGACATGCAGCTGCCACTGGGCCCGAAAGATGTCGCGAAGTTCTCCCGGATGGGCTGGACTTTCTCTGGTGTGCCTTCGGTGTTTGCCTACCCTGTGGTGTCGCTCGGTGTGCAAATCAGTGACAGCGCTGCGCATTGGCTGGACCGCAACACACTGGTGTGGAATGCGCCGGCAGGCGGCGTCGCCAAGTGGAAACTGCACCACAGTGCAGCCGCTGATCTGGCGATTGACTCAGATACGCTGACTATTAACGGCGATGCGGTTGAAGCCACGCCAACCAGCTTAACCGACGAGCAAAAAGCCAAAGTGCCACACCTGGCCAACTGGCCGGCTTATAAGCTGAACCTGAGCGCTGAACAAGCCAAAACCATGGCAAAAAATCAGCTGGTGCTGGCGTCTTATGACTCTGCCAACAAGCTGATGGCCGCTTCACATGTGCAGGCCGGCAAAGTGCTGGATGACCTGTACACCGCAGGCGCCAATGACGCCAACGAAGCGACTTTAGGCCTGGTTTATGATGCCAGTAATATCAAAACCTCGGTCTGGGCACCGACTGCCCGTAGCGTGAAATTAAAAGTATTTAACGCTGCCAAAGCCGTAACCGCGACCCATGCGATGACGCTGGATGCCAATACCGGCATCTGGAGTTACAGCGGCGCCAAAGCGACGTTGGACCGTCAGTTCTACCGCTTCGAAGTGCAGGTCTATCACCCGCTGACGAAAAAAGTCGAGACCATTGAAGCCACAGATCCGTATTCGCTGAATACCGCGACTAATGGCCGCTATAGTCAGTTCGTCAATCTGGCCGATGCTGATACCAAACCCGCCAACTGGGACAGCCATGAAGTGCCGGTGGTGGCTAATGCCGAAGATATCGTGATTTATGAAGGTCATATCCGTGATTTCTCGGCGCGCGACACCACAGTGACTGCCGCCAATCGCGGTAAATATCTGGCCTTTACCGAGATGGAATCGCAGCCGGTTAAGCACTTAAAAGCCCTGGCGGATGCTGGCCTCAACCATTTCCACCTGTTACCGGCAACTGACATGGCGACCGTCAATGAAGATGCCAGCAAACGGGTGGATTTAACCAACACAGTGGCAGACCTGTGTAAGGTCAACGCTAAAGCTTCGGTCTGTAACCAAAGCGCATCCGCCAAACTGGAAGATGTGATGAAAGGCTTCCAGAACTCTGGTGAAAATGCCCAAACGCTGGCCGGCGAAATGCGTGGAACTGACAGCTTTAACTGGGGTTACGATCCGCAGCACTTTAATGTGCCGGAAGGCTCGTATGCTTCAACGCCGGAAGGCGTAGCCCGTATCAAAGAAATGCGCGCGATGAACCAGGCGCTGCATAGCATTGGTTTACGCGTGGTGCTGGATGTGGTGTACAACCATACCTCTTCATCAGGTTTGTTTGATAACTCTGTATTCGACAAAATCGTGCCCGGGTATTACCACCGCTATAACCCGACTACCGGCAATATCGAGCGCTCAACCTGCTGTGAAAACACCGCGACTGAACATGCGATGTTTGACAAGTTTGTCGCCGATTCTTTAGTACTGCTGGCCAAAGAATACAAGTTTGACGGTTTCCGTTTTGACATCATGGGCCACCATCCAAAAGCGTCGATTCTGGCGGCGCGCGATGCGGTGCGTAAAGTCGATGCTGACACTTATTTCTACGGCGAAGGCTGGAACTTCGGTGAAGTAGCGAATGACGCGCGTTTTGTGCAGGCTCGGCAGGCCAATATGGCCGGTACTGAAGTGGGCACTTTTAATGACCGCGAACGCGATGCGGTGCGTAATGTGGCACTGTTCAGCGGCGACAGCGATGTGGGTAAGCTGAAAGATCAGAACCTGATTGAAATTGGTCTGGCCGGCACGTTAAAAGACTTTGTATTTAAAGATTACCAGGGCAATACCGGTAAAGCCTCGGGCCTGAACTGGAACGGTCAGCCAGCCGGTTATGCCACAGATCCGGCCGACATTATCAACTATGTGTCAAAACACGATAACGAATCGCTGTGGGACAAACTGCAGTTTGGTTTGAAAGCCTCCGTCAGCATCGACGACCGCGTGCGTATTCATAACATTGCGCTCGGTATTCCGGTCTTGTCACAAGGTATTCCGTTCCTGCAGATGGGCGATGATTTACTGCGCTCTAAATCGATGGACCGCAATAGCTACGACGCCGGCGACTGGTTCAACTTTGTTGATTTCAGCAAACAAAGCAACAACTGGAACGTCGGTCTGCCTTTGGCGCAAGACAACCAGGGCGCCTGGGACAGCATCAAAACCATTGCGAACAATCCAAATGCCACGGCTTATCCGGAGCATATTGAACTGGCCGGTGCAGTGTTCCAGGACTTCCTGAAAATCAGAAGCTCCAGCAAGCTGTTCCGCTTAACGTCTGGCCAGGATGTAATGGACCGCGTCGGCTTCCACAACATCGGTAAAAACCTGACTCAAGGCCTGATTGTGATGAGCATTGACGATGGTCTGGGCCTGACGGACTTAGATCCGGCACATGATGCTGTGGTAGTGGTCATTAATGGTACTGCCAGCGAAAAAACGCACAAAGTGCCGACAGCGCAAGGCTTTACCCTGCATGAAGTGCAGCAGGGTTCTGCTGACAGCCGTGTCGCCGACGCGCGTTTTGAAGCGCAAGGCGCCGATGGCAGCTTTGTGGTGCCGGCTTATACCATGGCAGTCTTTGTCAAAGCACAGGCTGGTGCACAGGGCGTTGGCCTCAAAGCCGATGCAACCATGGGCGCACCGGATATCGCACCATATGGCCTGACCAAAGTCTTTGTCCGCGGTGGCATGAACGGCTGGGGTGAAGTCGACGCCTTTGAATATGTTGGTGCTGGTCTGTATCAGGCAAAAGTGAACATTGGCAGCAGCGGCAGCCAGGAGTTCAAAATTGCCTCGGCTGACTGGTCAACGGTAGATTTTGGTGCCAAGAGCGGTGAGCAGGACGTGCAGTTTGGCGTCGCGCAAACACTGCAACGCCAAGGCGCCAACATGAAAGCCAACTTCAGCGCCGGCACTTATGTATTCACGCTGAATGCGGCAGTGCCAGCGTCTCCGGTGCTGACAGTGTCTGAGTTTGTGCCTTACGGCGCAACCAAAGTGTTCCTGCGCGGCAGCATGAACGGCTGGGGTGAAGCCAGTCAGTTCGTTTACACCGGCGGCCTGTACCAGTTCAGCATTCCACTGACAGCTGGCGACTACGAGTTTAAGTTTGCCTCCGCCGACTGGTCGACAGTGAACTACGGCGCAGGCAGCGATGGTCAGGCCGTGACTGTGGGCCAGAACAAAACCCTGGCGCAGAGCAACGACAACCTGAAAATCAACATTGCAGAAGGCGGTACTTATCTCTTTACCGTCAATGCCGCCACGCCAACAGCACCAGTGCTGAAGGTGGTGAAACAATAACTGCGCTGATTTAAAGCTACTTCGCAGTGAAGAGAATCCAACGCCGGCTTTTGCCGGCGTTGTTGTATCCAACCGTGACTGACCGCTTGATTAATCAGTTAAAGCACTGAAGAATACGGCCATCCCTGAAGGCGCAGCGATGAGCGTCGTTGCCATATTGACCGAGTATTCCGATGATCCTTGCCCAAGCCCGCCATTTGCTTTCAGAGGTGTTGCATCCGCTGAGTTATGAGCAATTTTTCCAGGAAGTAGTCAGTCGCCGGCCAGTGTTACTGCCGGCGGATACGGCTCTGCCGGCGCGGCAGCTCTTAGGGCCGGATCCTAAAGCATTATTGCTCAGTCACTTTGCTGAATACGCAGCTACGCTGACCTGCCATATTCGCCAGGCACAGGTGCCTGCGCCCAAACCCCGTGCCGTACCTGACGCTGCTGCTTTTGCGGCTTTGCTTGCCGAATATCACACCAATGACTACACGGTACGTTTTCCCGATGTCACCAACGTCACACCGGAACTGGCTGCGCTGAACCGGGCGCTGACGCTGTTGTTTGGCAATCCGGCCAGCACAGTGTTGTTCTGGAGCCTGACCGGTGCTGAAGCGCCGGTGCATGACGATGAAGTCGACGTCATCGCGATTCAGCTGGTGGGCACTAAACGCTGGTTTATCTCGGACGAGCCGCCAAAACTGCCAAATAAATGGAAAACGCTGGGAGCCAGTGTGCCGCCGCTTGGTGCGCACCGGGTCTACGACGTCAAACCCGGCGATTTATTGTATCTGCCGCGTGGCACCACCCATACAGTGCAATCGACCGGCGAATCACTGCATATTTCGATTGGCTTTGTGCCTGTAACCATTCGTGAGGCCATTAGCAGCGCGCTGGACTATATGGCCGATTTTGAAAAACCATTGCGCGCCAATCTGTCCGGCCGCGCCGATGCGCTGTCACACGGCCAGCTGCTGGATGTCGCTGGTGCGCAAATGCGGGCTGGCCTCGAGCGGCTGTTGCAGCTATGCCAACAACCTGGTTTTGTTGAAGCTGCACTGGCGCATCGCCAGGCCAGGATGCTGCTGGAACTGCCTAAGCTAACCAAACCTACTGTAGCTTTGCCGCCGCTCAGTCGCGACACGCAAGTGCGACATGCGCCACTGGCGATAGGGCAGGTCAATGTGCTGGCGCATATCCTTGATTTTCGTTTCCCCGGTGATCAGCTGTTGGTACATCCGGCGGTCGCTGACAGCATGGAATTTGTCCGCCAGACGCCGCAGTTTGCGATAAAAGATATACCGGGCCCGATCGGTGACGATGTGCGCTTAGTGCTGGTGGAAAAACTAGTGTATAGCGGGTTTTTGCAATTGGTCTGAACGGTGGCCCGGGCCAGAGCTTTTCCGCTCAGATCTTACAGCCGGCCCAGGCCTGGATGGCGGGTGTCAGCGCATCAACCACAGCTTTCCCCTCGACAAAACTACCCAGCTGGCCTTCACGGGCCAGCATCGCCAGATAGCTGTATTGATAGTCGATCAGTGGATAAGCGCCATAAGCACCCGGACTGGAATGCCGCTGCGCACTGGTACATTGGCCACTATTACATTCCAGCCAATGCCCCAGGCCATAAGGCCAGTCAGCACCAAAACCGCTGACCGCCGGGGAATTCAGCACTGTGGCATTGCCGCGTTGATTCGCCAGCATTTGTTGCTGCAATGCGGCGGATAATAATTTGCCTTGTTGTAAGGCTCTGAGAAAATCCAGATATTCCTGTGCTGTCCAGTGCATACCGCCGGCCAGACGTGGATTGCTGGCAGACGGCAGATCATAACGTGCAGTGCTGAATAAGCTGGTTTGCTGCGTGAATTGACGAAACAGCGCTTGCCAGTCGGTTACACCGGCGGCGCGAATGGCCATCAGCCCGGCGACTTGTAAATGCAGACCGTTGTAATCAAAGACGTTGCCGGGCAGTCGGCCATTAGCGCTGTTGTTGCTGAGCCCTTGGCGCACACATTGAGCAAAATCGGCGCCAGGTAAATTCAGACACAAAGGCTCTTCGGTGAGGCCTGACGTAAAGCTCAGCAGTTGCTGCAAGGTCATTTGCGACAGCGGATGGCTGATGCTTAACGGCCAGTCACTGAGTCGGCTGGCGGCAGTGTCGCTGAGTTTCAGCACACCGCTGTCCACCAGTCGCAGAATGATCACAGCGCTGACCCATTTCGACGTCGAAGCAGATTCATAAGACGTCACAGCGCTGGACCCGCCGCGCGAATAGCTGAAGCTACGGCCGTCAAAACGTTCCAGCAGTAATGTGAAATCAGTATCGGTTTTCAGCGTCGTTGCCTGCTGGTGCAGGCTTTGTTCCAGCGCGCTGAGGTCACAGCTGGCCTGTGGTGGCTGAGTAGGAGGTGTCGGGTTTCCGCTGCCGCCGCAAGCAGCCAGACAGAACGCCACAATCACAGTGCTGATGATATTTTGCTGCACCGGCATCTCCCTGACTCCCTTTATGGTCTTGACTGCTGCCAGTGTGGCAGAAGTTTCCGCTGCATATAGTCAAAAATAGGTAAAGGTCTGGTAAATCTGTTGGCTCAGGTCAGTTCGTGCTGGCTGGTGACATGCAGCTCTGGCGTCGTTTGGCGCCGCCAATACGCTTCCAGTATCAGCAAATTCAGGCCCAATGCCAGCAGTCGGGCGTAATCGTGTTGCCATGCGCTGACCGCGGTTTGCCAGCCATCGAGTTGTCCCAGGGTTAAAGCTGCAATCAGTTCCAGCAATAAACCACTTAAGGTGGCAAGGACAGCTGCCAAGCCCCGGCACATCCAACGCTGATGGGCAACAAAACGGCGCTGGCACACCCGGTAAAACGCCATGCTGAAACAGCCAATAATGCAGAGGCTCAGCGCCCACAAACCCACATAACGTGGGCCAAGGTCAGCCGGTGTCAATGTATGATGCATCCAGACGCCGGAAGCGGCCATCAGCAAGCCGCTGCCAAGCGCCACCCGGCCGCTGTTCCGGTGCCAGCGCGGCGTCCGCTGTCTCAGCCGGGCGGAGAACTGTAGTGGTACAGTCAGAAAAAACAGCACGCCAGTGCCCGCGTGCAGCAGAATCGGGGCCGGTGTCTGCAGATACCGCGGATTGAGCAGGCTGAGCAGTTCAGCGGGTAACCACGACTGCCACAACAGCAGCACGATGATCAGCAGCGCCGGAATGCCGGGCACGGCCAGCAGCAGATATAAAGTCACGACCAGTGGCCACTGGGCTGCGTGGGTTGCAGCAGGGGGACTGGATTGCGCATCATGAGCTATCAGCATTTTGAGTTCCTTTGCAGTTTGGATTCACTGACTGTGCAGCAGGGCACCGAAGCTGTCGTCCGGTACCACAGGCCCGGACTTCAGCTGTCCGCCCCTGCAGGCCTGGACGGCTGCTCAATAAATAGCTGTATGATTTTAAGAGATAAATAAAAGCACTGAGGTGAGGTTTGACTGAAAATCCGCTGGGCTATTTTTTTACCTGCAGCACCATGGCGGTGATTGCGTTCAGCATAAATCTGCTATTGCTGCGTGCCCGGCAACAGCAGATGTATCTGGCATTAGCTGGTTGCCTGCTGGCCGTCGCTGTGTTGATTTGTCAGCCAGTGCTGGCGGCACTGGCGCCGGAACTGCGTGTGCCGGCCCTGATGCTGGCCTTGCCGGCGTTGTATCTTCTTCCTCCGTTATTTTGGTGTTATGTCGAAGGCATTACCAGCAGCACCGGCTGGCGCTTTAGTCGCTGCGAATGGCCACATTTTGCCTTGGCCGGACTGTGTCTTGGTATTGTGCTGCTGACATTACTGTTGCCCGGCGACGTGCGCTATGCGCTGCTGGCTGAAGGCCGTGAGGATATTTTACTGCAGGTCGCTGCATCACTGCGTTATCTGGTATATGGCCTTGCCATCATTACGTTTTTGCTGGTCACTGGCTGGGTGCTGCAGGCTGGTTTTTATCTGCATCGGGTGATGCGAAGGCTACAGCAGTACCGGGCGCAGCTACGCCAGCTGTTCGCCAGTACCGAAGAGGAAGAAGCGCGTTGGATTAACGGCTTGTTGCTGGCTGTGGCTGCTGGTGGCGGTCTCTTTGCTACTGCCTTGCTATATGACAATCTGGTGGCGCCGCTGCCTTCAGGCTTGCTGCTCAAAGATGTGCTGGTGTTGCTGTTGGTCTGGTATCTGGCGCTGTGGGGGCTGCGGCAAAAACCCGGGTTTGCCATGCTGGCACAGTCTGAGCGCATTGATTTGCCAGGACAAGAACCTGCCTCGCCCGATGATCTGCAGGAAGTGCTGCAGGCGGTCTGTGAAGGTAAATATCAGCGTTCAGCACTGGGGGCAGAGCAGGCCACCAGTATTGCCAATAAGTTGCAGCAGGCTATGGAGCAGGACGAGCTGTATCTGGACGCGGCGCTGTCATTGCCCAGGTTGGCGCGGCACATCGGTTGCTCCGCCAATTACATCTCGCAAACGTTGAATGAGCGGCTTGGGCTGAATTTTTTTGATTACGTGAACCGCTATCGGGTACAAGCGGCAGCCCGCCAGCTGCGGGATACCGATTTGACTGTGCTGGACATTGCGATGAACGTTGGTTTTAACGCCAAATCGTCTTTTTATACCGCGTTTAAAAAAGAGCTGCAGCAAACGCCCAGTCAGTACCGTGCGGCCGCAGGTACTGCCCGGACCTGACCGATTCAGCCAAGATAATCGCGCCGGCGACGGAATCTGTCCTGCGGTACTTTTTCTGGCCCACACCAATAAGCCTCGTCTGCCATCAGCTGGCGGATGCCGGCGCTGTTGTTGGCGACCAGCAACGGCTGCAGACGCTCACGGCTCGACGGTGTGTAGTCGCCGCGGTAGCGTAAATCCACCACCAAATCCCGCACTTTGGCCGGCAGCGCTGACCAATCGGTTGCGCCATAACGTTTGACCAGATCAGGCTTTTGGCAGATGCGCAGCACGTCACTGACCATTTGTTGATAGGTCAGCGCAAATAACAATTTTTGCTGGCCGGGGCTGATTTCAAAATTGCTCAGGTTGTTCTGGGTGATAAATGATTTCCCGGCCGCCCCGCTTAAACCGGCAGCTTTAGCAAACTGCGCAGCGGCAGTGGTGCTGAGGCCACAGGCCAATAAATCGGCCTGGATCATTGTCGGGGTTTTATCGCGCATATCGTAGCCACGGCCGAGCGTCACGCCTGAGCTGTCCGTTGGCACATGCGGATGGCGGCTGAAATAACGACCGCGTTGTTCCATGCCTTCGGCGTCAAAAGTCAGCTGACCGGCTTCAACCTGAAAATCATCAGTGCCTGAGGTTGGCGCAGCGGCACCGGCCAACGGCACTGGGCTAGCTGGTGGCAACGGTGACGACAACGCAACGTAGGCTTTGGCGGCATAACCCTCCTGATTACCGGCGCGCACACGGTACCAGTCACCCGCTTCGGCCAGCACCTGCACCGGCCGGTCTTTACTGAGCCGGGCGACAATAACACTCTGGCTGTCCGGCGCCTGGCGCAGATTGAGCTGGCCAGATTGAATATTAATCGATGCACTTTGGTTCATGGCTGCGCTCCGGTTTCAGCTAAACATCTGCAAACAGCGGATGAGGTCGCTGCGAGCCTGTTAGCTGGATCCAAGCCTAGTGGAAAGCCGGCGAAGCGCCAGTTCGCGCTGCCCGGTTAAAGCATTACTCAGTGCTGAAAACCGCCCGTTCTTTCACGCGGTAGCGTCAATCCCATACCAATCGAAGCCGGTGCCACGTCGGCAAAACCAAACTGCTGATAGAGAAATTTCGCATCGCCGTCGGCGATCAAATTGACGTAACAACTGTCCGGCAATTGACTGTCGACATAATCCATCAGCGCCTGCATGATTTGTTTACCAAGGCCTTTGCCCTGGTGTTGCGGTAGCACGGCAATATCACAAATCTGGCAATGACAGGCACCATCGCCAACCAGCCGGCCCATGCCAATGACCTGGCCTTCAAAGCGGATTTGCACCGCAAATAAAGTCGCTGCAAGGCCAATCCGGGCCGCTTCCGGTGCTTTTGGACTGAGGCCAGTGGCAACCCTTAAGTGACAATAGTCTGCGACATTGGGGGTTTGCTGTTCCAGCAGGTAAGGCATAGGGGGACTCCTGAAAATAAAGCCGGCAAAACGACAGGTTTGTCGTGGTTGTCCAACACATCTTTGCTAAGCTGCGGGCGCACACGAAGCATAAGCCATAGTGCAAAATCACAGGAACAGGTGCAATGGAGAATATGCAAGCATTTGTATTGGATGTATTTTGTAGTGACGTAGCCAGCGGCAACCCGGCGGCTGTTTGTGTCCTGACCACCTGGCCGGAAGATTCAGTGTTGCAGACGTTTGCAGCGACACAATCGGTGCCGGTTATAGCGTTTGTGCTGTTGCTGCCGGCGCAAACGGCACCTCTACCCATTCCGGTGCGCTGGTTTGCCGGCACTCAGGAAATCAATTTATGTGGTCATGGCAGTCTGGCGGCTGGCGCTGTTGTGCTGGCGCTGCGGCCAGACTGGCCAATAGTGCAGCTTACCAGCCGGTTTGGTGACATGCAGATCACGCGGAGCGAGGTGGCTCTGGCAACAGAACTGCCGGTATTCACCATGACATTACCGGCTTGGCCGGCAGCGCGGCCTGATGGCTTAAGCGCTTTAGTACAGTTACTGAATTTGCCGGCACAAGATCTGGTCGTCACAGACTGCTTCGCCACCCGCGATCTGATTTTAGTGCTGGAAACCGCCGCGCAGGTGCAAGCCTTTGTGCCGGATTTTGCCGCGCTGCGGCAACTGCAGCCTTATCACGCCACTATTCTGACGGCACCGCTGTTTGCGGCTGATGGGCAAACCATCACGGGTTATGTGCTGCGCTATTTCGCCCCCAATATCGGTATTAACGAAGACTTGGCGACGGGTTCAGCCCAGTGCTCACTAGCACCTTATTGGCTGGCCCGGTCGGGCACGACTCGCCTGCAGGTGCAGCAGCTCTCATCAGCAGGTGGCTATTTTGTAGTGGAAGCGCAGTCAGCAGATCAAATCTGTGTACATGCAGCCGTGCGGAGCTCAAAGGGGCCTGTGCTGTCAGTCTGATGCAAAATTTCAGCTAAAAAAAGCCCGGGACAGAGACCGGGCAAGATTACTCACAGGAAAACGAACAGATGGGTGAGCTGTTTTGGCAAGAAGCAAAACCAGATGTTCAGATGAAGCTTAGGTGACACTACGTCGGCATGGCTTGAGGCAGATCAAGTCCACAGCGTTTTCTATTGGGCAGCAAAAAGGGGACCGCAGTCCCCTTAGTATTCACAGCAAACGTTGTTGCTTAGTTCACCGGTGCTTTCAGGCCACGGCGGATCAGCAGACCATCAGTGGTTGGCTCTTTGCCGCGGAAGGCTTTGTAAGCTTCCATTGGGTCTTTGGTGTTACCGACCGACAGGATGTTTTTGCGGAAGTTAGCGCCGTTTTCCAGTTTCAGACCACCTTGTTGCTGCACGAATGCAAAGGCGTCAGCTGCCAGAATTTCCGACCACATATAAGCGTAATAACCGGCTGAGTAGCCGCCGCCCATCGAGTGGCTGAAGTAAGTCGACTTGTAGCGTGGTGGTACAACCGCTAAATCTACGCCGTGTTTTTTCAGCGCGTCGGCTTCAAATTTTTCCACGTCGTCAATTTTGGTGCCGGCCGGAATAGAGTGCCATTCCATATCGACTAATGCCGCGGCCATATATTCCAGCGTGTCGAAACCCTGGTTGAAGCTGCGTGATTTCATGATTTTCGCCAGCAGTTCGGCCGGGATTGGCTCACCGGTTTTGTAGTGTTTGGCGTAGTTGCCAATCACGTCCGGGTGCGCTGCCCAGTCTTCCTGGAAGGTGGACGGGAATTCAACGAAGTCACGCGATACTGAAGTACCGGCTAAAGTCGGGTATTTCACTTTGGAGAAGATACCGTGTAAGCCGTGGCCTAATTCGTGGAAAATGGTGGTGACGTTGTCATAGCTGACCAGCGTTGGTTCGCCGGCCGGGCCTTTTGGAATGTTCATCACGTTAACCACTACTGGCTTGTCGTTCAGCAGTTCACTTTGCTCGACAAAAGAGCTCATCCAGGCGCCACCGCGTTTGCCTTCACGGGCAAAGTAGTCGGCGTAGAAAATTGCCAGGCTGGTGCCGTCAGCGTCAAACACTTCATAAGCTTCAACGTCCGGGTGATACACCGGCAAGTCAGGCCGTTTTTTGAAGCTGATACCAAACAGTTTGTTCATGGTGTAGAACACACCGTCATGTAACACGCGGTTGAATTCGAAGTATGGTTTTACTTCGTTTTCGTCTAAATCGTATTTGGCTTTACGCACTTTCTCGGCGTAGAACTCCCAGTCCCATGGTTGCAATTCGAAATTGCCACCGGTCTGTTTGATCATGTCCTGAATAGCTGCCGCTTCTTTTTTGGTGTTTTCCACCACAGTCGGCGCCATACTGCCCAGCATATCCATCACCGCTTTTGGATTTTTCGCCATGCTCTGGTCCAGCGAGAAATGCGCATGGGTGTCAAAGCCGAGTAACTTGGCGCGTTCTGCGCGGATTTGCGCTAAACGGGCGACGATTGGCCGGTTATCGGTTTCGCCTTTGGTACCACGGTAAGCCGAAGCTTCCCAGATTTGCTGGCGCAGTTCGCGGTTTTCCAGCTGGGCTAACGCTGGCTGACGCGTGGTGTTGGTGATTTCAATCACATACTTGCCGTCCTGACCTTTAGCCTTGGCGCCTTCAGCGGCGGCAGCGATTTCAGCGTCAGAGAAACCAGCCAGTTTGGCTTTGTCATCAACAAAAATGGCGATGTCTTTGGTGATTTGCAGCAGGTTCTGGCTGAACTTAGTGGTCAGTTTTGAACTTTCTTCGTTCAGGGCGCGAATTTGGGTTTTCTGTTCGTCGTTCAGCAGGGCACCGGCACGGACAAAACGCTCATAAGTCACTTCAGTCAGACGCAGCGATTCCGGGTCCAGGTTCAGGCTGGCACGGTTGTCATACACCGCTTTGACGCGGGCGAACAGCGTCGGATTCAGGTTAATGTTGTCGCTGTGTGCCGCCAGTTTTGGTGAGATCTCAGCCTGGATTTTCAGGATCTCAGCATTGCTGTTTGAACCTGACAGGTTGAAGAAAATACCGCTGGCGCGGCCGAGTAAGTCGCCGGTTTTTTCCATCGCCACGATAGTATTGTCAAAAGTCGCAGGTTCAGCGTTGTTGGCGATCGCTTCGATTTCTTTGGCATGTTCTTCAATGCCTTGCAGCATGGCAGGCAGGAAATGCTCAGTTTTGATTTTGTCGAATTCCGGCGCCTGATATTGCAGCGAGCTGCGTTTCAGTAACGGATTCTCAGCAGCTACTGCGGCCGGTGCTGTTTCAGTTTTTGCGGCTGCAGCTTCGGCCGGTGCTGCAGCTTTTTGCTCTGGCGCGGCTGGTTTATTGTCCGTACAGGCACCTAATGCCAATACAGTGGCGACTGTGGTCGCAACAAGAGTTTTTTTCATCGTGGAGTCCTCTGGCACAGAAGTTTGACTATGGTTATCTCTGGAATGGGTGTCCCGAGTATGCCAAATACTGTGACAATATCACGAATTTTTTGCAGCCAATGGCAGGCAAACTGCGCCGAATGGAGATAAGCACGGGGTGAAACGGAACAAATGGCTGCGATGTCTCAGGTTTGGTGCTTTGCTGGGTGGTTTCAGCCTGTTCTGTGGTCTGGCTACGGCAGCTCAGCCTGTCATGCATATCGGCACGCTGACACAAGTGTCGCCGCAGCATCCGCTGGTATTAAAACTGCAACAGGCTTATCAGAATATTGGTCTGCAGATGCAGCTGGAAACCATGCCATTGGAAAGATTACGTCTCGAAGCGGCCCGCGGGGTGTTGGTCGATGGCAATCTGGCTGCTGCGGCGAGTTTGCAGCAAGTGATCCCCGAGCTAATCCGCATTCCGGTGCAGGTTTACCAGCTGGAGTTAACGGCATTTGTCCGTGACCCTCAGCTCAAACCGGCGCAATGGGCTGATTTGCCATCGTTGCGGGTCAGTTACATGGCAGGCATGTTGTCTGTGGAGGCGCGGTTAAAACAACATCAGGTCAAAGCACTGACTGCGGCGCTGACGCTGGAACAGGCGTTGCAGTATGTGGCCAAAGGCCGGGTTGATGTGGCGGTTTTGCCGAGGGCTGAAGCCGAATATGTTTTGCGGCAGTTGCCAAACTTAAAGCTGCAGGTGGTATTGCCAGCACTGGAACAATTACCGATGTATCACTACATTCATCAGAAGCATCAGGCGCTGGTTGGTCCGCTGACCGCGCAATTACAACAAATCATGGCGCCAGTCGAGACGACCGGACCGCAATAAGCGGAGCTTTGTATGTATCGCATGACCGAAGTGGAACTGACAGATCCGGCCTTGTTGGCCTTGTTCGCCAAACTGGCTGACGCCTTAGGCCATTCGCAGGAGCAGGAACCGGAAAAGCTCAGCTTTGAGGACGCCGGTTTATTGCTGGCTGTGGTGGCCTGGCATGATGGTCATGCGGTTGGTTGTGGTCTGTTGCGGCGCGAAGATGCCAACCGGGCCGAAATCAAACGGATGTATTCCAGTGAGCCTGGTGTTGGTTCGGCCGTGTTACACTATCTGGAACAAAAAGCGCGCAGCCAGGGGTTCAGTTCAGTGCTGGCCACTGCACGCATCATCAACAGTAAAGCGCTGAACTTTTATCTGCATAAAGGTTTTAAAAAATGTCCCTCCTATGGCAAATATCGCTACAGCTCCCAAACCTTCAGCATGGAAAAACCATTGAATTAACCGCAGTGCCGGAGTGGGTACTTTGAAATCACCGCTGGTCCTGCCCAAAGCGTTGTGGCTGAGCGGTCTGGTATTGCTGGCTGTAGTCGCCCTGTGCCTGTCTCTGATGTTTGGCAGTGGCCGTGACGACCTGGCGCCGCAGCCGGTACAGGTCTGGTTGTTACAGGACGCTGCGGTGCAAAGCCCGCAGCAAGCCCGACAAATCCCGCCTGAACGCTGGCAATTGCTAGCAGATCCGGGGCGGCCGCTCGGCTATGGCCTTGGCACCCTCTGGTTCCGGCTGGTGCTGGAACCGCGGGATGATTATGTGTTATCGCTCGATGCCCCCTTTCTGGACGAAGTGGATTTTTATCTGCTGAAGCCCGACGATCAGCTGCAACTGCAGATGCTGACTGGCGACCAGCGCTCCTTTGCCAACCGGCTGATCCCGGTCAGCAGCCTGATGTTCCCGGTTGAAGCCAGCTGGCAACAGGACAAAACCGAACTACTACTGCGGCTGAATAATGTCGGCCAGAGTGTGTTGCCACTGCGTTATGTGGCGAAAGACGCAGCGCTGCAACAAGCGTCGCGTCAGCAAATGTTGCATAGTTTTTTCCTCGGTATTTTGTTATTTGCCGCATTGCTCGCGGTATTACTGGCAACTGTGACCCGTCAGCACAGTCTGCATCTGTTCAGTGGTCTGTTGCTGTGTATCACCGCAGTGCAGGCTGAGCTAAACGGCTTGCCTTTTCAGTGGTTGTGGCCAGAGACACCGGGTTGGAACCGGCTGACTGAATGGTGTTTACCGCTTGCAGTATTTAGCTGCAGTGGTTTTGTCCGCAGTTATTTTCAGCTGAAAGCCGGCTGGTTAGCACGGTTGTTTGGCTTGCTGATGGCATCGGCGGTGTTGTTGTTTGCGGCGACGCAAATTAGTGCATTGTTGCAGTCTTATGCCTGGCAGAGTCAGCTGAAACAGCTGGCGGTGTATCTGATGCAGCTGTGTGTGCTGGCAACTTTAATCACAGGCCTGTGGATGCTGAAAACCCAGCGGCGCAAGGCGGTGTTGTTTTTGTTGCCGATGTCGGTGCTAATGTTAAGCGTAGTGCTGGCGGCGCTACGGGCTTTGGGTTTTATCGCCGAATCGGCTTTGACCCGCTCAGCACTGGAATTGGGGACTACGCTCGCCGCTGTGCTGATGACCAGCAGTCTGGTGCTCGGCATTTATCTGGAAAAAGCCTGGCAGGCGCAAGTGCAACAAGCCTTGCTGGAGCGCAACGAGCAGCTCAGTAAACTACAGCAGCTGGAACTGAACCGCTCGAAAATCGCGCCTTTTTATGGCCTGGGGTCGCGGCTGGCGCTGGTGGAACTGCTCAATCATGAGCTGCAGCAGCACAGGTCGCGTTACCGATTGTTATTGCTCGAATTTAAGCAATATAGCCGGATTGAAGCGGTGCTGGGCCGGCGGCAGGCGACTGCGATAGTCAATGCCTACGTCGACTCGTTGCTGGTGTTATGCCAGCGCCACGGCACTGCGGTGGTGAGTCTTGGTGCGGCGCGCCATCAGACCTTATTTTCGTTGGCGACGGACCGTTTCGCGCTGTTAGTCCAGCAAACAGATTTTGTGCCGGTGCTGACCGGCATCCGCAAACTGCTGCATCAGAAATTCACCGTCGATGGCTTTACGCCGGACTTTAAACCGCATTATGCCTCAGTCACAGTCAGCAGCGAGTTTGGTCAGGACGCGGAAGAGCTGATAGCGCATGCAGCGCTGGCAATTACTTTTGTACAAAAGACTGCCGGGCACCTTGGCTATCAACATCAGCTTGGCGCAGACAGCCGGCATCGGCTGGCGTTGGTGGCAGGGCTGGCGCACGCCTGTAATGCCGGCCAGTTCAGTTTGTTGTTTCAGCCGTTGCTGCAGGTGAATACGCAGCAGCCGTTTGGTGCCGAGGCCTTTATCCGCTGGCAACATCCGCAGTTTGGCCCGGTATCGCCGGCCGTGTTTATTCCGCTGGCGGAAGAGGCAGGGTTGATGAGTACTATCACCGCCTGGGTGTATAAAGAAGTGCGTAAAGTGCAGAATCAGTGGCTGGAACTGGGAATCAGATTGCCAATCTCAATGAACCTGTCGGCGCAGGATTTAGAAAATCCGGCGCTGATCAACAGCATCCTGCAGCATGAACAAAAATATCCGCCGGCGCAGCGGGTGAAGTTTGAACTGGCAGAAAGCGCGCTGGCCCCCGATTCCCCCGCCGTGCACAAGTCGCTGCAGTTACTGAAACAGGCTGGCAGCATTCTGGTGATGGACGATTTTGGTGCCGGGCAGTCGATGCTGACCAAACTCGGTAATTTACCGGTCAGCGAACTGAAAATTGATATGGCGCTGCTGACCATGCTGGATACTCACCGCGAGCAGCTGTTGGCTGGTGCTATCAAGCTGGGTAAAGCGCTGGAGATGACAGTGATTTGTGAAGGCGTCGAGCAGCAGCGGCAGCTGGATTTCCTCACCTTAAACGGCATCGACGCCGTACAGGGCTATCTGATTGCCCGGCCAATGCCGGCGGCTGACGTGCCGCGCTGGCTGGCAAAACAGCAAGCCCAGGAAGCTTTGCCGGTGAATCAGACCCAGCAAGCCTTAAGTAACCGGTAGTCCGGGCCGTTGGATCTGTGCCAGCCCTTGAGATGCGCGCTGTGCTGCCCCATTATATGTTTATCTCCGGCCCGGTGTGCGGGCGCTTCGACTTTGCAGGTTCGCTATGAGCAACATCCTTTTAGAATTTACCGGTTTACCTCCTTTTAGTCAGATCACGCCCGATGCGGTCAAACCGGCGGTTGAGCAAGCCTTAGAGCGCTGCCGAGCTGCAGTGGAGCAGGCAGTGGCCACCCGGCCGGTCAGCTGGCAGAGCTTGTGCGCCACTGAAGAAAGCGCTGACCATTTAAGCCGGCTCTGGTCGCCGGTCTCGCATTTAAATTCGGTGCTGTCGTCACCGGAACTGCGGGAAGCGTACGAAAGCTGCCTGCCGCTATTATCTGATTACAGCACCTGGGTCGGCCAGCATGAAGGCTTGTATCAGGCATATCAGGAACTGGCACAAAGTGCTGAATACGCCACGCTGACGCCGGCGCAGCAAAAAGTCATTCAGAACGCACTGCGCGATTTTAAATTGTCCGGCATAGGCCTGCCGGAGGCGAAAAAACAACGCTACGGCGAAATTCAGAGCCGCAGTTCGGATTTAGCGTCCACCTTCTCTAATCATTGTCTGGACGCCACCCAAGCCTGGTTTAAGCAAGTGACTGATGTCACAGAATTAACCGGTTTACCGGAAGATGCCTTGTTGGCAGCACAGGAAGCGGCGCAGGCGCGTGAAGTTGAAGGTTATGTGTTTACGCTGGAATTCCCCAGTTACATTGCGGTGATGACCTATGCCGACAATGCCGCGCTACGGCAGGAAATGTACAGCGCCTACTGCACCCGCGCTTCGGATCAAGGCCCGACCGCCGGTCAGTTTGATAACAGCCCGCTGATTGAAGAAACGCTGGCACTGCGGCACGAACTGGCGCAATTACTTGATTTTAATAACGCCGCGGAAGAATCACTCGCCACCAAAATGGCCGAAAGCCCACAACAAGTGCTGGATTTCCTCGAAGATTTGGCCCGTCGTGCTAAACCGCAGGCGCAGCAGGATTTGGCCGAGCTGACGACATTTGCCAAAGCTGAATATGGTGTCGGTGAACTGAATGCCTGGGATGTAACCTATTACGCTGAAAAACTGAAAATGGCGAAATATGCCATCAATGACGAACTGCTGCGGCCGTATTTCCCACAGCCAAAAGTGCTGGCCGGTTTGTTTACCGTACTGAACAAACTGTTCGGTGTCACAGTCACCGAGCGCGCTGGCGTCGATGTATGGCATCCGGATGTGCAGTTCTTTGATATTCATGATGAAAGCGGTGCGCTGCGCGGTAGTTTTTACCTCGATTTATACGCGCGGGCGAAAAAACGTGGTGGCGCCTGGATGGACGACTGTCAGGGGCGCCGCCATCGCGCCGACGGCAGCCTGCAGCATCCGGTGGCTTATCTGACCTGTAATTTCAACAAACCGGTCGGTGGCAAACCGGCGCTGTTTACCCATGACGAAGTGGTGACGCTGTTCCACGAATTTGGCCATGGTTTGCATCATATGCTGACGCAGGTCGATGCCAGTGCTGTTGCCGGTATTAACGGCGTGCCGTGGGATGCGGTCGAGCTGCCGAGCCAGTTTATGGAAAACTGGTGCTGGTCGCCGGAAGCCTTGGCGATTATTTCGGGTCACTATGAAAGCGATGAACCGCTGCCACAGGCGCTGTTGGATAAAATGCTGGCGGCAAAGAATTTCCAGAGCGCGATGTTCTTAGTGCGGCAGCTTGAGTTTGCCCTGTTTGATTTCCGTTTACACGCGGAATATGACCCGGCCCAAGGTGGTCGGGTGCAGCAGCTGCTGGACGATGTGCGCAGCCAGGTGTCGGTAATAGTGCCGCCACGCTTTAACCGCTTCCAGCATAGCTTCAGCCATATTTTTGCCGGTGGCTATGGCGCCGGTTATTACAGCTATCTGTGGGCCGAAGTGTTGTCGGCCGATGCGTTCAGCCGTTTTGAAGAAGAGGGTATTTTTAACGCCGCGACCGGCCGGGATTTTCTGCATTGCATTCTGGAGCGTGGCGGCAGCGCCGAGCCGATGGAATTATTTAAAGCCTTCCGTGGCCGTGAGCCGTCCAATGCTGCCTTATTACGGCATATGGGGATTGCGGCATGACATCGCGCCCGGCGCTGAGTGCGATGCTGTACGCGGTGGCCTGGCTCAGCAGCGGTTTGTGGCTTGCTGGCTGCAGCCCGGCACCAGACACGGGCGCTGCGGCGCCTGCTACTTCGAAGGAGCCTGTGATGGCGCAACTCCCTCCACAAGAAATTCCACCACAACAAACGCCACCACAAGCAGCGCCGGTCTCGGTGCCTGCCGCAACAGCCGATCACGCCGCTGAATCCGCAGCATTATTTGCGGAAATTAAAGCCATGGTCGGCACAGCGGCAGCAACCGAGCCGGCGCAGTGTAAAAAAGTTGGTTTTGGCCACAAACCCTGCGGCGGGCCAGCGTCATATCTGATTTATTCCACGCAAGGGCTGGATGAAACGTCATTGCTGCAAAAAGTATCACGTTACAACCAGCTGATGCAGGCTGAACAGCAGCGGCTGGGTCTGGTGTCAGACTGCGCTGTGGTGCCTGAACCTGGTGTGGCTTTAGTCGGTGGTTTTTGTGTGGCGAGCGGCACTGGCGATACTTTTTGAAGGACTGACAGGAACAGAGTCTGATGGTCGAACCATTTAACAGTATTTATCAACGTGCTGCCGAGCGTAAAGGCGGCACTGCGGCCTTGGAAACCTTATTAGGTCAGCCACTGAGTTCTGCGCAATTGATGCGTTATAGCAATGCCGACTGGCTTAGCGCCTTTAGCAAAAAAGTATTCCAGAGCGGTTTTGTCTGGCGGGTGGTGGAGCAAAAATGGCCAGGCTTTCGCGAGGTGTTTTTTGACTTTGTGCCGGAAAAAATCCTGTTGCTGTCGGATGAAATGCTGGCAGAAAAAGCCGCAGATCCACGCATTATCCGCAACGCCGGTAAAGTGCTGAGTATTCAGGCCAATGCGCTGATGATCCATGAGCTGGAGCAGGAACACGGCTCTTTTGTCGAATTGATCGCGCAGTGGCCGGGGGAACGCATTATTGAGTTATGGGCGCTGTTGAAAAAACGTGGGGCCCGGCTTGGCGGTAATACCGGCGCTTATAGTTTGAGGGCTATGGGTAAAGACACTTTTTTACTCAGTCAGGATGTGGAAGCTTATCTGCGCGCTTATCAGGTGATCGAGGGTGGCCTGAGCAGTCAAAGCAGTCTGAAAAAAATTCAGGCGCAGTTTAACGACTGGCAGCAACAATCCGGCCGGCCTTTGCAGCAAATCAGTCAGATTGTGTCGCTCAGTGTTGGCGACAACCGCGTCGGTTTTAGCCGGGCACAGGCCGACTGATGCAGACTCAGACAACTTTGTATCGAGCCGGGCTCGAAGGCCCGCAGCAAGCAGAACTCGAGGCCTTGCTGGCTCCATTTTTGTTGCCGGAAACAACAGTGCCGCAGGGCTGGTTTCTGACGCTGCAGGACGGCGCTTTGGTGCTTCGTCACGCTGATTTGCCCAAACAAGGCGATATTCTGGTCGATTTTGCCAGCGGTGCCGCGACCTACCGACGTAAATTCGGCGGCGGCAAAGGTGAGGGCATAGCCAAAGCGGTCGGACTGGGTAAAAAGTCGCAGCTGCGCGTCATTGATGCCACCGCCGGCCTTGGCCGCGACGCTTTTGTGCTGGCCAGTTTAGGTGCGCATGTCACGCTGGTAGAACGCAATCCGGCGGTAGCGGCGCTACTGTCGGATGGCCTGCGCCGGGCGGCACTGGACGCGCAAACGGCCGACTGGTTGCCCGCTCGGATGCAGCTGGTGCATCTAAGTGCGTTACAGGCCCTCAGCACTTTGCCGCCGGCCGATGTGGTGTTTCTTGACCCGATGTTTCCACCACGGGAGAAATCAGCGCTGGTGAAAAAAGAAATGCGGGCCTTTCATGACGTGGTTGGTGCCGACGACGATGCTGATGCGTTGCTGGCACCGGCGCTGGCGCTGGCGACGCACCGGGTGGTCGTGAAAAGGCCGGGTTACGCAGGCTTTCTGGCCGGGCAAAAACCGACCATGAGTATTGAAGGCAAAAACAACAGATTTGATGTGTATGTCAACGCTGGTTTTTAAGGCATGTTGATGTTTGGTGGTTAAGTTTTGTTCGAACTGACGGAGTTTAGATGAGTGACAATCGTATTGAAGTTGGTCAGGCCTTACCTGCGGCCAACTTTCAGCGCCTGACCGATAATGGTTTGGTGACTTTAACCACAGCGCAGCTGTTTGCCGGTGAAACTGTTGCTTTGTTTGCCCTGCCAGGCGCCTTCACACCAACCTGTAGCGCGGCACATTTGCCTGGTTTTATCGCGCTGACTGAACAGTTTTTTCAGGCTGGTGTCGACCGGATCTATTGTACGGCCGTCAATGACGCTTATGTGCTGGACGCCTGGGGCAAGCAACAACAGGCCGGCGATGTGCAGTTTATCGCCGATGGCGCCGGAAAATTTGCCAGCGCGATAGGCATGACCACCGACAGTGGTGATTTTGGCGGCATCCGTTCACTGCGCTACAGCATGTTAGTCGTCGATGGAGTGGTGCAATTATTAAATCTGGACGCACCCAAGACTTTTGAAGTCAGCAGCGCTGAAGTACTGTTGGAGCAAATCCGCCAACGCGGGATTTAGCATTATCACGGGATCTGCAGCCATCAAGGATGTGATCCCGTTCCCTTTTACGCCGGCGTCCACTGTAGCTATACTCGAAGTTTTGACAGCTTCAGCCGGGGATATACTCAGTGCCGTTGTTACCCGCCATGCCTGCTCTATCCTGGTTTAACCAACACCGGTTGCTGACCATGACTTTGGTCTGTGCCTGTCATCTGGCGCTGAGCTGGCTCGGCCTGCAGGTGCCGTTTTTTAATGAACATATCAGCCTGATTTGGCCGGCCACGGGTTTTACTATCGCCGTGATTTGGCGGCTCGGTTACAGCTACAGCATCGCGATTGCCGCAAGCGTCATCATTCTCACATTATTCCAGGGCCTGCCACTGGCCAGCAGTATTGCGCTGGGCCTTGGCAATGCCTTGGGGCCTGCGCTGGCCGTCCGTTGTTTTGCTGCAAAAAAACTGCGTTATCAACTGGATAATGCCCGCGATTTGATTTGGTTTTTAATGTTCTCGATAGGTCTTGGCACACTCATCACCTCGGTCAATGGTGCCAGCCAGCTTTGGATTAGCGGTTATGTCAGCGATGCGCTGTGGTTTTCCACTATGCTGGCCTGGTGGTTTGGTGACAGCTTTGGCGTGCTGGTGTTTGGTATTCCGCTGCTGTGTTTCCAGCGCAGCCAGTGGCAGTTGTTATCCGGCTGGCGGTTCTGGACTGTATTGAGCTGTTCCGCGCTGAGTGCCTTATTAGTGTTCTGGCTGCCGGATGTGGCCGACTGGTCACCGACTTTGTTGTTTGTTCCACTGCTGATGTTGTTATGGACAGTGCTGCGACAGGGGCTGTGGGCGGCCTCAGTGAATGTCGCTGTGATCACCAGCCTTGCGGTGATTGGGACTATTCAGGGCCGTGGGATTTTTGCTGATCCAGAGCCAATGCAGGCTTTGTTCAGCATTAGTAGTTATATCCTGGTGATGAGCCTGTTCAGTTATTTACTGGCGTTTTTACAGCAATCAGGCGCCCGCACCCGCGACCATATCAACAGTGCATTGGAAGGTTCTGGCCTTGGCATCTGGCAGCTGGATTTGCAGCAGAATTCTGTGCAGTTTTTTGGCCAGGCCGAAATGATGCTGGGCTATCAAAGCGCTGAGCTTGGCAAAAATTTCGATAGCTGGGCAGATTTGTTACACCCTGATGATGCTATTGCAGCGCGCACGGCGCTGGTACGGCATTTAAAAGGCGAAGACCCGCTGTATCAGGTTGAGTTTCGCTTAAAACATAAACTTGGGCATTGGCTCTGGGTATTAAGTCAGGGCCGCGTGATCGAACGGGATGCGCAGGGGCGGGCCAGCCGGATGGTGGGTAGTAATACCGATATCAGCGCGCTGAAACAGGCCGATTTGGCGGTCAGCCAGCTGAAGGATTTTTATGCAACTGTGCTCAGCAAAGTCGTCACTGGTGTCTGGGTGGGGGATGCGCGCCATCAGCTGATTTATGTCAATTTGGGCCTGAGCCGGCTGATGTCGATGGCAGAACCTGAGCTGCTGGAAAAAAACATTCTGACCGATTTTCCGGAACAAACGCTGCAGCATTTCCGGCCTTTTTATTACCGCGCTATGCATGGCCTGACGCCGGTGCGGTTTGAAGCTTTACCTATTCAGACGCCAGGTGGCCGCCAACTTTACTTAAGTGGCTGGCTGGTGCCATTGCTTAAAGACGGTCGCTTTGACGGCATGATCGGTACTGTCGACGATATGACCCAGCATCGCCAGTACGAACAACAAATACTGCAGCTGGCCTTTGTCGACCAGCTGACCGGGCTGCCAAACCGGGCGGCTTTGCAGGACAAAGCGCGGGAAATGCTGGCTGGCGCTTTACAGCAACAGCAACAGCTGGCGGTTTATCATATCGATTTGGACCACTTCCAGCATATCAACGATTCTATGGGGCACGACACCGGCGATGCCTTGCTGAAACAAGTGGCCGACCGGCTGAAAATGCTGGCAACGACGCAGGACCTGCTGGGGCGGCCCGGCGGCGATGAATTTATTCTGATAAGACCAAGCCGCACCGAAAACGATGTGCTGCAAACGGCGCATCAACTGATTTTATTAATGGCAGAAGCCTTTGCCGTCGAAGAACGGATGCTGCAGGTCAGCCCCAGTATCGGTATCGCGCTGTTTCCGCAGCATGGCCTCAGTTTTGCTGAGCTGCAGCGGATGGCCGATATTGCCTTGTATGCCGCCAAAGCGTCCGGCCGTAACAGATATAGCCTGTACAATCCGCAGATGTCCGAGTCGTTGCAAGACCGGCTGCAACTGGAACATGGCATGCGCAGTGGTTTATATGCCGGCCAGTTCAGCCTGCATTATCAGCCGGTGCAATCATTGGCAGATGAGCAAATCATCAGTGTGGAAGCCTTGCTGCGCTGGCAACATCCGCAGCTTGGTTTTGTCAGCCCGGCGCGGTTTATTCCGCTGGCTGAACATTCCGGTTTTATTGTGGAACTCGGCGAGTGGGTACTGCAACAGGCGTTAAAACAACTGGCGCGCTGGCGTCAGCAAGGGCTGGATTTGCGGATTGCGGTGAATATCTCCACAGTTCAGCTGCGCCATCCGGATTTCCTGCGCCAACTGCAGCAGGCGCTGACACAGCATGGTGTACCACCAGCCTTGCTGGAACTGGAGCTGACTGAATCTGTGCTGGCTGATCAGGTTGAGCAAAGTCGTTTGTTGCTGCAACAGATCCGCAGTCTTGGTGTCACTTTGGCGCTGGATGATTTTGGTACCGGCTATTCCAGCCTGGCTTATTTAAAAAGCTTCCCGCTGGATAAACTGAAAATCGACCGTTCTTTTGTGCGTGATTTGCTGACTGACCCTGATGACCGCGCCATCGTACATTCGGTGGTGGTGCTGGGCCATAGCCTGGGGCTGCGTGTCGTCGCCGAAGGCGTGGAGCTGGCCGGCCAGCTGCATCAGCTGCGACAGCTCGATGTCGATGATGTACAGGGGTATTTATTGAGTAAACCGCTACCGACAGAAGAGCTGGAAAACTGGCTACGCCGGGTGCATAGCCTCGGGCTGCCGCATACCCAAACCGACCCACAGTGATTGCCAGCGTTCCGGTTAGCAATGTGCAAGGTATAGTTATGTAAAGCTGCTGCGGCGCCGGGCACCCTTTTCGTTAAAATAGGTCATAGCAGGCAGTTTGCTACAAAAATGGGTGACGATGTGGCGCAATTACTGTTAATCGATGACGACAAAGAACTGACGACTATGCTGGCAACCTACCTGCAACGGGAAGGTTTTCGCATCGCAGTGGCGAATGACGGTCTGACCGGCCTGCAAATGGCGCTGGCACAGCAATATGACTTGCTGGTGCTGGATGTGATGATGCCGCAGTTAGATGGCATTTCGCTATTAAAACGCTTACGTCAGGTCAGCGACAAACCGGTGCTGATGCTGACCGCGCGTGGTGATGATATTGACCGCGTGGTTGGTCTTGAACTCGGCGCCGACGATTATGTGCCCAAACCCTGTCTGCCGCGCGAGCTGGTTGCCCGCATCCGTGCCATCCTACGCCGTGTGCAGTTGCAACAGCAGCCTGATTTGCAGCTGCATGAAGGCCCGTTGTTACTGACGCCGGCCAATCGCAGTGCGTCGGTCTACGGCAGGGCGCTGGAACTGACCGGCGCTGAATTCAGCCTGCTGTGGCTGCTGGTCAGTCAGGCAGGTCGGATTGTCAGCAAAGCGGATTTGTCGGCGCAGGGCCTTGGCAAAACACTGTCGCAGTATGATCGCAGCATCGACGTACATATCTCCAATATCCGCGCCAAGCTTGGGCCACGGCCTGATCAACAACCTTGGATCGAAGCCGTACGCGGTAAAGGTTACCAGTGGCTCAAATACAGTGCATAAGTACAGTGCATAAGTACGGTTTATAAGGTGTAACTCAGATGGGGCAGTTGTTCTGGAAATTCCTGCTGGCGTTCTGGCTGGCGCTCATCCTGGCTTTTGGTGCTGTGTTCACGCTGAACCAGCTGAGTCAGTCGCCCGAGCAAAACCGGGCGCTATTAAGTCCACAAGGCCGGTTTTTTCTGCAAAATGCCCAGCAACTGATTGATGCCGGCGGTGTGCCGCTATTGCGTACGTTGGTGCAAAACTGGCAGGACGACCCGATGGCGCGGGAACAACTGTTGGTGCTGGATGCGACCGGCGCTGACTTGCTGGGCCGCGAAGTGCCGGCCGATATCGGGCAAAACCCGCGGACCAAATATCTGGTGGTGCAGGCTGCTGGTCAGCCGTTGCAACTGGTGCTGGTGAATAAAGACAATTTCTGGCAGCAGCGCTCTTTTGCAATGAAGGAACGCCTGAGCCCCCGTGATAACGGCCCGCGCGAGCGGGGCGCGCCACCGCCGCTGCCGCCGTTCTGGTTTCATCCGTTATTCCTGCTGATGGCGGTGATTGTGACCAGCATCGCGGCAAGTCTGGGCCTTGCCTGGTATTTTGCTGCACCGGTACGGCAGCTTAAAGTGGCACTCAGTGAATTGCCGCAGCGGCAATGGCAGACGCAGCTCAGCAGCGAGATGACCGGCCGGCGCGACGAATTTGGTGCGCTGGCCCGTAGTTTTAACCAGATGGCGCAACAGGTGTATCAGGCCATCGTCTCGCAGCGCCGGCTGCTGCATGATGTGTCGCACGAGCTGCGCTCACCGCTGGCGCGCCTGCAGTTGCTGATTGGTCTGGTGCGGCAGCATCCGGCGGATTTGGACAACGCGCTGGACAAAGTCGAAGCGGAGGCGGCGCGACTCGACCAGCTGGTCGGTGAGATCCTGACGTTTTCCCGCTTAGAAAGTGGTGAAGTTCAGCCGCGGCTCGAAGCGGTGCCAGTACATGAACTGCTGGATTCGATTTGCGCCGATGCGACGCTCGAGGCCGAAAACCGGCAGCAACTGCTGGTGTTGGTGCAGAATCCGGTTGCCATAGTACGGGCTGATGCTGAGCTGCTGTATCGTGCGTTGGAAAATGTGGTGCGCAATGCCATTAAGTACGCCGGCACTGGTGCTTTTATCCGGGTCGACAGCCAGTGTATTGACGGTGAATTGGTGGTGCAGATCAGCGATAACGGCCCCGGTGTTGCGCCTGAATTATTACCGCTGCTTTTTAACCCGTTTTTCCGAGCTGACAAAACGAATGATGGCGTCGGGCTTGGTTTGAGTATCGCGTTACGCGCGGTTCATACCTGCGGCGGCCAGATCCGCGCAGAAAATTTGTGGCAACCTAATGGCTCTGCACCGGCCGGATTATTGGTGGAGATCCGCTTGCCTTGTCACGGGGGCAATGAATTGCCGCACTGACGCTGTGCCGGCACTCACTGTCGCTGCCAACGCAGTAGCGAACCGATATATTGCCGCAAAATGCCTGATGATGGCCATGTTTTGGCCAGGTTTTGGTCGCTGCCGGTCATCGTTGCTGCGTTAACTTTACTTTCACCTGACACATCTCAACACCTTCCGGCTGCACTATTGCAGGACTTGGCGGCGGACACTGGGTCCGTCGTGACGAAGGAGCAATAAGATGCAAATACAAAGTCAGAGCCTGTGGGCCAACCGGCAGCTGCAGCAGCCGCCGAAGCTCAGTCAGGAACAAATCAAAGCCGATGCCGGCGCTGTGTTTCAAAAACTCGACACGCAGCAAAAAGGTTATTTAGAGCAGGCCGATTTCAGTGCGGCGTTAAGCCAGTTGCAGCAGTCGGCTGACGATGGGCAAAGTGCCGAATGGTTTAGCCAGCTCGATGCCGATCAGGACGGTAAGTTAACCAGCGACGAATTCAGTACTTCAGTCTCTGAGCAGTTGTATAACGCACAGGGTAAATTTGGTATGCCAGGCGGTGGTCCACAAGGGATGCCTCCGATGGGGCCACCACCGGGCGAAGATGAAGGTAAAACTGTTGATGAACTGAGCGCGATGGTGGAAGAGCTCAGCAGCACCGACAGCAAAGCGGCCGCCGGGTTGCAATCGATCATCGATCAGTTCGACAGCGCTGATGCCAACAAAGATGGCAAAGTGACAATGCAGGAAGCGCAGGCGCTGAAACAACAAGGCCAGTCAAAGACGGATAGCACCACCACCACGGCAAGTACCGAAGACAGCAGTCAGCTGCGCTTGCAACAAACCCTGATGCAGCTGATGAAAACTTATGGCGCAACAGCCAGTCAGACGGCGGATAACCAGAGTTTATCCTTCAGCGTATGAGGCCGGACAGCAGCAATCAATGTAAATGCGATGTTTGATTGTTGCTGTAAATTTCTGAATTTTGGAGTTTTTTTCTGCAGTCGCACCGGAAAGCACGGAAATAGCAGCGTTCTGACTTGCCAATCGCACGAAAGGGCCAATACTTTGCACAAAGCATTGCTGAAATGCTTCGGTTTGATCCCTGAATGGATTTTGACAAGAGGTTGTTATGCAGAAGAAATTTTTGACCGCCGCAGTTGTTTTATCAGTCGCTGCTTTTACCGCACCACTGACACAAGCGCAGGAACAATGGGGTGTGTCGTTGTGTGAATACACCAAAGCTGACGATAAAAACCGCATCCGTAAGCTGTTGTCAGATAACAAACTGAATTTGCGGAAAATCTATGACGCCGTACAATGTAACAAAGAGTCGCTGATCAAATTCGCTATGCGCAGCGACGCATACGAAGTGGGTTCATTCTTCGTCAAACAGATGCCAGCCAAGTCGTTACAGGCTGAAGATCTGGAAAACTGGGCCAATGCCAATGGCATGGGCCAGTCCCCGCTGATTAACGATATCAAAGCGCGGATTGGTGCCGATTAACAGACCGATTCCATCAGTACAATAAAACGACGCCGGCGCATGCCGGCGTTGTTTTATTTGTCGCTATTTTCTTTAATGTCGCTATTGCCGCATGCGGTATTTCCAGCTATGCCTTATAGGTGTCAGAACGAGCCGGAGATTGTGATGCAAGGTGTCGTCTATACCGCATTGGCAGACATGGTGATTGAACAGTTAGGTCTACCTGTCTGGGAGCAAATACTGGATGCGGCAGCATTGCCGAGTCAGGGCGTTTATACCGCAGGGGCACGTTATGACGATGCCGAATTATTACAGTTGGTTAGCTTATTGAGTCAGCACACCGGCATAGCTCCGGCTGATCTGGTGCGAAGTTTCGGCAGCTATTTATTTTCACAACTCTACGCGACTTTGCCACCAGATCTGAAATCCTGCCAAACATTGCGTGAATTTCTGCTAAAAATTGATTCGACTATCCACAAAGAAGTGAAGCGGGTTTATCCGGATTCGTATTTGCCCAGCTTTACTTACGATGACAGTAAACCGGATGAATTAATCATGTATTACCGTTCGCGCCGGAAAATGTGTTTTGCCGCTGAAGGGCTGATTGAGGGCGCTGCCCGCCAGTTCAATACTGATATTCAGCTTAGCCATCCGGTTTGTATGCATCATGGGGCAGATTGCTGTACTTTAATCGTGACCTTTTCGGATAAACCATGAACTCGCCTGTTGATTATTCGCGCGCCTGGCAGCGGGAAAAGCTGGCGCGGCAACAAGCTGAACTGCTGTTACAAGACAAGACCCGTGATCTCTATGACAAAATATTGGAGTTGGAAGCCAGTAAAAAGGAATTGGAACAGGCTCACGAACAATTGCTGCAAACGCAAAAATTGCAGGCAATTGGCCAGTTGATGGCCGGGCTGGCACATGAAATCAATAATCCGTTGGCATTTTGCATTGCAGACATCCGGACTTTGGCCGGATACCAACAGCGTTTGTCTGAGTTGCTGGCGCAGATTGTTCAGCAGTTTCCGGCATCGCAGACTCTACTCCGGCAGGCGAATGCAGATTGGTTACAAGCAGACTCTGCAGATATTGTCGCTCAGTTGGAAACTGGCATGGGACGTATCCAACAGATCGTTGCGCAATTACATCATTACAGTGCACTGGGGCAGTCTGCCACCATGCGCATGCCGATGACACAATTGTTATCTCACGTCGTACACAATTATCAGGTTGGGCAGCTTGCCGGCATTGGGATCGAGCAACGAATCTGTGATGCGGTAGTTGAAGTCCACTGTACTGAAATGGTCACGGCAATCAGCCATATTTTTGATAATGCGGTGAAAGCCCAACCATCAAAAATATCCATTCGCTGCCAGTACCTGAATGAGCAGCAGATTAGCGTCGAAATAGAAGACGATGGCCACGGTATGCCTGCAGAAGTTTTATCGCGGGTATTTGACCCATTTTTTACGACCCGGGACGTCGGTGCCGGTTGTGGACTAGGCCTGACGGTCAGTTATGCTGTCATTCGTCAGCATGGCGGTCAGATTGAATTTCAGAGTAAGCCGGATCATGGCACGCTTTGTAAGATCATCCTGCCTTGCCTGACATCCGCTGAAACAGCATAAAAAAACGCCGGTGACTGCCGGCGTTGTTTTGTCTGCCAGGTCAGCCAGCTTAATAACCCGCCGCCTGACCGTCTTTGCGCGATTCAGACGCACCAAAATAAACGCCGCGGATGGGGTCTTTCTTGATCGCCTGATAACCGCCATAGCCGCCGAGACCGTAACGAATGTCATGGCCTTTTTGCATCAGCTGCTGCACGGTTTGCCATGGAATACCGCGCTCAACTTCGGTGTATCCGCCATTCTGCAGATACATATCGGTGTTGTCCGTCGGCTCGGTATTACCGAGGTGCTGCCAGCGGGCAGCATCCCCGGCTTCCTGCAGATTCATACCGTAGTCAATCATGTTGACGACTATCTGTACATGTCCTTGCGGCTGCATCGCGCCGCCCATCACGCCAAAACTCATGAAAGGCTTGTTATCTTTGGTGATGAATGCCGGAATAATGGTATTAAATGGCCGTTTGCCCGGTGCATAGGCGTTGTGATGTTTTGGATCAAGCGAGAACATCTGACCGCGGTCCTGGAAGCCAAAACCTAAACCCGGTACTACGACACCCGAACCCATGCCACGATAATTACTCTGAATTAATGACACCATGTTGCCGTCTTTGTCGGCTGTGGTCAGGTAAATGGTATCGCCGGTGTACAGATGCGGATTGCCGGCATCGACGCGCTGCGCCGCTTTGGGCCCAATCAGTTTGGCGCGCTCCTTGCCATAAGCCTCGGAGATCAGCTCTTTGACCGGCACTTTGGCAAAATCCATATCGGCATAAAACTTGGCGCGGTCTTCAAACGCCAGTTTCTTCGCTTCAATCAGCGTATGTAAACTTTCCGGGCTGTTAAAGCCCATGCTTTTCAGGTCGAAGTTTTTCAGAATTTGCAGCATTTGCAGCGCGGCAATACCCTGACCATTCGGCGGCAGTTCCCACACATCATAACCACGGTAATTCACCGATACCGGTTCAACCCAGGTCGAGCTGTGGCTGGCGAAATCTTCATAACGCAGATAGCCGCCTTCTTTTTGCATAAAGGCATCGATTTTTTTCGCGATATCGCCTTTGTAAAACACGTCGCGACCGCCGCTGGCCAGCTGTTTATAGGTGCCGGCGAGTGCCGGATTTTTAAAGATGTCACCGGTTTGTGGGCCTTTGCCATTGATGGTAAAAGTACCCTTAAAATCACCGGGTTGGCTGGATAATTTCGGCACTGAAGCGTTCCAGTAGTAGGAAATAAGCTCAGTCACCGGAAAGCCGTTTTCGGCATAACTGATGGCCGGCGCCAGCACTTTTTTCATCGGCAGTTTGCCGAATTTATCATGCAGGCTAAACCAGCCATCGACTGCGCCAGGCACGCTGATCGGCAACATGCCCAGTGGCGGAATATCAGTGCGGCCGAGTTTTTTCACTTCAGCCTGAAGTTGCTCCAGCGTCAGGCCCTTCGGCGAGCGGCCAGATGCATTCAGGCCATAGAGTTTTTTATCTTTGGCAGACCAGACGATGGCGTATAAATCGCCGCCGATGCCACAACCGGTCGGTTCCATCAGGCCTAACGCCGCATTCGCTGCAATAGCCGCGTCAATGGCATTTCCACCTTGTTTCATTACATCGAGTGCAATTTGTGTCGCCAGGGGCTGGCTGGTCGCTGCCATCGCCTGAGTGGCAATGACCTCAGAGCGGCTGGCAAATTCCTGGCCGGTAACCCGGTCATAAGCCTGGCTGGAGGCCGCCGGCAACAACAGCAACGGGATCAATACAGATAAAGGGGTTAAACGCATCGACTTGTACTCCGTGAGCGGGGCTGAAGTTAGTTTAGTGTTTTTGAAACTACTGCGAAGCAGTCCGCTTTACCAGACCACCGCGACCAAAGCCCCGGCGCCGGAGACAGGCCGCAGTGCAGTGCATTGGTCATTCCGTCAGCAACTGGCATTATGGAATACAACACGCCCTAAATGTCCCAAAGGAACTGATTTCAATGAAAAAGCTGCGTCGCCCTGATTTTCGTGTTGCCACACTGAGCCTGGCTCTTGCTGGCCTGACTGCCTGTCAGTCAACGGTCACACCACTGGACCCGCTGATTGGCGATACCGGCCAGCCGTTGTCCGCCGTGGCACAGGCCGCCGATGTCAAAACTTATGATTTAACGCTGGAGATTGACCCGGCCAATCAGAGTATCAGTGGTGTTGGCCGTACCGGTTTTATTTTGCTGGCACCGAGTGCGCAAGTGGAACTGAAGCTTGATAGCCGCTTTAGCATCGACAAGATTGAAGTCGGTGGTAAAACCGCCACTTATCAGCGTAATGGCGGCGTGCTGAGCATCGACTTAGGCGGCCAGCAAGCGGCCGGCAGCGCGGTGGATGTGGCAGTGTTTTATGCCGGCAAGCCGCATGTGGCGAAAAACGCGCCTTGGGCTGGTGGTACGGTCTGGGCCAAGACGCCGGATGGTAAACCCTGGATTGCCACCGCAGTGCAAGGCGAGGGCTGTGATTTGTTCTGGCCCTGTAAAGACCATTTTGCCGATAAAGCCGATTCAATGCGCATCCGGCTGACCGTGCCTAATGGCCTGTCGGCGGTTACCAACGGCGTATTGCAGCAAGTCACGCCGGTCGGCAAAGACAAGCAGCAGTTTGACTGGTTATTGTCGGTACCGGCCAGCGATTACAATATTGCGCTGAATATCGGGCCTTATCAGCGGATCCAGCATAGTTATACCAGCGTCAATGGCAGTAAAGTTCCGGTGGAGTTCTGGGCCTTGCCAGAAAATGCGCAGAAAGCTGAAGCTTTGTGGCAGCAGGATTTATTACAGCAAGTGCAGTGGTATGAACGCGTACTGGGGCCATATCCCTGGGGCGACCAGAAACTGGGTTTTGTTGAAACGCCGCACCTTGGCATGGAACACCAGACCGTCAACGCTTACGGCAAAGGTTATAAACGGGATGACAACGGCTACGACTGGCTGGCGCAGCATGAACTGGCGCACGAATGGTTTGGCAATTTAGTCACGCATAAAACACTGAACCACGCCTGGATCCACGAAGGTTTTGGCCTGTATATGCAGCCGGCTTATGCCAAAGATAAACTCGGCATCGCCGCTTATCATTATCAGCTGTATAAATCTTACTTAGGGCTGGTGAACTGCGACCCGGTGGTGCGAACCGGCACAGTTACCTCGGATCAGGCTTTTAATTCAGATATTTACGGTAAAGGCGGCTGGACGCTGCACACTTTGCGTTATCTGGTCGGCGATACAGTGTTCTGGCAGGCCACCCGCGAGTTGCTGTACGGCACGGCTGACACCGCGGCTATCCCATATCCGATCACGCCAAAATACCGCACCACTGAAGACTTTATTGCAATCGTGAACCGCTTAACCGGCAAAGATTATCAGTGGTTGTTTGATGTTTATCTGTATCAGGCGGCCTTGCCGGAACTGATTGACAGCACGGCCGGCGATGTCCGCACGCTGAGCTGGAAAGTACCGGCGAATAAACCATTCCCGATGCCGGTGCCGGTGCTGCTGAATGGTCAGCCAACCGTGCTGGATTTCAGCAAAGGTGCTGTGGTGCTCAAAGCGTCTGACCAACTGCAAATCGACCCGGAAATGCAAATCCTGCGGCAATTGCCGTTGATTGGTTTGTGCGAAGAGAACCAGCTGAAAGTAAAAAATAAACGCAAAGACTAAAGTCTGTGCAGAGAAAAAAGACGGCTGCGGCCGTCTTTTTTATTGCGTCAGGATCACCAACACACCGCTCCAGTCCAGGCCATAGCTGGCACCTTGCAGCGGTGCGATCTCGACGCCGGTATATATGGCTAAAAACGGAATACCGGCGCCCACACACAAATCGCGGACGATTTCCGCTTCTTCGCCATCACTGCCGCTGATCGCTGACATGCGGCCACCGCAGTCAAAATACAGCGCCAGCTTGCCTTGTTGCCCGGCTTCTTTAATTTGTGCCAGCAAACGCGTTGTGTTGTCACGGGCGGATTGCATCATCAACTGCGGATCACGCCGCATCAGCATCACTTGCTGGCCTTTGAAAAAATCAGCTTCAAATAACATCACAGCTTCGTCGCCAGGCATCACGCCGGTCATCAGCCGGGTCACCAGCTGTTGCTCGTCGCTGTCATCACCAAGCGGCCGCGCTAAGGCCAGCGTGGTCACCGGTAGCGGAGCACCGCTTGGGCTATGTTTTAAATGCCGCCATTCTTTGCTGCCCGTCAGGCGGTCAAGCAGCGGCACTATGGGTTCCTGGTCCAGCTGATACAGATACTGACCAAATACGTCGGTCACGGTAAAACGCCGGTCGGACAAAGGCACACAGCCATGCATAATGCAGCTCGCCACCTGAAATTGCCCGGCCAGTTGCAGCGCACTGGCACTGTGGCGGCTGACACCGTCGCCGCTGAACTGCCAGGTCAGATTAAACTGCGGATCACCAATTAAACCGGCGCCAAATAACGGCAGGTGTTTTAAACGCGGATGGTGGACCCCGGAAATCATCGGGCCGGACGGCACCAACACAGGCGGATTCTGCGCTGTGGCAGCAAAACGGATGGAGTCAAATAACACTAACAGGCAACGGCTGTCGGGTAGGCTTGGTAACTGGCCGGCCAACACTTCGCCGGATAAATGCGGGTCGCGATATATGTCCTGACTGGTCGCCAGCTGCCATTCCCAGTCGTCACCGGCCAGAATCACCACAGCGGCACAAGGGCCTTCGGTAACACATTGCTGCGCCCAGCACAGCCCCATCGCAGAACCGCCAACGACCGGCACCCAGTCGCCAAGCAATTGCCGGATACCGGCATAAAAACCGTGAGCGTCTAGATCGCCACTGCAAAAGGCCAAAGCCAGCCTCGGCGTGAGCTGAGTGGGCAGGTCTTTTAACGCGGCGGTGACAGCCTGAACACCGGCCTGAAAGGCCTGTACTGCGGTACTATTCCCGATTACGACGTGCATCTGATCCCTGATGAAAAACTAAATCGCCCTTCATTGTACCGAGTTTTGTTTAGAAATCAGCCTGATTTTTCAGATTTGGGTGTTGAAACGGTACTATTTGGCGTTGATTGCTGGATTGAGCCAGTTGAGGATGTTTGGAGGTAATAAACGTCAGGGGCGAAAAGGTGACAAACGACACGATCAACAACAACTGACTGGGTGTCACCCGAACGCCGTGAATCATCCCTGCCGCAGAGGGTCTGCTAACGTTGTTGCCCGGCCGCTTTGTGCCAAAAGCTGACATTGGAAAATGTACGCCACGTGGTGGCCAGTACGCTTCGCTTACCGTACCTACCTTCCAAATGTAACCGTAGGTACGGCAAGCGTCAGCGTCGCCGTACCCAACCCGGTAAGTTTCTGCAATTCGCTCAAAGTCGACAATCCAGCTGTCAACAAAGCCAGCACCGGCAGCCGCGGAGTGAGCGATCAAGAGTGAGCGCGGGAGGCGCGAACGGGCGAACGCAGTGGTGACGGTGTTGGCTTTGCCGCCATTGCGGACAAGCTGTTGTACTTAAAGCACGCCGGCGCTGCGGTGGTTGTAGATGCGGATGGTCATGATGATCAGAATGGTCGCGATCAGCGCCGATACGGCGTGGTGCAACACCAGATGACCGAGGAAAAAAGCCGGAATATCCTGCCAGCCCTCAATCAGTGTGAGCTTTAGTAATAACAGTGCATAAGTCGCCAGATGCAGATATAAACCGGTGCGGAAGATTTGGCGAAAACGCTGTTGCAGCGGCTGGCTTATGCCGTTGCCAAACCAGCGCAGCGCCAGTAAAGCGGCAATACAACAAGCTAAAGTCACTAAACCCAAACCTAATAACGAGGTTTTTGCGACCACTGCACTGGCCAGATACCAAGGTAACATCTCTGAAAAGCCCTCAGATTATTCAGTGATTTGTTTTACGTCAGCCAAAGAAGCCCAGACCATATCCGCGCTTTGTAAATCTTCGTCGGACAATGCCTGACCACTTTGCACCAGAATTTTCCGGCCTATGCCTGCGGCGGCTGCTGCCTGAATATCGGCGGCTTTGTCGCCGACCATCAGGCTTAACGCCGGGTCTATGCCGAATTCACGGATCGCCTGAGTCAACATGCCGGGATTAGGTTTGCGGCAGTCACAGTCAATGTTGTACGGCACCTGGCCTTTTTCCAGATGGTGCGGGCAATAATAGACGCCGTCGATTTTGACGCCGTGCGCGGCAAATTGCTGTTTCATCCAGCTGGTTAGCACGGCGAAATCCTGCTCAGTGTAATAACCACGGGCGATGCCGGATTGGTTCGTGACGACAATCAGCAAATAACCGAGATTTTGCAGATGGCGGCAGGCGTCAAATACACCGTCGATAAAATCAAAATGTTCGGGTTTGAAGGTGTAGCCGTGGTCGATATTAATCACGCCGTCGCGGTCGAGAAACGCAGCTTTACGCAATGTCGTTACTGTATTCGGGTTCATCAGAGTCCTTCCTGGCGGATCAGTTTATCCAGCATCTTTTTCACAGCGTCCACGCTGATCTTTTCCATAATATGGCCACCTTTGACCCGAATACCCCAGGGTAAGTCGGCGGCAGTTTTGCCAGTTTGTGCTTTAAGTTCAGCGTGATACGCATCCACCACATAATGGCGATACAAATAAGGTCCGGTGCGGCCCGGGTTGCTGTGGCCGTACAAACCAATCACCGGCGTACCTACTGTCACCGCCATATGCGCCGGACCGGTATCCGGCGCCAGCACCACTGAGGCTTGCTCCAGCAGAGCCAGCAGTTGTTTCAGATTGGTTTTGCCAACTAAATCAATGATATCGGTTTGCGCCTGCGCTTTGATGTCGTTGGCTAATTGCTGTTCCATCGCGGTGGGTCCACCGCAGAGATAAACCGTAAAGCCCTGCGTCGCAGCATAATCGGCAATCGCAGCGTAACGCACCGGCAGCCAATTGCGTTCGGCTTTGGACGCGGCCGGGCAAATCACCAGATGGCGCGCAGTGGCGCTGCTGAGCTGAGCTTTGGCCCAGTCTCGGTGCTCATCGGTAATAGGCATCTGCCACTGCGGTTTGTCTTGTGGATTTTGTAAAAACGGCACGCCCAGATGACGGGCAAAACCGGCAAAACCATCCAGCACATGCGGCTGTTGCTGCGGGGCTATACGCTCACGCATAAAGAGTGCATGCAGTTCTTTGGCACGCGACCAGTCAAAGCCGATTTTACGCCGCGCCGGAATAAACAAAGACGCGATATTGGCACGCAGGGCAACCTGCATATGCAGCAGCACGTCAAACTGCTGGCCTTTCAATTTGCGGCTTAAATCGCTGTAAGCGCCAAGGCCGAGCTTTTTATCAAATACAATCAGCTCAACACCCGGCAGGTCTTTCAGCAACATGGCTTCTACTTTACCGATGATCCAGCTGATTTTCGCTTTGGGGTAATAACGCTGAATCGCCTGTACTGCGGCCACGGCATGGCAGACATCGCCAATGGCCGACAACCGCAGAATACAGATGGAGTTCAGCGTTGCCGCCGCCATGTTTTGCCCGGACATCAGCGCTTACCCTTTGATTTTTTTGATGATAGCGCTGGTTGAACAGCCGTCGACAAACTGCAGCACTTTAACTTCACCGCCGGCAGCCAGCACTTCACGCGCGCCGACGATAGTGTCGATAGTGTAATCACCGCCTTTGACCAGTACATCCGGTTTCACCTTCAGGATAAGCTGCAGCGGTGTGTCCTGCTCGCTTGGGTCGTCGCCAAACGGCAGCACCCAGTCGACCGAGGCTAAACTTGCCAGCACTGTGGCGCGCTCATCCAGCGGATTGACCGGCCGGCTTTCACCTTTGAGGCGTTTAATTGACGCGTCTGAATTTAACCCGACTACTAAACGGTCGCCCTGCGCTTTGGCCTGCGCCAGATAACGCACGTGGCCAGCATGCAGAATATCAAAGCAGCCGTTGGTAAAGACGATGCGCTCGCCATTTTGTTTGGCAAATTCAATGTGTTGCAGCGCTTTATCAAAAGGCGTCAGATAGACATCGCCTTGTGAGAACAAATGCGAATTCAGTTTCGCTGCCAGCTCCTGTGGCGACACAGTGGCTGCGCCTAATTTCGCCACGACGAGGCCTGCCGCCAGATTGGCCATCTCCACCGCCTGCGGTAACGCCATACCAGCGCCGAGCATCACGGCGAGCGTCGCGATCACAGTGTCACCGGCACCGGTGACGTCACTGACTTCCAGTACTTGCGCCGGGAAATGGTGATGTTCATCTGCGGTGATCAGCGTCATCCCCTGTTCAGAGCGCGTCAGCAGCATGGCCGCGATACCACAACGTTCCAGCATGGCACGGGCTGAGCTGAACATCGCGTCTTCTGAGCCGGTATCACCACCGGCTAAACGGAATTCAGACAGATTCGGCGTGATGATATCGGCGCCGCGATAGACAGCTAAATCGGCTTGTTTCGGGTCGACCAGTACATATTTACCGGCAGCTTTAGCCGCCGAAATAATACGGCCGACTGCTGCCAGCGAGCCTTTGGCATAATCCGACACCAGCACATAATCATAATCCGGCAATAAAGCCGTGACTTGGTCGGCCAGCGCTTCGGCCTGCAGGCGGCTGAAGTTTTGTTCGATATCGAGCCGCACCACTTGTTGATGGCGCGAGATCACCCGCATTTTGGCAATCGTCGGTTGTTCGTCCTGCGCCAGTAATTCAGAGCGGATGCCGTCGGCGGCCAGAATTTGTTTCAGGCTGTCGCCGTTGTCATCACGGCCAATCAGGCCGAGTAAGCCAACATGCGCGTCGAGGTGGGCAATGTTGCGCGCCACGTTGGCAGCGCCACCGGCTTTGTCTTCAATTTTGCTGACGCGAACCACAGGCACTGGCGCTTCCGGTGAAATACGCTGCGTGTCGCCCTGATAATAACGGTCCAGCATCACATCGCCGACCACCAGAATGCGCGCTTGTGACAAATGATTTAAACGGCTGATATCAATCATCTTTGTTCTTCTTAGTTTGCCAGCACCAGGTCCAGCGCTTCACAGAGCCAGTGACCGATAAACATATGCATTTCCTGAATGCGCGCGGTTTCGTCGTAGTTGACGATAATCGGCAGCTGGGCGATGTCTTTGACTTTGCCGCCATCGCGACCGGTCAGCGCGACTGTAAAAGCGCCCAGTTCATTGGCCGCAGCCAGCGCCAGATTGATATTCGGGCTTTTGCCCGATGTAGTCAGGCCAATCACCACGTCGCCGGCGCGGACAATGCCACGCACCTGACGTTCAAACACAGTATCAAAGTGATAGTCGTTGGCGTGCGCGGTCAGGATCGAGGTATCTGTCGTCAATGCAATCGACGCCAGCGGGCCGCGTTCGGCTTTATAACGCACCATAAATTCCGCGGCCAGATGCTGGCTGTCAGCCGCGCTGCCGCCGTTGCCCATCCATACGACTTTACCACCGGCCTTGATGCAGGTGACAACTGCGTCCAGCAATTGCTGGCTTTGCGCCGCATATTGTTCGGCCACAGCAAAAACTTCGCGGTGGCGGGTGAGGGCAGCGAGAAAACTGGCAGTCTGATTCATGCGGTTTGTCCTTTCGAAAATGCTTCGGAGCGGCCTAACAGGCGGAAAATGTCTTTGAGTACCAACTGCAGGCCTGGTTCAAACAGCTGCTCCGGTTGCAGCGGTTTTTGCGTGGCTTTTTGGCATTGTGCCACGATGTCGGCTTTGGCTAAAGTCGCCGGATAAATCAGACCAGCGGCAGCACACGCCAGCACACGGTCCGGCTGGTCGCCGGCAACCGGCACTGCCACGATGTTTTTACCAAGCACTATGGCCTGACCCATCATATCGCCGCCGCCACTGACTATCAGCGCGGCCTGATTTAACAAAGTCATCAGTTGCTGGTTCGGCAGCGATTTCACCACTATGACGCTGTCAGTCGAGGGTAATTCACCGGTGAAATTGCCGCCGGCCACCAGCAGTGCTGGTTGCTCTGGCGTGGCAACTGCCAACGCGGCCTGATAAAACTCTTCAGTCGCGCTTCTGCCTTGCACCTGATGGCCACCGCCACCGGCGGCCCAAACGCTGTAATTTTTGCCGCTGAACTGACTGTAGTCAGCCGGCAATTCGGCTTGCGGCGCGCTGAACACCGGGCCGGTGAAAATTGGTTCGTCTTTGTTCAGCAGGCGTAATTTAAAGCGCTCCAGTGCGGTCAGGTCACCGTCGACAAACTTAAACTGCACAATCCAGTGCGCGTCGAGCGCACTTAACCGGCGCAGCGCAAAGCCTTTGGCGCGTTTTTTCTTGTGCTGCGACACAAACACCACTTTGGCGCCGGCTTTTTTCGCCGCCCGCGCCTGGGAAGCGCGGCCGGAGCAATCGAAAATCACTAAATCCGGTTTCAGTTCGGCAAGTAGTTTGTTGACGACGGCTTTTTCTTTGGTGGCTGAGTTATTCAGCAGATGGGTTTTAAACGGGCAGCTGGCCGCTGCCGGCGCATGCCGGTTCAGCACAAACTGGATATCCAGTGTCGGATCGGCCTGGATTAACGCCTCAGCGATGATCAGCGAACGCATATATTCGCCGATGCCTTTGGGGCTGGAGACTGGCAAAAACACAATTCGGCGAGCAGCAGTTGTCATACTTGTCTGACCTTAGGCAAAAGTGTGGCCAGTATAACGGAAAGCCGATGCCGATGCATGACCTCAGAACAGCAGCAGATGGCCGTCGCGTTGCACGTTAATGCGCATTTCCTGCTGGATACGTTGTTGCCACTGTACGGCAATTTGCTCCAGCTCGCCGTGTTGTTGCAGTGCTTTAGCGGCTTGTTGCCAGCGCGCCACCAAGCTGGCGTCTGCGTTTTTAGGCATGATGAGATACACATTGCTGCTGCGCAGCGTCAGCGCCAGTTTGGGGGCCGTTTGCCGATCAGCTTGCTGACGCAGAACATATGCCAGTTCTAAACTGTCACTGACAATGGCTTGTACCCGGTTACTGTTGAGCATTTGCAGGTTTTGCTGATGGCTGGTGACTGCCACCAGGTTGGTAAAACCCAGCTGGATCAGGTAACTTTCGCGCACATCACCCCGAACTACGCCGACTGCGCTGAGCTTTCGTAAATCGGCCAGGCTATGTATTTCCAACTGGCTACGCGTCGGCAGGTAGACTTGCCAGCGTTTTTGCAACACTGGCAAAACCCAATGGAACTGGTGTTCCCGTTCAGCCGTACGGGAAAAACTGAACAACAGTACGTTATCTTCCTGTTGCGCCGTTAAGATCGCCCGTCCCTCGGGCATCAGCTCCAGCGGTGTTTGATCATTTAGCTGGCGTTGCAATGCTTTAACGATATCAACAACAAAGCCGTCAGGTATACCAGCAGGCCCGGCAAAGCTGGCCGGTGGTTCTTCGACAGTGATGATCCGCAGCGCTGACGTCTCTGCACTGCGCAGCTGCCATGACCAAACGAAACACAGACAAAGCAGACAATAACGCAACAACATCCAGTCTTCCGTTCTCAATTTAGCTACGTCACCGCAGTCTAGTCAGCGTTTAGAACTTCGGCAAAGTCAGTGGGTACCATTGGCGACTGCTTTTTGTTGCCTTGCAACAAAATCCAACACTGTGGCGTTGATACAATAACGGGGTTGGCCGCCAGGGCCGTCCGGAAAAACGTGACCTAAATGAATACCGCTGACTTTGGCGCGAATTTCCACCCTTTGCATGCCATAGCTGTTATCCGGTAATTCCACCACACTGCCGGCTACAGGTTTGGTGAACGACAACCAGCCAGTACCGGAATCAAAACGGTCGCGGGTGTCAAACAACGGCAAGCCGCTTAGCTTGTCGATAAACACGCCGTCCGGTGTGTTTTTGAAAATTTCATATTGTTTGCAAAACCGGCTGTCGGTGCCCTTATCAAATGCGACATTAAAGGCCTCTGAATCACCCAGCTGAAAAGCACCAAGCGCCTGATAGAACTCTTTTGGTGTTAAATAACCCTGGTGACCAAACACTTCTTTGCCGTCTTGCAGGAAATACAAAGTCGGGGTGGCAAAAGTCGGGGTTTTAAGCGTCAAGCCCTGTAGCTGAGCGCTGGTGCGGGTGGTGACCGGGATGGTGCCGCGATATTGTTCTAACACGTCCTTGCGGAATTTTTCGCAATAGGGGCAATAAC
>Ga0247724_1000017_pt1 | contig 73249 bp, 93 predicted proteins | sample OKSTACKMC2E_FD_182776 | JGI IMG/M metagenome (GOLD analysis project Ga0247724, IMG submission 182776) | Subsurface sediment microbial communities from gas well in Oklahoma, United States - OK STACK MC-2-E | ecosystem: Environmental > Terrestrial > Deep subsurface > Rock core/Sediment | place... | reverse complement strand
GGACCTCGAGGACCTTGATGAGGTCGCCTACGAATGGCTTGGCTTCGCTGTCGATGATGTACTTGGTCGCAACAGTGGCGTTCGTCAAAGCATGCTCGACCGTCAGGCTGTAAAGACGGATACCCCCATCCTGCTGGATCAGGATAGTATCTTCCTTCAGATTGAACCTGGAATGCAGCTGAGTCAGTGCATTGTTCAGGTAGAAGACTATCTTGGGCTTCTTGTCCTCAGCAATGTTGCCGGCTCCATCCATTCCGATGGAGAGATTGGAGAAGACTCCGTAAGACAGCTTCTGGAAAAGATCACTGACCCGCATGAGAACCCCATGAAAAACCTCACAGGGATCTACACAATGTAGGTTGAAAGTCCCCCTACATTTATATCAGCGTACTCTTCCTCGAAGACATCAATCTCCTGTTTTGTCACAGGCATAGACTCAGACGGCCTCCACGGCTTGAGGTAACCCAACATCGAGATCGTATCGATGCAGTCGTCTTTACCCTTGATACCGGACTGGGTAACCAGTCGGATCTGGTTCATGAACTGCCCCATGATCTGGCTCTGTTTCATTTCCTCAGGCCAGTAGATCTTGCCAGCCTTGAACCAGGGGACCACGATGTTGAAGCGCGAGAGCTTGTCGACCACGGGACGAATGCCCGGGGCATTACTCTTTTCCGAGCTGGCAAAATTGAACCACACGTTGCGTGTGATCATCTCGTTCTGAAGCCAGTTGATGAAGGCGCCTTGCTGTCCGGTGACTTCTACGCCTACCTGCTGAGGCTTATACTCCTGAACCAGGCGGAACAAATCATCGATCGACTTGTCCATGGTCTGCCGCTCGCAGATGCCATCGACCCAGAACCAATCACCGTTGGCATTGTAGGCCCAGACCGAGATGACCGAGAAGTCCGCGGTTTGCTTTGCCGAGGTGGCAAAGTCGGTGGTGATGTAGAAATTGAAGGTGCCCTTGGCATTGAGCAGGGCCTGTCGCTTGTACCAGCGTATCTCTGCATCCTGTACGAGACGCTCTTCTTCCGAGGTAATACGGAGCATAAGCTCCTGCATGAAGGCTGCAACCTTCCCGGTCAGAACAGCATCATCATACTGCTTCTTCACGAAGTCGTAGGTAAAACGATCTTCCCAGGCTCCCTGGAATTCCTCACGCGAACAAGGGAAGGTCTCACAGACTGGCCAGACGTTTACGTCCCAGGCGCCTGACTCGACAGCTTCGATCAGGATATCCTCGCTGTTGAATGGGGTACCGTTGAAGATGATCTTCCGACGGGTCGGATCGAGGGCGTAGTCAATGCCCTTATAGACCGTATCCTTGATTGCCATCATGGCAGCCCGGCTCTTGGAATCATCATCGCTGACGAGATCGTCGAGCACTGCGATCGGAGGGCGCTTACCGAAGATCTTGGTTCCTCGCAGGCCGGTGTTGTGTGTGCGAGTGTAGCCGTCCGTCAGGAACTGCCGGTCAGCATTATCGACAGCAATGCACTGGCTTGGCTCGAGCTCAATCGGCTCGATAGCTTCAATGCGTGCCATCGTGCGTCGATCGAACCGCTGGCGTTCCAGCTTACGGGCAAGACGAAAGACCGGAAGGTTGATCTTGATGCCAACTTTGAAGTGTCCGTTCCTGGGCTGAAGCACCGCAAGGCCACCAAGACTGCGAACTAAAGTAAGCACACCCAGCGCCAGGTTTTCTGATTGAGAGCAGAAGCTCACGTATCCATTAGTGGTAATTGTGCCGTCGGTGTCCAATAAGCCCTGGAGCAAGGCCAACCGTTGGTTAATTGATCCACGTAGATAGGCAGCAGGGACTTCTTTACTACGGCCATGGCAGTTGATCCCAAGAGCTATACACTTGGATTGTAGGCCCCGAACCGAACGAGTGATGGTAGTGGGGCGGCGGTTATCCCGTTGGACTTTGCCGAGCTGGTAGGGGATATGCTGCTCATAGGCGGGCCAGTCGCTCTCGTGAGCGATGAGGTCACTATTCCCATTTGCCTTGATGCGCCCGTCACCCAGTAAAAGACCTAGGGTATATGGATCTAGCGGGAGATCGCGCTCAGGATAAGCAAGGGGCTCTGTAGCCTTGATCCAGAAGCGATAATTGGATCCGTTCTTTAGGCTGTATTCCAGGATTTCCGGGACCGTGAGCACACGATCTTCGAAATACATCCTGCCCTTGAGCTCGCCTGTCGTATGCTGGCGCAGTTGGGTGACCACATTGAGATGGTCCTCTGACACTTTTAGCTCACGACCATCATGAAGCCTGATTCTATACATCGGCTTGTAGAAGACTTCGCTCTTGGCCGTGATGGTCGTGAGCTGCCCGTCGGGACCAAATATCCTATCACCAGGTTGACAGGCACCGATCGAGCTGATGCCATCAACCGTATAGACCGAACTGTCGAGGCTAAGGGCTTTTGCACCAAACATCTTAAGGCCGAAGAGAGCACCCTCTCGGTTCTGGAACTCGATGTAGTTGTCTGTGAAGGTCGCCTTCGGGATCCACTCCTGAAGGAATTCAGAGTTCTTGTAGCGGAACTCCATGTTCTTCCGGAGCGACTTGACGCCGTTGTCCATCGAGTCCGAGACGTAGATGGCAGCAGGCACTCGGCCGAAGTTGGGCAGGTATCCGAACACCCCAAGGTAGGGGAAGAAGTATTCCCCGAAGAGGGTAGTCTTACCCGAGCCACGGAAGCACAAGTTGGCCACTCGCTGTACAGGGCTGACGATCTTGTCGAGCATGGCAAGGTGGACGGGAGGCGTCTTGTTCTGCTCCCCGTCCTTCCCGTTCACCAGCTTGATGAAATTCATGAAGGTCAGTGCGAACTCGGTCGGGACATACGACGATGAGTTCAATGTCTCATACGAAACACTGTCGAGCCATTCGTCCAGTGTCTTCTTTATGAGCAATCAGACTTCCTTGAATTCGCCCTCCACCAGAGGTGCAGCGGCAATGAGTTTCGTTTCAACGCCGCTCTGTATCAAGTTAGCCTGAGTTTGTGCAAGCTCTTTCAAAGTTTCCTTCAACTCATTCAGGCCAGAGTTTTCCTTGACGTCCATAGAAATCTGGAACTCTTTGGTTTCAGGTTTCTTGAGGTGAGTCATCAGAGAGTTTGCTGCATCAGACCTGACCTTTGGTGAGATCGTAGGATCGAGCATCAGCTCGGCCTGTGTGTTGATGGCCTTCTGAAAGAGATCCTGGTTGAGCACCCAAGTGGGAACCAGGACCTGCTCGTAGATCAGGTTGACCAGTTTGCCGCGGTTATAGGCCGAGACGTAGGCAGCGATTTCCTGTCCGGTACGTCCAGCAGCCAGCAGGGTCTGGTAGCGATTGGGGAAGGTCCGGGTGTAGCTGTCGAGGTTCGAGTAACCCATCAGCTTGTACGAGACATAGGTGACAGCCGAAACGTAATCCTCGGTCTTGAACTTCCCATCCTTCATCACGCTGGTGTAGCTGATGAAGTTGTTGCGGATCTGCTCTGCAACCAGCGGATCGGCCGCTATGTTGTTCAGGGCATTCACCAGATTGTCTGTGGCAGCACCTTTGAGGTTTGCTGGCAGCGCTCTGGCAACCTCTTCCTTGGTGAGCATTCTCTTGAATCCTTTGTTAATTCGGGTTGCGGTAGGGTGATCCGCATCTAGGCTTTGCTTATCCGGTGTCCCTGGTCTCAGCCGGAAAGGGGTGGGTTGAGTTCTTGTCCCTGGCCCAACCCACTCCGCTTCCTCACCCGCCTCACCGCTTCAGTCCCTGCCGGCAACGTGCCTGCGGCAGTTGCCTTGGGACCGCGGTTACGACGGGCTCGGATCAATCCACCAACTTCAGATGCGTCCTACGCTGTGAAGCTGGCAGGGTAGGGGGGTTGGAAGAGGCCAGTACCAGTGAGCGGATCAGCTTCTGGTCGAATGCCTCATCCTCCTCTGGCTCAGGGTTGGCTCTGTAATAAGAGACCGTAGCTGCCCAGATATCCTTGTCGCTCTGCGAGAGCTCATGCCATTCGGGGATATTCTCATCCCCATTGAGCTCTGCCCATGCCTTGATTCCTGCCTGTACGATCTTGGCAACGCTCTCGTTGCTCTCGACAGTCTGAGGGATCATCTCATCCAGCAGGATCTTGGCATACTCAGGCTTCATCTCGAGCTTGCCCATACTGGTCTGAACCAGGGAAGTCAGAGCAAGGCCCATGGCATCATCCTGTGCAATGGCTTCCTGATGCATCAGCTTGGTCTTCAGCTCGTAGCCCATCAGTGGCCAGATCTGATTGACGGCATTGTTGCGAGCAATGCTCATACCGATGTCACGATTGAAGTTCTCCGGGCTGGCACAGCCTGAGACACCATGAACGGTATAGCCATTCTTCAGAACCAGGACACAGAAGGTCAGGAGCTTGATGCTCTCCAGATCGATATCGGTGCCTGCTTGTGACCCTTTGGTCTCATAGGTCCCTTCTACGATCGAACCCATCCTGCCTTCGTAGGCAGTGAAGTAGTGTTCTGCGACGATGTTCGCTTCAAGGGCTTCCAGTGTCACTCTTGGTGCCACGGCCTTCTTGATCAGCAGATCCTCGTTGATTTCCATAGTCTTAGGCTCCCTGTTGGCCTGTCTCTAAACCCCCCTAGACAGGATAGGTTTCAGGGGATATATAGCTTTTCAACAGCTTAGAGAAGACTTTTAAGAAACCACCTTAAAAGTTGATCCACTCCTTCGGGTTCATCACTCCTTTAATTCTAGGGGGAGGGAAGGAGGGAGATATTGTCGAAAGGGGATAAACCCCCTTTCTCACCTACATTTTGGAGGGAGAAACTTCAACTCTCTCATAACAATCTCAAAGATTGTTGTTGCTCTCTTAAAGTTTGTGACATATCTGGATCTCAAGAAACGAAGACTGCGTTTCATTACCCAAGTGGTCGGTGGGGCAGATAACCGCCACAACTGACAAGGACGCCTTTCCTCCGAGCTTGCTCGTATGGTCTTGTGTCAGTGCTTTCCGGTGAGCTTCACTGGGCCTGCTGGTTCAATCCAACAGGGGGAGCCAAGGAAGTCAGCCCATCTGGCTTACCTTAGGGAATGGGGAGTCGAGTTAAGCCGGGGTTCCTTGCCTCTCCTGGTTCAACTCCTCCCCGTTTTCTTTTCATACAGATAGACAACGACGGAGAAGACCAGTGACTGCACTGTATCTAGGGACCAAGTTGGTTCGGGCTACGCCAATGGATCGGCTGAGCTACAATAACTACCGAGGATGGACTCTGCCTGCTGACGAGAACGGTGAGGATGAGGGCTACCTCGTCGAGTACACTGACGGAGGTAAATCCAATCATCCCGATCATGCAGGCTATATCAGCTGGTCACCTAAGGATGTCTTCGATCGAGCTTACGAACCATTCTCCAGCACTAGCCTGAATTTCAGTGATGCACTGGGTATGCTCAAGAAGGGTATGCGCGTAGCTCGTCAAGGCTGGAACGGTAAGGGGATGTATCTCTACCTGGTTCCAGAGAACCGTTACCCCCCGACGACTCCAGCAGGTCATGCAATTGCAGCCAAGCATGAGGATGGTCTAGTTCCCTATGGAGCTTACATCGCCATGAAGTCTGCTCAAGATAACGTAGTTCCTTGGCTCGCATCTCAGACAGATGTCCTCGCAGGGGACTGGGTAATCGTAGGCTAAGGCCGAACCAAGAGGGGAGGGGCCAATTCACGCAGAGTTGGCTCCCCTCATGTATAAGTAAGCTACCCCAAACATATCCGCGTATATGTAGAAATTTTATAATATTTTTGGGTTTTTCGGGAAGTCGTATGTAGGTCTAGCTACAGTATTGGTGTTCTAACACCTTCAACACTAAACACTCCCCCCGGTCATAACACTAACACATATGACCCTACCCCATGGTTCATCATGGTTCTGATGCTTCGCATCTCATGGAATTGTTCCATCGGAGATCATATCATGGCTAATGCACGTATCGCTGTAGGCTCTATCCTCAGCACAGTATCCGACACTGCAAATGCAGTATCTGGTATTGTAAACACAGTATCCAACTCACTGGACATGGCCAATGCCTTTGTCCGTCACCAACAGGAGAAGCAACGCTTCGATCAGAAGGTAGATCTATACTTGCACCAAGAGCGTAAGCTCGAGGAAATCTCTCTCGAGACTGCTGAACGCAAGAAAAAGATCGAAGATCATTGTAAAGATCCTGCATTGGAAAAGTATTACAATGAAACCTTCTCCAAACTTCAATCCATCGTCAATCCTCAGGCTGCGAAAGCGGCCTGAAACCCTATCGGTGGGAGCTTCGGCTCTCACCGGTAAACTTATCCTTGGGATAACACTCACGGGATAGTCAAGCCGAAGGCGCAGACGATGCTCAACGCAGTTGGGCATCAGTTAAGTGGAGTCAACTCCATGCTCAACTTCATTCGTGCTCTACGAGCACATCTCGATGCCCTCACCATAGGCATCATCATCGCCTCAGCATGCCTCTACATGCTGAACTCACCAGCATCCTGTTCCTATGAACAGTCGGACTGCTGAACATTCCTGAAGAGCTTCGCTTCTGATGGAATTAACCCTCTCAGGAGAACTCTCATGAACCTCATCATTGCTGGTGGCCGTGACTTCACAGACCTGAACTTCATGTATCAAGGCATCAGCTCAATCACTGAGCTTAGTGAGCTCAAGGAAGCTCCAACGCTCATCTGCGGTATGGCTCGTGGTGCTGATCTTACGGCCTATGAAATCTGGTCCTGGAACCAGTGGCCAACGATCGAAATGCCTGCTGACTGGGGCCGTTATGGCCGCTCAGCCGGCTACCGTCGCAATGCTGAAATGGCAGCTGTTGCTGACGCTCTCATAGCCTTCTGGGACGGTCAGTCCAAGGGCACCAAGCACATGATCGAGACCATGCAGAAGCTGAACAAGCCTGTGTGGATATTCAACTACTGAACCAAGGAGATCATCTCATGTCCGAAGCACTCATGCTCGAACTCATCGAGGATGCAGTAGGCGAGCAGGAAGCTGATCGTCTCATTGTATGTGAGCTTGGCTCCATATCTGAGGCTTATAATCACCTCATCAGCATTGGCTCGATCGAGGACATCTAATCACCTGAACCAGTGGGATCATCTCTCACTGGTTCCCCAATTCATAGGGCCGTGATGAACCTGCTCAACTACAGTGAAGCCTCGTACTTCGACGGCTACCACTTCGCTCATATTGCTGCGTGGCTCGATTACATTCGGGTCACCAGGCAATACCATAAACTCCTGAATCTAAGGGCCTGAAGCTATGCTTTCCATTCCCGTCAGGATGCTCCTCTGCCTTGGTCTGTCACTGCTCCTCTGGGTGCTGATCTACCTCTACGGCATGAGCTTCATCAACCACATCATCGGTGCATAAAGGAGAACAAAACGTGTACATATGCAACGCACTCATGTTCGCAGCAGTGGCTCTGCTCATTGCTGCACAGGAGAACACAGACGGTACTCCGCTCATGTTCGACTGGCATGGCCTCGGCATTGCCATGTGGATCCTGCTGTTCAACGCAGCGATCAACTTGTGGATGCTCCGCAAGCCTAAGGCTTAATCAACCCTAGCTGGACGCTTCGCGTCTTTTGGTGGTTCGGCTCATCCGTCAACGGGCCGACCATCTTGAACCCCAACGTAAGGAAATACTCATGATCCGTCGTAACAACACTGCCGCTGCTCCTGCCAAGAAGACGTTCGGCCAGGCTGTCCTTGGACATCACGCCCAGGCTGAAGAGAAGATCCGTTCGGACGTCTACCTCAACATCGGTTACGAGACCGGTGATGCGGACTATCCGTTCGTATCGCTGCCCTTTGGCATCGGTCTTGATACCATGCAGCAGGCACAGACGCCTCGTCGTGGTGACACCGACTATGCTGCATTCGTTGCAGCCAAGAACGCACTGCTGGCCGACCTCCAGAAGATGGCGGAATCGCTGGCACCAGGCGAAGAGATCATCCTCAGCATGCCTGGTTCGGAAGGTGGTCTGGTGATCCAGATGCGTCGTCGTGAATCCGAAACCGAAGCACCTGTCGCCGTGAGCGATCGATTCGCTCCGAAGTTCTCTCTGGCCATGCCAGAGGCAGCTTAACGCTACCGGGGGCCCTCTACGAAAGTAGGGGGCCTTCCAACTTTATGTCGAGGATAGTTCAGACTCGATTCAACCGGCGATATGCTAAAAGTTCAGAATCAGCACTTTTCCGCAAAAGTGAGCTAGAACACCAACAGACCTAAAAATTCTGTCGATAGATTCTCATCGCAACCCACTTGCACAAGGTTAAACCTGTGTTAATTGTGGGGTCGGACGGGAACAAAACCGGAAAGCCAATTCCGGTATCCAACTAAAGGTGGAGTAAGTCTGGTGGCGGTTCGTAACCGCTTTGTTTTTCCTGGGGCTCTTGCCCCTTGGAAAGACAACAATGATTCAAGGAACGAGTGAAATGCAGTCGACGACGGGCCAAGCACCGCGGACGGGTAAGGTGCTGAATAGCAAGGATATTCCCTCAAGTATCCTGCCGGCCAATACCGTATATGTTGACCAGGGATCGGTCTGGGCAAACCCATTTCGAGCTGGCGTAGATGGCACACCTGAAGAGTGCCTGGAACGCTATGAGATCCTGCTCGCACACACAGATACGATTCTCGAAGAGATCGATCACCTCCAAGGCATGAACTTGCTGTGTCACAGCACTGATCATGCCAATGTCCTGCTAATGCTTGCAGGCATGAACTATCGTCAACGTCTTGACTGGGCTGACAAGAAGCTCGGCCGAGTCCAGAGCTTCAAGCTCGCAGCGTAAGCAACAAGCGTCATCATCATCCTTGAGAGGCAGCCGGTCATTCGATCGGCTGCTCTTTCTCTTGTGCCTGAAAGGCAAATGATATGCTGATCCTCTACACCAAAGAGCCCAGACGAATGGGCAATGCCATCGTTCGCCGGCAGATCCCTGACGAAGATATCTGTCAGTCCATGCTCGACTATCTCAAGGGCAGACCCTTGTGGGAAATAGAGACAGACTTCGGCAATCGCATCAGGCTCACTGATAACGAGATCGACGAGATGTTCATCCGAGGCGGAGAAGAGGACTACGATGAGTGGGCCAGTGGTAAGGCTGAACTTGCTCGTCAGAACGAGATCAAAGACCGTGGCCTCTAACTGCACCATATGCGGCAAGCCTATTGTGCTTGTCCCATCGGCAGCGGAGCGAGCCAGGAAGGATGTGACAGGCAAAACTGTTGCCTACTACACATCCCTCTTCACCAGGCATTCAAGCTGCCAGATCGCGAAGCGTAGCGAGAGCGGTCGGCAGCTGATGGCAAGGTTATCTCACCATGGCAAAAGCTAAGCGAGAATCCCTCGAAGAACTGGCTGCCAAGTACCTCGATCCATCGATCTCGGTACACCATAGTATCACCCTCTATGCACAGATGTGCGGTGTATTCGGTGGTGTCGAGACAGACAGGGCCATCAGAAGGATGCGTCATGTTTTCGAGCTCATCGGAGCCAAGCAATGAGCAAGCCTGATCTTGATCAACTGGCTGCTGAATATTGCTGCTCCAAGAGCGTCACTGAAAAATGGAACCGACGCCAAAGAATGGATGTCCTTTATGGCAGCCAAGCAGCCGCAGACGCCATTCGTAGAGCTCAAGTAATCAGAAAGCTGATGGGACTATGAAAGCCAACAAAGACCTTGAGCTCTTGGCGAAACGCTTCGTATTCACAAAACCAGTGGCCGACTGGAAATGGTTGGAAAGCCACAACACCCGTGACCAGATCTATCTTAAGATGATCCGGCTTCATGGGAAGAAGGCCACCAAGAGAGCGATCGAGCGATGGTACGAGATCAAAGCCTTGATGGGTCAATGACCAAAAGCCTCGATGAACTCGCTCTGGAATACGAGCATTATCCCTACCTGTTCCCCGACTGGCTGGATAACAGGGCAGCCCAGGATATAAGATGGAACATGTTTCAGGAGATGCTCAGACGCTTTCCTGAAGATGCCGTGTTCGATGCCTTAGGCAGAGCGATCGATACAGTTCGGCTTCTGGTTCCCTAATGCCCTGGCGCTTCGCGCCTCTTGGGCTCTGAACCAAGGATAAGATCATGACCAAACAAAAACCTGTATGCTCCTCGTGTGGGAGCGATGAGGTACTCGCTGATGCTTATGCATCCTGGAACCTCGAGACCAATCAATGGGAACTTTCCACTACCTTCGACAAAGGCAGTTACTGCGAAGCTCATGACGGAGAATGCCGTATTGAGTGGGTCGACGTAGTCGAATCAGGTGAAGCATGACCAACATCTTTCCATTCACCTTTCGCAGTGATGACCTCATCACCCTGAAAGCAGGACACACGACCCAAGGGAGCTATCCCTACCTGGTTCAATGCAATCCTGGTCTCATCTCCAAAGTGGCAGCAGAGAAGCGCCGTCGACAGCTGATCGTCGATGCCCTTATCCGCGGACATGCAGCATGAGACGGGCTTCTCGCAGTCCCATCCAGATCCCCAATCCCAACACCAAAGCTGAAGGAACCATCTGGCTCAAAGGGGAAGATCCAATCCCCTACGATACTGAGCTTGCAGGTCCTGACGGTGTGAACATCCATTTATGGATCGGGGATCGACCGCTCAACAACAAGACCAAAGACATCATCAGCAGAGCCGGCAAACTTGCCAGAGCTCACCGAGATGTTGTGTCCATTTCATATTCGAAAGGAGAACCAGAAGGCTACTGGGCAGGGTTCAACATGTACGCTGAAGGGACAGATCCATGACCGTCCGATCAGACATGGCCTCGAAGACTGTCGAGGAGGTCGCTTGGGAGCATGTGTCTATCGAGGATTTCGAGAGACGGGTCAGTCATCGAAAAATGATGATAGGCGAATTTGGCTCAGCTGAGACCAAAGAAGCCATCGATGCAGCAGATGCCACCCGTGAACTCATGGGTTTCAAGCGTCGCTACCTCAAAGCATCCCTACGAGATAAGCTGAAGGAGAGTATCATTGCTCGCTAGAACCGACATCGACGCTGCTCGTCTGGATCTCCAGATGGAGCTGGAGCACCTTTATTCGAAGAACCAGCTCCTCCCACGCATTCGCAAGGAATTCCTTGAGTGCGAGGAGGAAGATTTCGTAGCCCACATGAAGGAGCACTCGATCCTGCCAGAGTTCGGTATCGAACTTCTGGTTCAGATGGTCCTGCACAAGCGTGCTGATGTCAGCACTCTGGTGGGCATCCTGCGTAAGCACTTCGAGCCTCTTCACAATGCCAGCCAGCTGGCTGCTGACATGCTCTACAAGTGTGCCGAGGTTGATCTGGTCACTTATGACGAGATCACCGGCAAGTTCATCATGGAGTTCGACGTAGGGCCTGAAGTCCACGAAGAGATTGCCAAGTACCAGTTCCCACTGCCTATGGTCATCGAACCAGAGCCGGTAACCAACAACCGTGAGACCGGCTACCTCACTGCCCGTGGCTCGATCATCCTGAAGCAGAACCATCATGATGACGATGTGTGCCTCGACCACATCAATCGCATGAACAAGATCCGCTTCTCGATCGACGAGGGTACGGCATTCCTGGTTCGCAATGAGTGGCGTAACCTCGACAAGCCCAAGGAAGGCGAGTCCAAGACCGACTTCCAAAAGCGTGTCCGTGCGTTTGAAAAATACGACCGCGGAGCCAAGGAAGTGATCGGCAAGATCCTGTCCTTAGGCAACAGCTTCTACCTCACCCACAAGTACGACAAGCGAGGTCGGACGTACTGTCAGGGCTATTTCATTTCGTACATGGGCACGAGCTGGAACAAGGCCGTAGTCCAGCTTGCTGACAAGGAGCTAGTGGAATAAACTCCTGACAATTCTCAGGAGTGATCCACCTTGACCACCGATATCCTGCTTCACTTTCTGGTTCAGATCATACTCACTGAACGTGGAGCAGGATCACAAAGGAGAATTAAACCTTCAAAGTTCAAGTCTGATGCCCTAAGGGCCAGACCAATCAGGGCTCAACCGAAGCCCATACCCATGAATACCAGACACCGAGCATGAATTATGGTCGCTCTCCGACTCCTCAAGCAGGAGCCTGGTTCAGCCTCCTTCAGATTCTTTCTGAAGGGTAGGCAAGCCAGCTACCTCGTCGTCGACGCTGATCGACAGCTCTCAATCAAACACATGAATGGTGACTCTGTAGAGGCCCTGGTTCCTTTGGGTGAAGCCACCCCTGAGAACCTGCAAATGCTGCGTACTCGCCTGGATCAGATCGAGAATCTGATCAGCTATCTCCCACCTAAGCGAGATTAATCATGGCTACTCAACTCAACACCAATGACTCGCCCTTGACCTGTGAAGGTCACATCATCTCCGAGCCCGTATTCGGTGTTCCGGGAGCTCCTGCTCTCGTAATGGGAGATGATGGCATATGGCGCCAGGATGTTGTCTCAGTCTGGTTCTTCGGGGACCGACGGATCGTCGATCGAGCCCTGTGGGATCATGTCTATGAGATCCTCGGACGCAAGGACAGCTGATGAACCTTTACATTGTAATGAAACAAGTAGGGCGGGAAAACTACGATGGCCTAGTCTGGGCCAATACTCCGAATGAGGCTGCGTACTTATGGAAGCAAGCTGACTGGGTAATAGATGACATCGAGGAAGAAGCGGACAGAATTCCCGAAAGGATATTCCACATACCTGCTGTACCACCTCTGGATGTCATTCTGAAAGGACCTCATCTCTTAGCTTGGTGGACCGACGAATTGCCCGAGGTTCAGTGATAGTCCTTTTCTTGGTTCGGCACTCGCTCAAACCCAGGAGACTGATCATGCGTTAATCAAACCACACATCATAGCCACACACGCCGGCCGCCAGTCCCCCTGACGGTCGGCTTTTTATTGCCAACAGGAGTCCACCTTGGCTCACGGATTTCTCTACCAGCTCCGCACCACTGCCCAACCGGGTCAGCGTGTCGTCTTCCCAGGTGTCTGGGACAGGTACGGCATCGTGCTCAAGCATCAGGGCAGCGGATACCATCTCATTCGAGGTCTCGGAATACAGCCGCCAGCTGGCGTCACCTCTTTTATATCTGCTGAAGTCGAACACTGAAGGAAACCGAACCATGACCATGCAACTCTTCACCGGAAAGCAGTACCTTCAGATCGATATCGCCAACCACATGGGCCACGACAAGCTCGACTGGGACGATCGCCTTGCCTGGTTCGAGGCCAATGAGCCTCACCTCGAGAGCCTGATGACCCAGGCAGAAGAACCTGCCCTCTATTTCGCCGCTGTAAAGGCGTACAGGGAGGTTCAGAAGGGTCTGCCTATTGGCTACTGCGTGGGTCTCGATGCCACTTCCAGTGGGCTTCAGATTCTTGCTTGCCTTACCGGTGATCGCTCAGCTGCCGAGCTCTGCAATGTCGTCGACACTGGCCACCGTGAGGACGCTTACACCAATATCTATGACCTGATGCTCCAGCGCTCAGGTGGCAATGCCAAGATCAAGCGGAGCGATACCAAGCAAGCGATTATGACCTCGCTCTATAGCTCCACTGCCATGCCCAAGAAGATCTTCGGAGAAGGTGAGCTCCTCGAGCTCTTCTACGATATCCTCAAGGAATTCTGCCCAGCTGCCTGGGAACTCAATGAGACCATGCGAGATCTGTGGAATCCCACAACACTTAGCCATGACTGGGTTCTCCCGGACAATTTCCACGTTCGAACCAAGGTCATGGATACCGTCTATGAGACGATTCACTTCGACGAGCAGCCGATCGAGATCAGCTACAAGGTGAACCAGCCCATGCCAGAGGGCAGGGCTCTCGGCGCCAACATGGTTCACTCCATTGATGGCATGATCGTGCGTGAGATCGTCCGTCGCTGCTCTTATGACCAGCGTAAGGTCGACATGATCGCTGATGCCATTCACTCAGGGCCTCGTGGCACATTCAACCGAACCAAGGATGACAAGATGGTCTGCACCTTGTGGACCAACTACCTCGAAACGGGATACCTCTCGGCTCGCATCCTGGATCACCTCAATGAGGACAACCTTGGTCATGTCGATGCCGCGGTAATTCGCAAGCTGCTCAACAGCCTCCCGAACAAGCCGTTCAGCGTCATGCCCATCCATGACTGCTTCCGCTGTCTGCCCCACTACGCCAACGATCTGCGCCGGCAGTACAATCTCCAGCTCCAGATGATTGCAGAATCAGAGCTGCTCTCCAGCATCATCAGCCAGCTGATTGGACGCAAAGTCCAGATTGGTAAGCTCGATCCGACGCTTGCCGCGGACATTGCGGCGTCCAACTACTCACTTTCCTGATACAATCTGCGGGTTTCTACGTCTAATGACGGAACAATCCCAAAAATAGCTTGCGCAAACTTTGCGTCTGGCTAAACAGAAAATGCCTTCAGGCACTCTCCCTTGACTATCGGACCACCCTCACAAGGGGTGGTCCTCTTTTTTCTCGGCTTTCGGTCAACGAATCCGGGAACCAAGAGGAAAACTACAGCTCTAGGAGCACCACAATGGCGAATTTCACCGTAGGCATCACAGCCTCAATCTCCGTAATCGTCGAAGCTGATTCGGAATCCGAAGCACTTCAGGCAGCTCAGGATTACGTATCGATCAGCCTCAGCCCTGAGGAAGATGAAGTCGAAGCCTGGAACACGGTTCAATCCGAAGAAGGCGCCACCAGTGCGATCAATGAAGCCACCGGATGGACCATCGAATCCTCCGAAGTTGATGATCCGGAGGACTGACCATGGCAGACCACGAAATGGTGCCGTCGGAGGTCGAGGGCTTTCACTTACAGTGCAAGCACTGCAAGGCTCTCGACACCGAGATCCGCTTTGCTCTGGGCAATGAATGTCCCAATGCTCCTGATAGACAGGAGCAAGAAGCTATCCCCGTCATCCAGTTCATCGAGCCAACACCAGTACAGCGAGCTCTCCTGATCCAGGCAGAGTGGATGACCGGGTACTTCAATCGGCAATTTTCCAAGACCCTGCAAAAATGAGTTTCCGGATCAAGGGTCTAATTTATGGCCCTGATGATACGATCACTGCTGCGATAGCATCATGGCAGTTGATCAAAGGCAATGGGCTGTTCGACCACATCACTCCTTACCTGAAGCGTTACAGGCTCTCATTACCTACCTACACTTCAGGAAAGGAGGACAACCTTGGCGTCATCGATTTAAATGTTCATGATCTTTTCGACAGCCAAGTTCCATGGAATGGCTCCCTTTGGAAAGACTTCCTAGTTCATTGTGACCAATTATTCTTGCTCCAATATGAGCATCTTGAATTCAATCCTGAAACCGGCAGAGGTAAAATCATATCTCACCGGTCCGAGAGAAATCTGAACATGCTTAGACTTCGCTATGAACTAGATAGCGACGCTCTCCCAATCCCCGATACTGAGAGACCTTTCTTGGCTCTCTGAGACCCATCAACTCACCGAGGAAAACCATGGGCTACCGCTCAAACGTCCGCTCAATCATTTATGGCGACAATGACAAGATCACTGCTCTGCTTGCTTCAAAGCAGCTCTCCGGAGAAGACATGGGTCTCAAGGAGTTTGATGGCGCCCTAAAGCGCTATCTCTTCGAAACCAAAACTTGGGACGCCAAGGCTGAACAGTATCTGCCGACCGTATTCGGTATGCTGGAATTAGAAGTATCCGGATGGAAGTGGTACGACGACTACACTTGCGTCAGAGCATGGAACCAGCTCCTAGAAACGGCTGAAGAGGCATTCGATCTCTCTTACGAGTTCTATCGCTGCGGAGAAGAAGATGGCGACGTGGAACGTCGTACCTCGGCAGACGACAGCTGTTTACTTACTGTTCCGACTCCAGAGATCAACTTAGATGCGGTTCCTTTAGGTGACAGCATCGAACCAATCTTCCCTTTTTAAGCTCTCAATAGAGGAATACCCCATGTCGAACCAGGCAACTCTCGATTCCATTTACGAATGCACTCCCCGCCAGACCGCACAGTTCGTCGAAGACTGTATCTATGCTGGTCTGGTTCCTTTCGTGAAAAGCTCGCCCGGGATGGGCAAGAGCTCGATCATGCGTCAGGTCGCTGACAAGCTGGAACTCCAGCTGATCGATCATCGTCTCAGCACCTCTGAACCGACGGACATGAATGGTCTGCCCCGCTTCACTGAAGATGGTAAGGCTGCCTTCATGCCATTCGAGGAGCTCTTCCCACTGGAAGGCATTCCTCTGCCCAAGAACAAGCAGGGCTGGATGCTATTCCTTGATGAGGCCAACTCGGCCACCAAGGCAGTCCAGGCAGCTTCCTACAAGCTGATTCTCGATCGCATGGTAGGCCAGCACCGTCTGCATGAATTCGTTGCCCCAACCATGGCCGGCAACCATGATACCGACGGCGCCATCACTACCCGTATCGGCACTGCACTCCAGAGCCGTGTGGTTCACATCAAGATGCGGACGGACTTCAAGGAGTGGCTCGAAGACGTAGCTACGCCCCAGAAGTATGATCCGCGGATCATTGCTTACCTCAACTGGAAGCCCAGCTCGCTCAACGACTTCAAGCCGGATCACAAGAACGATACGTTCTGCTGCCAACGTACCTGGGAGTTCATGAATCGCTTAATCAAAGATCAGGAGATCACTGATGCCAAGACTCCTCTCTATGTCGGCACCATCAGCCCAGGCGTAGCTGTCGACTTCGTGCAGTTCACCAAGGTCTACGCTTCGCTTCCGGATATCCGGGCCATCATCAATGACCCAATGTCAGCCAACATCCCTGGGGATACGGCTACCCGTTGGGCAGTGACGATGAAGCTGGCCACTGAAGCTGACGACAAGACCTTTGGTCCTCTGGCTCAGTACATGGACCGCTTCGGTATCGAGAACCGTATCCTGTTCTATCGCACTGCGATTGCCGGCAACGCTAAGCTGCACAGCCATCCGACTTTCATCAAGGCAATGGTGGCACTGTCGCAGTATCTTAATCCTCAGGATCGCCAGCTCAAGAACGCTGCCTGAACCAGGGAGGCAATTATGCTTCGAGCCTTTCTACTGGGCATGTTCGAGTTTCGCTTGGGCTTTACCTGGGCTGACCCCAACCGCACCGAAGAGTGCCCATACACCCATCTGGATTACGCTTACGATCTAGGAAGGGAATGGGCACACCGGCTTACTTTCAAAAGGTGGGATCGATGAGCTTCCGACCGCTTTCCAGCGATTCTGGCTTCGATATGGACTCCCTTAATCAGGAGTTCGATCGAGCCAAGACAGCAGCATTTCTGGGGGACAATGGAGCATTCCTGGGTCCCCTGATGTGCGGTATGGAATTCATCTGGACATTGGATGTGCAGACAGCTGCGACTGACGGCATCCATGTCTGGTGGAATCCCAATGATTTCCTTGAGCTCACCCCTGAGCTCAGGAAATCCACTCTGCTTCACGAGATCTGGCATCCCGCCAATCTTCACTTCGCTCGTATGGGCGACAGGGATCCGAAGAAATGGAACATCGCCTGCGATATCGACATCAACAACAACCTCAAGAAAGACGGCTATGCCGTTGAGAGTCCTTACTTCATTTGGGACGAAAAGTACCGGGGATGGGCAGTAGAAGATATCTATGCCGATCTGCCAGACCCCCCATGTGCCCCTCGTGGTCCTGGTTCAGCTGATGGAGATCCATCGTCTGGTCCACAAGGGAATATGCCTACAGGTGGAACCAATGGGCAGGATATGGCTCCTCAAATGTCCATGGAAGATACCCAGAGGGCCATCAACAATGTGATCCAGGCTGCTCACACAGCAGTAGCGGCCGGCAAGCCTGGCGCTGTTCCTGGATCTGTTGTTGAGCACATCAACAAGTTCCTTACCCCTAAGGTTGCTTGGGATGTGCTGCTCGATCGCTTTCTCGATGAGAGGTGCTCGGATGACTATACCTACCGGCGTCCAAACCGTCGGTATCCGGACATCTACATGCCCTCCCTGGAAAGCGATGAACGCCTTACTCATCTGGCATTCTACTGGGACGTTTCTGGTTCCACCAGAGGACCAGTCACCGACCGGATGAACTCCGAAGTGAAGGCCATCAAGACCAAGTACAATCCTGAGAAGATGACCATCGTCATGTTTGACACCAAGATTCAGAAGATTGTCGAGCTGACCGAAGATGATCCCTTCGATGGGATCGATGTTCAAGGTCGTGGTGGCACCTGCTTCAAGGAAATCCGTCAGCACATGATGGATGTCAATCCGACGGCAGCCATCATCTTCTCCGATATGTACGTCACACCGATGCAGCCGGGACCCAAGTGTCCCACCATCTGGATCGCCATCAATGGCAGAGAAGCCAAGGTTCCGTTTGGCCAGCTCATTTGCATCAACGCATGAAAAAACCCCCGGATCACTCCGGGGGTGGTTGAGTCAGTCTCCGAACAACCAGATGGCAACGTCCAGTGCTATCCAAGCAATAGTGCTGAGTTCCATTAGTATTTCCTCAATAATGTTGGAGTGTCGCCAATAACGGCGTAGCCGTTATTGCGACTATACTTCACATTGTCAATCAAAAAGAAAGAGATTTAGATGATTTTCTATCTCGCCGTCGATGTAGCGGGCCATACCAGGATACTTGGTACCCAGGCTGATGCAGGGAAGGTCAACAAGGACTATTCCCAGATCGATATCCCGACCGACAAGTCTGGTCTCATGGCATGGGTCCAGCAGATGCTCGACGAACTGCTTAACAGCCAGCCTCAGGCGCCTGAGAACATCGAGGTCACGGATACCGCGGTCGACCTGTCGGACAGCATTCCGGCTGAACCAGTGGAAGAAGTGAGGGCTGATCCCAAGCCTGCTCCGATGACGCCTCAGCTCAGCAAGATCCTGACTGTCGAGTACATCCAGAACTGGCTCATCGAAGATGCAGACCAGCGTGAGATCGAACGGATCTACAACGCTATCGGCTGCCGCATCGGTGAGATGCTTCGGGAGGATCGAGGCTGATGGCCACTTCCAAGCGTGCAGCTTTCAAGCTGATCGCTGACTTCGAATACGCTGTCCGTGAACATGTAAGTGCCGGGCACCGTGATGCAAATGAGCGGAACAAGGCACAGGGTAGGCTCGATTTCGAACATACCCGGCTGCTGTCCGTACTCACAGGAGTGATCTAATGGTCATCAACGGACCCAGCTTGCTCAAGGCAGCTCCGATCAAGGACATGCTCGCTCGCAAGGTCAAACATAATGGCGTTAGCCATGGCCTGACGGAATGTGGCTACGATATTCGGATCAAGCAGAGCGTCACATTCTACCCCCCACTGTATCACTTCAGCGGGGAAATGCATCGACCACCGATGTATCGTGTAGATGATGGTCCGAGAACCTACGGTTCATTCGTTCTGGCATCATCTCTAGAATGCTTCGACCTTCCCAATGACCTGATGGGCCATGTGCTCAACAAATCCACCTGGGCGAGGGTAGGTCTCGACGCCAGTAGGACTACCAACCTTGAACCGGGATGGTCGGGCCACTTGACCCTGGAACTGACCTTCAATGGGCCGGAACTCATTCACGTCCCTGCTGGTTCGGGAATCGCACAAGTGATATTCCACCAGATCGCTCATCCAGCTGCTTACACTGGCAAGTACGCCAACCAAGCTGACGAGCCGGTGGCATCGATCTTTGAGTGAAAGGCTGACCCATGGCTGTGCATGACTTCATCGGTCGCTCTTTCATTCCCTTGAACCCGTCTGTTCCCCATGTCATCGAACACGGAAAGCAACCATCCGAATGGGTGGAGTTGCTGGCCGAGAAGGGCATTACCATCTCTGAACGGAGTCTCAGAGAGAAGGCCAACAAGCTCGGTGCTCGGATAAAGCTCGGACGAACCATGCTGATCACCGTGGGTCACATGGAACTGATACTCAAGGAAGGTGAGAAGTGCCGCTCGAACCGTACCTCAGAGGCACCAAATGGTGGGCCAAAGGTCGAGTCACGCACGAAGGCCGGCCCATCTCAGACTACTACCAGAAAAGCACTGGAGCTCTATCAGAGCAAGGTGCGTGGGAGTGGTGCAGGCAGGAAGAAGCAAGGATAGTCCGACGCTTTCTGCTTGGTCCTGAAACAGCAGACAAGGAAGAGGAAAAGGCATTCACCTTTGCCGAAGCCTGTCTGCTGTACGAGGCCAATGCCAAGACTGCCGGCTATCTTATACCGATACTCGAGGAATGGGGTGAAAAGCCTCTGATCGAGATCACCCCCAAAATGGTGAGAGAACTCGCTCGAGAAATCTACCCTGATGCTGGTACCGTCACATGGACCCGTCAGGTTCTGACTCCTGTCCGATCTGTCATCAACAATGCCCATGATCTGGGCAAATGTGCCCCCATTAAAATCAAGGGCTATGATCGTCAGGAGCGAACCAGGCAGGACAAGAGACGAGGCTCATCTGGCCGAAAGCATTATCCTCCTGGCTCATGGGAATGGATCCTCCAATTCTGCGAGCATGCCGAACCAAGAGTGAGAGCTCTGGCTCTGACCATGTTCGCTACCGGTGCTCGAATTTCTCAGGCTATGGAAATGCACCCCAGCCATTTCGATTCTGCCGGATCAAGGCTGTGCATTCCTGGAGCCAAGGGAATGGGAGATCGCTGGCTCGATATCCCTGAATGGCTGGCGGCCGAACTCAGAGAGCTGCCACCTGAACTCTATCCCAGAGGCTGGGAACATACCGATCGTAACCGGCGCCTATTCGGCTATGCCGAAAGATCTTCTCCTCGCAAGGCTTGGAACAAGGCTATCGAGAAAGCCAAGATAGAATTCATCCCGTTCCATGCCGCCGGCAGACATGGCTTCGGTCAGGAACTGAACGTCAGGCACTCTATCGACGAGAAGGCAGCTGCTGCCTTTGGTGGGTGGGCTGACGTCAATTTGATGAAGCGTACCTACACCCACGCAGAAGAGATCGCCAACAAGGTCCATGAAGCCCAGCTCGCAGGCATTGCTAGAGCCGAGGCCAAGACCAAGATCAAACTGAGGAAGGCTTGACTTGAGGGTAGCAAGACTCAACGTGTAAATTTTCACGGAGCCTTGCCATGCAATCCCTTAAAAGCATCCTACTCGAAGACTTCGATGAAGTTGCTGTTGCCCATCCAGAGCTGGAGGTGACAGGTCTTCTGTTCACCGCGGGAACCTATGAGAATGCAGCCTTGGAAGCATCTCTCCCGGAAGCTGACCTCCCAGCTTTCTATGCTGGTTGGGTTGCTTCCGGGAAACCCTGGTCGGACGCCCTCTATCCTGAGATTGCCCACAACTCATTGGCGGCAGTTAACGACACTGGCGCTTACACGAACACAGTAGATCCATGATCCATCGGATCCCTGGTACTGGTAATTGCCTACAGCTGGGGGCTGTTGCCCTTGGCTCAAGGTAACCCATCCCGTGGCTACGTTCTGTTGCATCTGGCTGTTCATGGCAGTCAGATTGTTCATGGTCTGGTTGTAATTCCTCTGCTGAATCGCAGCGATCGTAGCAGGATCAGTAGTACCGTATCGAGCCATGGCCTGTTCCTGGGTCATTGTCGAAGAGCATGCTCCCAAAGCCAGGCTCAGACCCAACACAATCATCGTCCGCATAAGCATTCCTCATAAGTGTGAGAGGCTTATGCCAAACGAATCATGCAACGCCTAGTGCTGAAGTTATCTGCTGCACCGTCTGGGCTCTGCATGCGTTTTGTATGGATTTGTATGAAATTTGACGTGTTTTGCCGTATTTTGGCTTTCTTGGTTCGGTCAACCAAGCCACTTAAAACCTAGTAATTTCAGGGGTTTAAGTGGTGGGCGCGACAGGGATTGAACCTGTGACCCCACCCGTGTGAAGGGACAAGGCGAATTCCACTAAGATACTAAATTTATGTGATAAAATGCTCATCTTAAAAAGCTACTGTATGGGCTTTGTATGGATTGGCAATTACACCCGGCTCCGCTAGCTGCGAACCAGAAAGGGAACACAGCATGCTCTTTGTCATAATGATTCCTGCCACGTTCGTCTTTCTTTGTCTGGTTGGACTAGCGATCTGGGCCAGGATTCAATGGAACAAGATGATGGATCAATTCACGCTGGCGGGGCGGGGTGTGCCGCATTGGAGTGAAGCGAAATGAGTGAGAACCAGAAGCAATCACCATTCACCCCCGAGGCGATGGAAAAGGCAAGCAATGCAGTCGAGCGCTACTGTGCCGAACTCGACATCACCAACGCGGGCCACATCGCGCTTTGGCTGGAAAGCAACACCGAGGAACCGCGCATTGCATGGCTGGCTGTGCAGATCGCGGAAGCCTTTGACCGCGCCATCAGCCGCAAGCACGTCTCGTGGGGGCCGGGTGATCCAGACTGCCCGCCCGAGATCAAAGCCCGCAACGGCGAACTGCACACGCTGCGATGCAAGGTCTGCGGCAAGGACATTTCACGGGCCGGTGAGATTTGCTTTGGGGATGCCCGCCATGACTGAGACTGCACATACGCCTTTGCCTTGGGAAGCGCAGGTGCTGGAAACCGAAAATGACCCCGGCGTGTATATTGTTGGCAGTAACCTTGGCGGGCTTGTTTGCGCAGCACTGCCTTGGCCGACCGAAATTGACGCCGGTGAATACTCGCGTGTCGAAGCCAACGCCGCCTTCATCGTCCATGCAGTGAACAGCCATCACCGGCTTGTTGAGGCGCTGGAGGCGTTTGCGTTCGTCGGCGAGGATGACCCGAAAGACACGCAAGCCGTCTGGGAAATGATCTACCGCGACAGGGTGCAGGACTGGTTCTCATACGAGGACTTTGAACGCGCCCGCGACCTTCTCGCAGCACTCAAGGAGGCAGGCCGATGATCTCCCTACATTGCCGCAAGTGTAAACGGTCTGTTGAGTTTCAGCGCTCCAGTTTCCCCGACGTGCCCGATTGGGTCGCCCGCATTGAGCACGACAAGTGCAATCTCTGTGATGATGGAGACCGCAGCGCAGAACATTGGATTGCGGAAGACGGTAGCGAACCAGACCCGCTGTATGGACCGGAGGCAGGCCGATGAAGCCTTACCTCGCAATAGCCACTCTTGATGAAGCCTATAAGGGCGTCAACGGAGAAAGATTTGCCGTCATCGCGATAGATCCAAGCAAGCGCGTCGATGGTGGTTGCAAGTGCGTCGTCCAGTCACTGCACCACACCGAGATTGAAGCTGCCGATGCTATTGAGGAGGCAGGCCGTGGATAAGACCGTCAGCCAACTCGCTGAGGCACTGAATGCCCGCAAGGCAGCGCTTCTGAAGTGCCCGATCCGCAGGGATCACACCTTTTCCCCAGGCAAGTGCCCTGTCTGCAAGGCAACCAGCAGAATGCCCTGCGGTATCAACACCGAGCAGGACGCAATCATTGTGGACGTGGTGAAGGAGATCGTCGCGGCCCACCAACCCAAGGAACCAAGCCGTGGATAAGACCTGTGGAACTACGCTCAGTGATGCCGCGCCGGAATGTCCATACTGCGGCCACGTCCATCAGCACGATGGGGGCTTCTTCTACAATGAAGACCTGATCGAATACGCCTGCGAGGCATGCGACAAGATATTCGCCATGGAAGTGACCACCACCACGTATTGGCGTTGTGAACCCAAGGAACCCACCCGATGACCACCACAGTAAGCCAAGAGGCGCGGGAAGCGGAAGTGACGGTCACTCAGGCGGATCGCGATGCGGCGCTTCCAATACTGTGCCACCTCTATGTGAGAAAGGATGAGGAACCAGCCCTCTTTATCGGTGAGGTGCGGGCGGGAAAGTATGACGATCACTATCTTGTCCAAGCCTTCGCCCGTCACCGCCAGTCTGCCGAGCGCGGGGAGGTGGTGGGCTACATCATTCCGGAGATGTTGAACCGCAAGAGCGAGTTCGAAGCGAACGGAATTGTGCTGCATTCCCGTCCATCGGGCATGGCGACAATGCCCCTCTACGCCCTCCCCACACCACCGGTGGCAACTGCATTCACCGCGACTGTAGGTATTCGCCGCCAGACCAAGACAATCGAAAGCGTCGATGAGCTTCTGCGCCTTATCAATGGCGGTGCTATCCTCACAGACGTGCGGCGCACCACCCTCCCCGCACCACCTGCCGAGGCTTGGAGGCCGATAGAGACGGCTCCGTATGACACGCCGGTTGAGGTCAAGGTCGGAAGCATGACCTTCCTTGCTCGCCTTTTGCCCGATGCCTCGATGTCCTCGCTCGATGAGACTTGCGACCAATGGCAGGCAGAGATCGACGGCGAACATCCGCCGTGCTGGTCTGGTGGAGCTTGCTGGGCCTCAAATGAAAATGAGGCCATGAGCCTGCAACCGACCGCATGGCGGCCAACCACACCACCGGAGGCAGGATAATGAGCGGCTTTGGTGAAATGCGCGGAATGACCGACTTTGAACGCGATATGTGGAATGGTGGATACGGCCCCTCTGGCAAGTGGTGGATGCGGGACGACGAGCCTGATTGCCGCTTAAGCGACGGCAGTATTCCGGAGACAGCCCCGCCTGCCATGTTCGATGATCCTGAGCACTCCGTCACCTGCAAGGCGAATGACCTAGATCCACTTGACCATGCGCCATGCACTTGCGGTTTGCGCGCGACAGTCAATCCTTGGGGGAGGCCGTATCCATGACTGCGGAAGAGATAGCGGCGGGACTGACGCCTGCGCAGAAGCAGATGATGCTAGCAGCACAGAAGACGATCAGCGGAGAACTTAGCTTCCCGTATCACGGCAATTTATGGCGCGCGTTGCCGGGATTGCACAAGAAGGGCTTGGCAACATCCTCAATGATCCCCTCATGGGCAACCGCCATTGGAATGCAGGTCCGCTCTATTGTTGAAGGAAGCAGCCATGCAGACTGAACCGGAACAGTGGGCGGTGACCGAAGCCGACATCGAAGGAGCGCCGGATTGGGCATTTAGCCTCGCCAGCACGATTGTTCTCGGAAACTACGGCTGTGGCCATGCCGCAGTCCTGATCCAACGCGCTTTCGAGGAACGGGAGCGGAAGCTGCGGGAGGCGCTGAAGGGGATTGAAACCCGACACGGATGGTGTGTCGAAAAGTGCAGGGCCTGTTACTTCGCACGCCAATCCCTCAAGGAGACCCCGATGCTCAATGAAGCGATGAAGGCGGAAGGGTGGATCGAGCATGATGGCGGGCCGTGTCCGGTACCGCTAGACAGCAGGCCGATCTACATGATGCGAGATGGCGTGATCGACCGGAGCCAACTCGGGACTGCCGCATCCCTGATTTGGGATAATAGAGTGCCTGAGTGCGACCAGATCATCGCCTACAAACCCGAGGCCACCCATGACTGAGATAACACCAGAAGCGCTTGAGGCGTTGAGCAAGAAGGCAACGCAGGGGCCTGAGGAATACGCGGCTTTCGTGAACGCGCTATTCGATGCCTACCGCACCGGCCAGCTTATCCATGCTGTGCCGAGTGAGACGTGCCCATCATCCAGCGACTGTGGCTATTGCGCGGAACACGGATGCCCACGCGCGCAGCCGAGCGAGGATGAGGTGGAGGCGGTGGCGCGGGCTATCATGGTGATGAACGGCGCTTGCTTTGTGAGGGATTGGGCAATTGAGCGTCGGGACAATCCGCACGTTGCGCTAGCATGGGACCAAGCCACCGCAGCAATCGCCGCCTTGGACGCGGTAAGGGGGAAGCAATGAGCGACCTCCTCGGCATTGCAGCTCTATTTGGATTGCCCTTGATCACCGGCGCAATAATCGGTTTCAGCAAAGGCTACTGGCAGGGACACCGCGACGGCTTCAGTGCCTGCCGCAAGGCTAGGGAGAACGGTGATGGATGATCTGGTGGCCCTCAGGGAAAGCGCAGAGTTCCTTCGCACCGTCAAAGCCACCAATGGTCAAGACGACGCTCAATTCAGCCTTGCCAGCGTTCGGATCAATCGCGCCGCCGCCCGCATCCAGGCCCTCGAAACCTCGCTTGCAGAGGCAGAGGGGCGGGTGAAGGCCATCACGATTGCCCTGCATGACGCAATCCGCCGTCCGATGGGCCAAGTGCCGGAAAGTGCAGACCCGTTCTATTCACCAGCAATGGCGGAGCAGGCAGAGGCGCGACGTGTTGCAAGGTCGCAGGCATTGTCAGAACTGGCCGCACTCGAAACAGGGGATTCCCCTTCACCCCCGCCTGTGGTATAGGGGATGGGCTGCGGCAAGCGCCGGAACAACTCTGGGTTGCCGACGGGTGGCAGCGCTTTATGCGTGGATCAAGAGCCGGGGGCCGCAGCAACGATATTCGGGCTTAGTCTCGGCTGCCATGCGTAGTGCGAGCATTCGAGGGCGGCGAAGGATTGGGGGTTCCCGGTCGCGCCGCCCTTAGTCGTTTCAGGGATTCACATAGCGCTGGAATGTGATAGAGTGTGCGGGCTGCGGCGGTGTGGATGGACACACGGCAAGGACCCCTCCGAAAAAAGAGGGTGCGCGACGAGACGAGAACAGCAGTGCGCAACTGCTTAGTAAACTGAGCCGGTAAACAATCCGGCCCGCAGCTACACCACCTCGTTCACCAGATTTGCGCGGGAACGGCCTCTCAACGATTGCCGCCCGCGCTATCCTTGGCCGTTACAAGCGAAAATGCCTCACTATAATGCCAGTGATCTTCCTCTTAGCCTCATGGAAGCCAAAGAGGTAGCCACTGATCCAAGCCAGCACCAAAGGGCCAATCAAGAGGATAAACTCTCTCACAAATTAGCCCCATAGCTCGACAGGTAGTTGACCACCGACGCCTGTGGCACTGCGTTAGTCCCAACACTGGTTTCTGTGCGATCGGTGTGGTTCATGACAAACCGATAGCCGCTGTCTGCTCCCAACGCCGTCAAGATGCGATTGGAGCCAGTTGCCAATCCGGCAGCAAAGCCCGTCGCAGGGTTGTTTGATCCGAAGTCAAAGCGGACCAAAATCGTGTTCGCACCATATACCGGGTAGCTGCCATCAGCATGAGCGCTGCCATCGTTGTGGATTGAGTTGTTGTCGATCTGGAAATCAGCCGTCGTAAAGGTCGTGTTGTTGGCCTCTTTTATGTTGTGCAGATTTATCAAAAGGCCGGGATCGGTCGGTCCCGGATCGCAGTTGATGAAGCGGTTGCGCTTGAACGATACGAAGCGATGGCCATCCGTGATACGGAAGCCGCCCGCCACAGATCCGGACGTTTGCTCGACGCCATTCTTGTAGTTCCGCCAGTTCCGAATGATGTTGTCTTCGATGATCGTGCCAGAGGTGTAAACCTCATCGATCTTGAAGGGCGGGATGCCGGGAGGCATGTTGACAAGCTCGTTGCCGAGGAAGCGGAACGGCTCCCCGATTTCGTTGGTTCCCCAGGTGGAGGTGTATTCCTGGTTCCATGGGCCGGGGTTCTTGAACCCGTTGCTGAACTCGGAGCCATCTTGTGAGATAGGCCCGTAATATGCCGCGCCAACGTCCTCGATATAGTTCGCGATCACATCGAGCCCGCGAGGCTTAGCATAGAACGCGTTGGCATCCTCGGCCCCGCGCACGCCCTTGACCGAGACAATCCGGTTGTAGGCAATCCGGTTGACCTTGCCGTTGGACGTGCGCTGCCAGCAGTTGCGGATATCAGCAAAGACAGCGGCGTTCACGGTGTTGGTGGAGTTGTAGCTCTCGACATCGTGGGCATAGTTGTTTTCGATCAGGCAGGTTGTTCCGGCCGTCATGTAGCGCATCATCAGCGGGCTATCGGTGCCCGCATAAATGAAAGTGTTGAACTCCGATAGGGAGGAACCAGCGGGCATTCCCGCGTAGGTAGTGGTTGCCCCACTGTCCGCAGTATGGCCTCGGCCAGTTTGCGCACGGCGCAGACTATGGCGAAGCCGAAGGCAATCATACCATTCGTTGTTTGCCGCGCGCAGATGCCCCCATCGCGTGACCTGCGCATAAATGGCGGACCAAGTACCCGGCAGGCTGTTCTTGTGGAACTCGACCGCACCAAGCTCCGAAACATCGAGCAAGGCGGCGTAGGTCATGTTGCAGTCTGTAAAGGTGCAATGCGTGATCGTGACCGCTGGCGTCTTGACATCGAACGTCGCCGCCGTGCCGGTCTGTGTGATGACCATATCGACAAACGACTTGGTGTTGACCGTGTTTGCCGTAATCAGCACGTCGCCAGACAGGGACAGGACGGCTGCATAGCCGTGCGCAAAGCCCGCCGTAGTGTTGGCATTGATGGCCGAAACAATCTGGGCATTCGTTGTGCAGCTCGCCCCGGTGAAGAGATTGACCGTTTCAAGCACCGCAGCCCATGCCGCATCGCTGAAATAATAGTTGTTGTTTGCCCCGCCGCTGGCTTGCCCCATCGCGGTAGTGCCTTCGATCTGCCGCTTGATGGCGATCTGGCTGATATTGAACGTGCCCGATGTGACGATCTTGCCAAGGCGCGGGCAGTGCAGGCCCGAAGCAGAACCGACAACGGGATCGGCAATGCGGGTAAGTGGCTGCGTGCTGGTGTGGTAAGGCTGTGGATCGACAACGTTTACCGTGGTGGACGCAACCGTGCCGACGTTGGCAGAGATGACCCAATTCGGAGCTGAGCCACTAACAACAGTTGTCCCGTAAGGCACCGATCCCGGAACATAAATGCTCATGCCAGTGCTGACGCTGCCCGACGAAACAGTCATCGCCGTGCCGCTGAACGAAGCGGTGAAGGTGGCGGTTTCGATCAGTGGAAGCGTCTTTTGACCAACGGCCAGAACACAACCCCAATCCACAAACTCGACGCCGCGAATGGTGATGTCTTCAAGATAGGCGTGGAACAGCGCCTTTTGCGAACCCGAACCGGTCGTGCGGCCTGTCCATGTGATCTTCGGATTTGCCGCTCCGTAGCCGTAAATGCCACGATAGAGATAGCGCCGACCAAGCGATGCTTCCGTCGTGGTGATCGTGATGTCCTGCCCGAGCGCGCCGGGTTTGTTGGCCGCGTTGCAGGCATCGATCCATGCGAACAGGTCGGAGAATGCTCCGCCGCCATTTCCAGTTGCGTAATCAATCGCATCGACCGGAATGCTGCCAGTGATCGTCCCCTGTATAAACGAGGCTGGTCGCGTCCAAGAAGGCACATACGCGGGTGTGCGGGCTAGTCCGATCGCCCATGACGGATCGGGAGTAGGCGTAGGCGTCGGGGTAGGCGTAGGAGTACCACCTCCAACTCTACCACGAGCGCCTGCAAAGCCATATGAAAACAGGCCACCGTCACCTGTCACGGGTCGATTGAGCGTGCGAGAGTGGCCCATTTGGTTCAGTCCGCCATGCCAGTGAGAAGAACAGGCTGATCGCTGAGCTTCATCGCCCAGATCTTTGCTGACCCAGCCTTGTCATACCAGGAATCCCCACGCTGAAGCGTGACAAAAGGATCACCAGCGACAGGACTGCTGGCCTGAAATGCCAAAGCAACTGGACCGAAGCTGAAACGTGGGTCGTTATACCACGACATACCGGCCACATTGGCAGCCGCACCTGAGATATCAGTCCAAACAGCTGGAACAGCTACCCTGACTTTTGCACTTGACATGGGGGAATCTCCAGAAGTTTGGAGACTTCCTACATATAAAGCTTAAATCTCTCCACACAGACTTATCACGGAGTTCACGAGTGAAAGACTACATCATCGTTACTATGGACAACTGTCCTTATTGCGACAAGGCCAAGGAACTTCTGAACCAGAAGGGACTGACTTATGCCGAGCACAACATCATGAATGTGCCTGAGCTCGGTGCCCTACCTGCATCGATCGGACGCCAGACGCTTCCCTTGGTTCTCAAGGTGGTCGGTGGCTTTGATGAACTGAATCAGGATCTGAGCAATGCAGCAGCCTAAGGTCATCAAGGCGCCTATCCGCATTCGCAAGCGGTCCAGAGCCGGCGGCTATTTTGTCTTCGAGAGACGCTACAAACCTATCTCCGCACCCGACGGGTCCATCATCCGTGATCACAGCACGATCGGTTCAGACGTTGATCCCCGCTATGTCTGGACAGTCGTGGACTGTGAAGGAAAGCTCTACATCGTCCCAGGCTTTGCCACGGTAAATTACGTTGGCAGGGTGCTCTGTGATCGCCCATACAGCGAGACAGAGTTCGAGTGTCTGGGATATAAGTGGTAGCTCAAGCCTGACAATCTCAAAGATTGTGGGAGCTCACCTCAAACAGACTAGACATTTGTTTGAAAATATCAGACCGGGGAGGCGACTCTCCGGTCTCTTCGTATGGAACAGACATGACAATCTCAGCAATCGTGATCGCAGACAGCGTTTCCCCTGAGGGAAAGCGCCTCACCACATTTCAATTGCGCTATCCTCGTATGGTGCATTCGGAATTTATGACCCATAGGGTCTTCAGCCGAAACGCTTCCAGCTCCCGTGCAATACCGGTGGAACGGATGATCGCAGATCTTCGCCGTGATCCAGCAATGCCAGTTTACTGGGGCTCCAATAAGCCTGGTATGCAGGCCGGAGCAGAGCTTGATCCAGAAGCCATCGGCGTCTGCCAGTCCATCTGGCTCGACGCCATGGAACAGATGATCAGTAAGGCTGAATGGTTGGTCAGCAATGGCTTGCACAAGCAAATTGCCAATCGCATTCTTGAGCCGTGGGCACACATCAATGTCGTGTGTTCCGGAACCGAATGGGCGAACTTCTTCGCTCTTCGTGCTCACCCTGATGCACAGCCGGAGATCAAGGTATTGGCAGAAGCCATGATGGCTGCCATGGCTCAGAGTGATCCCCACTTCCTGCAACCCGGTGAGTGGCATCTGCCCTACATCACCAAGGAAGATTGGAGCACTGCTCGTTATCTGGCCAAGAAGGGCCGCATCACTCGTGATGAGCCCATGTATGATGAACTGGTAGAGCCCATTAAGAAGGTCTCCGTCGCTCGTTGTGCTCGTGTCAGCTACCTGACCCATGATGGCCGGCAGACCACTGTCGAGGAGGACATTGCTCTCTATGAGAAGCTCGTCGTCAGCCAGCCTCTCCATGCTAGCCCTGCCGAGCATCAGGCAACACCAGATTGGTCTACCTCAGACCCACGAGGAGATTCATCTTGGATGTATCCTGAAGAGCACGGCAACCTCGTAGGCTGGCGACAGCTTCGTAAGCAATTGCCTAACGAGTTCGTCGCCGGATGAGAGATCGTCGGCACTATATCGTTAGATATGGATTCGTCAGTCCACCTAAGGGAACCAGAGCAAGAAGGCTAGTTCTGCTTGCTCTGGCTCCCCGTGGGTTATCAGCCTCGGTTGCCATTCAACAGCAGCTTATCCCAGACCAACAGACACTCCTGAAGTATATGCAACGCCTTGAGTACGAATGTGGTTTCGACATCCGTCTCGATGGTCGCAAAAAATCTCAGGACCCTACCACACAGATCTACCGGATCGTGGGCCGGCATCGCTGGAACGGGTCCTATCGTTGCTTCAGAGAGCAGCACGATCATCTCCAGAACGTCCGAGGCATCTGAGGAAAGCTAAGCTTTTTCTTGGCTTCGTTCCTGACCATTAGAGAGAAATCCTCCCATGAATCCCAGCAAGCAGTTCACCGTCCAGATCGACCCCAAGGACGGTACGTTCTGGATCGTTATCAAGAAGCCTGGCCAGCGTTTCCGCAAGGTCGCTGAGGTGACCGATCAGGTCATGCTCGGTCTGGTTGCCGACCTTATCGAAGACAAGTGTGTTCGTGCCATCGAACGTGACATCATCTTTGCCGACGGCCGCACTTTCAAGGTGACCATCGAAGACCCTTCCATGGTTCCTGTTACCACGCCCAAGGCAGCATAACCGCAAGACCTACGCACATCCGAGCCTGTCAGGAAAACCTACGGTTTTCCTTGGGCTCTGTGCTGCGGTCTTGCTGAAGGAAATTCAAATGCGATTCCGCCACAGACTACCCAATTTCATGCGCTTGCTTTCAAGGCGCCTGCCAGCCCCACAACCAACCATTGAACCAGAGCTCGAAGTAGCTCCCGCTGAACCAGCTGAGGAAACCAAGCCTGTGCTGAACCCCTATGTCGTTCCCACCCGCAAGGAGCAAGCCCGTGAGATCTGCAATGATCTGATGGGTCTTGAAACTCCCGGCGATATCCGCCGAACTGCCGCCTATGATCTTCGTGCGCTCAAGAAAAAGCACAAGGTCAGCTGGGAAGTCCTTGGCGTATCCCAAGCTGAAGTCCGCATGATGCTCGACATCATCGGTGATGAGCCCAAAGTGAAGGTCTCACGCAAGGCCCAGAGCCTGTCCAAGATGCTGCACGCAGACAAGGCCAGCAGCTTTGCAGAGACTATCTCAGATGCTGACAAGATCCGTAAGAGCCGTGACCTTGAGGTCGCAAGACTCCGCGGTCTGGGTCACTCCAAAGCCGAGATTGCTCGGCAACTCGGGGTATCAGTTCATGTGGTTCGTCGGGTCATCGATAACTTTGCCGGGTGAATCTTCAAAACTCTAGGCATTCTGTGCAAACTCAACTAAGACAGAGTTGATAATTGCACAGGGTTTATCGCATGACTGACGTTTACCGTTCAAACAGAAGGGTGACAGATTCCGACTTGGTTCGTTTGAACAGCGTCGGACTGTCACTCGCCACCATTGCTGAGACACTTGGCTGCCACACTTCTACGGTTACCCAGAGGCTTCATGCCCTTGGTGTTCAACCTGCTGACACTCGGCGGGCTTTTATGGAAGATATTTATCTGTCCATGAGCCAAGACCAAAAGACCTGGTTGGAATCCCAGCTAGGTGCCCACACTCCCATCAAAACCTACATCAAGAATCTCTTGATGGAGCGATACCTCGCTGAACAGGAGAAGTCCCTTGCCGCTTGAAGACACCGCCAACTGGTTCAAGGCTGCCAAGCCTGAGCCTACCCTGGCCAACTTCTACGTCCAGATGGGTGTACACTTCGAAGAAGTTGGTGAAATGATCGATGAGCTCACGCCCGTCAATTACACTGGCGATCGTCTCAAGGAAGCTGCTCGATCGGCAATCACCAACCTTGCCAATCACTTCAAGAACAAGGGCGCTGAGCCGTTCCTCATTCTGCATGAGAATGATCGTCCTCAGTTCTTCGATGCCATCTGCGATCAGCTCGTGACGGCTACCGGTACTGCTGTCCTTGCTGGCATGGATGCTCCCGGTGGTCTGGCCGAGGTCAATCGCTCCAACTACTCCAAGTTCGAAGACGGCAAGCCCGTCCTGCTTCCGAACGGCAAGATCGGCAAGGGGAAAGACTATTCCCCGCCTGACCTGACACCGTTCGTTTGAGTGGTCGAGCCAGGGAAAGTCCTCCTTCTTTCCCTGGCTCCCACAACCATCCCTGAGGAAATCTAAATGACATCAACCCTGAACCAGGGACAAACCGCTGCGGCTGAAGGGTTTCTGGAATTCCTGCTGGCTGACAATGAGAGAGAGATGAAAGTCTCGGGTCCCGGTGGCACCGGTAAGACCCATCTCATGAGCAACATGATCGATAAGATCATGCCGCGGTACTTCGAGCTCTGTGGCATCATGGGCATCGAGCCCAAGTACGATGGCGTCCACATGACTGCCACAACCAACAAGGCAGCCGAGGTACTGGCTATTGCTACTCAACGTCCTACCTCGACTCTCGCTTCTCTGCTGTGTCTCAAGGTCACAGAAGATTACAGCACGGGCGAAACCAAGCTTACCCGTCGCAACGACTGGAAGCCTCACGAGAAGAAGATCATCTTCGTCGACGAGTACACCATGATGGATACCGGCATGCTCAATGCTGTCCGTGATGCTGCCATCGACTGCAAGATTATCTACGTCGGAGATCATTGCCAGCTCAGCCCGGTCACCGAAGCTATCTGTCCAGTCGATAAGCTCAATATCCGCACCTATGAGCTGACCGAACAGATGCGAACCAGTGTTCCTGAGTTCAAGGCTCTGCACGAACAGCTCCGGTATCAGGTTGAGAACCACGAATTCTATCCGATCGAGATCAAGCCTGGTGTCATCGACTGGCTCGACGATGATCAGATGCAGAGCATGATCGATCAGACCTTTGCCCAGCAAACCAAGGCGTCCAAGATCCTTTCATATACCAACGCCCGGGTGAACCAGTTCAACGATCACATTCGTAGCCTGCGTCACCTGCCCGATGAGTACACCGTCGGAGAGCTGCTGGTCAGCAACTCCATGGTCAACATCGGCAAGAAAAGGATCTCGATCGAGCAAGAGCTCGAGGTCATTGAGCTGGCACCCAGGTCAACCTTCATCGAAGTCGATACGGCAGGAACCAAACTCGAAGTTGTTTATGCCACACTCGGTATGAGCAGTGGTGGTTACGTCGAAAAAGTTCCTATCCCTGTCGACCGGGACCACTTCAACAAGCTGGTCAAGCACTATCAGCGCAAGAAGCAGTGGCCCGAATATTTCAACCTCAAGGGGACATTCCCCGATCTCCGCCCACTGGATTCCAGCACGGTCCACAAGTCGCAAGGTTCTACCTACGATTCCGTGTTTGTGGATCTCGGAAACATCAGCACATGCCCCAATCCGAACATGGTAGCCCGTATGTTGTACGTGGCTCTCAGCCGGCCAAGACATCGTATATTCCTCTACGGGCATCTCGCTGACAAATACGGAGGTCTTCACTTTTAGGAGACCGTCATGGTTCTTCTCGATGCCATGCTCGAATCCATTTCTCGAGGCGAAGCCCGAAGGATTCAAGCCGCGATAGATCGTTTGGTTATCCTCAACCAAAAGACTGCCAACAACACTGCTCTGGGAGTGCTGCACAGAGGATATCTGCTCAAGCACTCTCAGGCACCCAAAAGAAGTCTCTGGCCTGCCTTGGACCCCTCACTCGAAGAGGAAGGTGAGGCCCTCAGGCTCAGCCACAAGCAGGTGTCTGATGACATTCAACTGATCAAGCAGGGTCTCCTGCCACTGGTTCAGAACAGTCAGACCACTCAAGACCTGAGAGACGCCCTGCCAGAATGCCTGATCCAATGTGTCGATTATGATTGGATCAAGCTGCCAAGAACTCGCCCTGAAGCCTGGAATATCGAACCAGGAAGCAGGGCATACCGCCAATATCTGAAGATCATTCCCAAGCTGGAATTCTTCACAGCAGTAAGGCTGATTTACTGATGAAGCAGAAGCCACTCTTCCCCTACAAATATGGGGATGTAGCTCATGGAAGGTGGGACTGGGCTGTTGGTGCTTCCGCCCGTGTACCTGAAACCCAGCCCACAATGTGTGTGGCAATCACCAATTTTCACGGCTGCATAAGTGCTGGGTACGATCCTCAAAAACTCGCAGCAATGATGGCTGAGGCTCCAGTTCTAATCGCACTGTTAGAGGCATTACACACGGCTGCCGTTAACTTTTTAGAGCACGGCAAAGACCGTCACCTGATAGCTTTAGATACTGCGTTGTTTGAAGCTGCCCTCGTAATTGATCGCATTAAAAAGGCCCAAGACTGATGCGTTACCTGTCGTTCGCAGATCCCGAACTCACCCACTATCCTGTGGTCCTACTGGTTCCCAAGATTCGCAAGGACGACATTCGCAAGCACTACACCGATCCATACCCATTTAATGAGAATGACCTTCTCGTGGTGGAGACCTTCAAGTCCGAAGGTAAAAAGAAGCCGTCGGCCGGAGAAATCAAGGCATGGTTTGCCGAAGAGCTCGAACCAACCCTGACGGATCTGGGCACCAAATACCTGCTGGTTGCAGACGCTGACTATTTCAAGGTCCTAACCAAGCTTCCCAAAGTGGAAGCCAATCTCGGCTACGTCGTGGATTGTGCTCTGGGTGACTTCAAGGTTGTCTATGTGCCCAACTATGCCGCGGTATTCTATGATCCCGAGGCAGGGACAGCCAAGATCGCCGCAGGAATGAATGCCCTGATCGATCACATTGCCGGTGGTTACAAGGTACCTGGCCAGAACATCATCAAGTTCGCTGCCTACCCCACTACAGACAAAGGCATCGAACAGTGGCTTCGCAAGCTGTTAGAACAGGGCAAGCCCCTGACCGCGGATATCGAGGCATTCAGCCTCAAGCACTATGATGCTGGCATCGGCACCATCTCGTTTGCCTGGTCCAAGCATGAAGGCATTGCTTTTCCGGTAGATTATTTGCCGATCGATCCCGCTGATCCGAACCAGAAGAATGGGCTGGGCCTATACGGCATTCAGGTCCCCCATGCTTACCGTCGGGCAATGTTGAAGGAATTCTTCATCGTGGCCCGTGAGCTCGGCATTGAGTTCAAGTGGCACAACATCGGCTATGACGTTTACGTCCTGATCTATCAGCTTTTTATGGAGCATCTCCTGGATCAGGAAGGTCTGCTCTATGGCATGGACATCATGTTGGGCGAGAGTGGTGGCTGGGATTGCACCAAGCTCATAACCTACCTCGCAACCAACTCATGTGCTGGCAATAAGCTGAGCCTGAAAGATCAGGCTCAGGACTTTGCGGGCAACTATGCTCAGGATGAAATCAAGGACATCCGTCGGATTCCGCAACCTGAGCTGCTCAAGTACAATCTAGTCGACAGCCTATGCACCTGGCACGTCTATGAAAAGCACTGGGACACTCTCGTAGCAGACCAGCAGCTCCCGGTTTACCGGGACCTGTTTCAGCCTGCCATGGTGGATATCATCCAGATGCAGCTCACTGGCATGCCGGTGAACATGAACCAGGTCCTGAAGGTCGAACAGATCCTCAATGCCATCGAGGGTTCAGCACTCCAGACCTTGGGTCATTCCAAGGTCATCCAGCACTACAACCATCTGCTGCGCCACAAGCACGTAGCCAAGCGTAACGAGGCTCTGAAAAAGAAGCAGATCTCTTTCGAGGATGATGAGACCCAGGCCGTAGAGTTCAATCCGAACTCCAACCCCCAGCTACAAGAACTCTTGTTCGAGGTGCTGGAATTGCCTGTCCTGGGTCTGACCGATGCGGGGCAGCCGTCGACAGACGGCGACACCCTGAAGAATCTGAGGAACCACACCAAAGACGCAGATACCTTGGAATTCCTTGGAGCACTGATCGACTTCAAGGCGGTCAACAAGATCATCACCGACTTCATCCCATCCCTGAAGAATGCTCAACAGGGAAGAGATGGTTGGCATTACCTCTTTGGTAACTTCAATCTTGGGGGAACTAAGAGTGGCCGTCTAAGCTCGTCTGGACCCAATCTCCAGAACTTGCCGGCCAATGTAATGATGGTCATCTCCGAGTACCTCATGAAGCTCTATGGAACCGTTCTGGCGCCATACATGAAAGGCAACAAGCTCAGCCTGGGCAAGCTCATCAAGAGCTGTTTCGAGGCACCCGATGGCTGGATCTTTGCAGGACTCGATTTCGATTCTCTTGAGGATCGTATCTCGGCCCTGACCACCAAGGATCCTGCCAAATTACGTGTCTATACTGACGGGTTCGACGGCCATTGCCTTCGTGCTTTATCCTACTTCGGTGAGAGCATGACGGGTATCGACCCTAACTCTGTCGAAAGCGTCAACTCGATCGCATCCAAATATCCTGCTGAACGTCAGGATTCAAAGGCACCAACCTTTGCCCTGACCTATCAGGGAACGTGGTCCACACTCGTCAAGAATTGTGGTTTCTCGGAAGAAAAGGCCAAAACCATCGAGGCGAGGTATCACGAGCTTTACGCAGTCAGTGATCAATGGGTCTCGGACAAGCTCGATCAGGCCACCAAGGATGGATACATCACCATCGCTTTTGGTCTGAGACTTCGCACACCTCTGCTGGCTCAGGTTATCCGTGGAGCCAAGGCCACCCCACAAGCTGCTGAAGCTGAGGGGAGGACTGCTGGCAATGCCCTTGGACAAAGCTGGTGTCTGCTCAATTCCCGTGCTGGCTCAGAGTTTATGGGCAAAGTTCGAAAGAGTGTTCACAGACTGTCGATAAAACCCTGTGCTCAAATTCATGACGCAGGATATTTCTTGATGAAGGACGACATTAAAGTTATTGTCTATGCCAACACTCATCTAGTTGATGCCGTCAAATGGCAAAACCATCCTGAGATTTACCACCCACAGGTGAAACTCGGGGGAAGTTTGGGTCTCTTCTACCCCAACTGGACGACAGAGATAACGCTCCCCAACGGAGCAACAGAGGCAGACATTCTCAATGTCATCGAAGACCACGTAACCAAGCAGACGGGATTGGCTGCCTGACCTAAGGTTAGCAGCCACCCACTGTCATTCCTTTTTCTGGTTCCAATACCCCGGTTGACCTCTGTCTTCCGGCACAGGAGACATGCATGTCCAAAACAAACAAGCCCCAGCACTATCATCTGGTGTCGGGCATGGTCATCTTCACCCGTGAGGGATCCGAAGAGATCGAGCAGATGAACATCAACACCACGCTTACTGGTGATGGTCGCAACGTCACGGCCAAGCACATCGGCATGGCTCAGCAGGGTATCCAGATGCGTCTGTTCGAGCGTATCGGCAACCCCAACACCCAGGTCCACGATGTCTTCATCATCTCGGTGAGCTACCTTGGTGTCATGACCCAGGCCAAGTTCATGGAAGGCGTTGGGGAACTCCAGAATGCAGCCGGCTGATATTGACGCCACTCTCGCTGAACGGGGAACCCGTTACGGTGAGTTCACCGACCATGCAAAGATCACGCAGGCTATCAAGCGTGCGATGATGCTTGGTCGCAACTGGGATTCTCTCGCAGACGATATGAAGGAATCCCTGGGAATGCTGGCTCACAAGATGGGCCGCATCCTCAATGGGGATCCAAACTACCACGACAGCTGGCACGACATTGTTGGCTACACCAAACTCGTGGCTGACCGGATCCTGAAGGATCAGGAACATGAATCACAATCACTCCCCGGTCTCCCGACAGGAGGACTCCCGTCAACTGGAGCTACCATTCTCACCGACCCCGAGCTTCTCGAAGAGCTCCAACAGTCGGCAAAGGAACTCATCGAAGGTCAGCGTGTCGTCTGGAGAGGAGCCAAACTCAAATGAGAGTCTCCAATAATCTTGACATCAGCTTGCCGATCGCAGTTTGGCTTCTGCACGACGAATACGATTACGTCGACAAGCCGAACTACGTCTCGGCTACCTCGCTGATGAAACCTGTTCGACAGCTCATCCTGTCAAAGCGGGTACCCAAGGAAAAGCAGGCTCCAGATGTGTCCGAGTATATTGCTCGGGCACTGGGACATGCCATCCACACGGCTATTGAGCATGCCTGGGTCAACGGCAAGGAAACACCGCTCAAGCTCCTGGGGTATTCCAAGGAGATCATCGAGCGGATCGTCGTCAATCCGTCTCCTGAACAGCTTCGAGCCAGCAACGACATCATCCCGGTTTACTTCGAGCAACGAGGTTTCCGGGAAGTTGATGTGAACGGCACCACCTACACCATCGGTGGCAAGTTCGACATGGTTGCCGAAGGCATCGTTCAGGACTTCAAGTCTACCTCTGTCTGGTCCTGGATCAAGGGAACCAAAGATGATGATTATTCCCGTCAGGGAAGCATCTACCGCTGGCTCCACAAGGACAAGATCGAAGAGGATTACATCCGGATCAATTTCATCTTCACTGACTGGCAGAAGTCTATGGTGAAGACGAACCCGGCCTATCCTCAGAAGCGTGTAGAGTACAAGGACATTCCTCTAACTTCCGAGAAGGAGACAGAGAGCTGGATTCGTAGCCGGCTGCTCCTGATCGAACGCTACAAGGATGCACCGGAATCCGAGATACCGGAATGCACAGACGAAGAACTCTGGCGCTCATTGCCCAAATTCAAGTTCTTCTCCGATCCAGCGAAAGCCAAGGATCCCAATGCCCGTTCGACCAAGAACTTCGATGATCTCAACGAGGCTCGCAAGTTCCAGGCCGAAAAGGGCGGTAAGGGCGTGATCGTCACCGTTCCAGGTGAGCCCAAGGCGTGTGCTTATTGCCCCGCTTTTCACGCTTGCACGCAGAAAGACAGGCTCGGTCTTGAACCAGGAGCAACGGAACTCAGCAACGATTTGCTGGGTGCCATCTTCAGCTCCTGATCTGAGCCATTGGTGGCTGGGATGAAATACTCCCAGCTGCTTTCCCATCAACATCTCACGGGGGTGAGCATGATCGATTTAACGGGGGTGACCCATCACCCGGCCATTGAGGAAATTTCAGAAGTCCTCGCAAACAAGACCCAGAACAAGGACCTCAGCTTCTTTCGTGTTGAGGTCGCCTATTTCCTTGCCAAGATGGCTGCCTCGATGCGGGCTGTCATCGCTACGAAAGACCGCGGTGAAATCCCGGTCAATCTCTATGCTCTACTGCTGGCCACCTCAGGCTTCGGCAAGGGTCATTCGATCGGCATCATGGAAGAGGAATTCCTCGCCCCATTCCGCCGTCGGTTCATGGATAACACGCTTCCTCACATCACGGAAAACGAGCTGTGGAAGATTGCCAATCGCCGTGCCGGCCACAATGGAACTGATCCACAGGAAGAGTTCAATAAGGCTGAGAAGTCCTATCAGGGACTGGGGCCTTATCCGTTCACGTTCGACTCCGGCACAACTCCGGCCGTCAAGCAGCTGCGTCAGAAGCTGCTTATGAGCGGTGCAGGGGCCATCAACTTCCAAGTCGATGAGATCGGACTCAACCTGATTAACTCGACCGAGGTCCTGACCGTGTTCCTGGAACTGTTCGATCAGGGCAAGACCAAGCTCAAGCTCACCAAGCAGAACGCTGAGAACCAGCGTGGCGAAGATGTGGATGGCAAGACGCCAGCCAACATGCTGCTGTTCGGCGCCCCTTCAAAGCTGCTCGACGGTGGCTCCACCGAGGACCAATTCTGGTCATTCATGGAGACCGGTTATGCTCGTCGCTGCCTGTTCGGCCATGGTGAAAGCCGTGCCACTGCAACAGAAGAGACAGATCCGGCACTGATCTATGCCAAGCTGATCCAGCCCTCTAACGACGCTTCCATCAACAAGTGGTCAGCCCATTTCCACAAGCTGGCTGATCCAGCCAAGTTTGCCTGGCGAATGACCGTCGAGGATGACGTTGCCATCAAGCTGATCACCTACAAGCTTCAGTGCGAACGTGAAGCTGAGAAGATGGGTCAGCACGACGAAATCCGTAAGGCAGAGATGAGCCACCGCTATTTCAAGGTGCTCAAGATTGCTGGGGCTCTGGCGTTCGTCGATGAATCCAGTGAAGTCGAGATGGAGCATCTGCTTTCGGCCATTCTTCTGGTCGAGGAGTCTGGCAGAGGCTTCCAGCGAATTCTCAACCGTGAGAAGTCCTATGTTCGCCTGGCTCGGTACATTGCCGAGGTAGGCACTGAGGTCACACAGTCGGATCTCGTGGAGACGCTTCCGTTCTATTCTGGCTCCAATGCCCGACGGAATGAGATGATGACGCTGGCAACAGCATGGGGACACAAGAACCACATCATCATCAAGAAGACGTTCGTCGACGGTATCGAGTTCTTCAAGGGGGAGACCCTCAAGGAAACTGATATCGACAGCCTCACGGTCAGCTACTCGGACAACTTTGCCTATGGCTATGAGGCCGAGAGAGCACCGTTCGACAAGCTTCACATCCTGGCTCAGCAGGATGATATGCATTGGGCCAACCACCACTTCAAGGGTGGTCACCGTTCCGATGATAACGTCATTCCCGGCTTCGATACCATCGTCGTTGATTGCGACGGTGAGGACGGGATCACCATGGCAATGGTCCACGACCTGCTGAAGGACTACAAGTTCTTCACCTATACCACGAAGCGTCACCAGATCGCCGGCAAGGACAAGGATGGCAATCCTACGCCTGCTGTCGATCGCTTCCGTCTCGTATTGCCGATCAACTACCGGCTCGAAATGGACAAGACCGAGTACAAGGAATTCATGGATTCCGTGCTCGAATGGTTGCCATTCAAGACGGACGAAGCTGCCAAGCAGCGTTCGAAGAAGTGGCTTACCAATCCCAACTGTGCCTATCACTACAATGATGGCAAGCTCCTCGATGCTCTGCCCTTCATTCCCAAGACAAAGGGGAATGAGGAGTACCTCAAGAAGAACCAGGAGCTGGGAAGCCTCGATAACCTTGAGCGCTGGTTCGCCCAGAGCATCGCTCAAGGCAACCGCAACAACCAGATGATCAAGTTCGCCTTGGCTCTGGTTGATAGCGGCATGGACCTCATCACGGTCCAGAAGCAAGTGCATGCCTTCAATGCCAAGCTGAACACTCCCCTGACGGAAGAGGAACTGGACAGCACCGTCATGGTCACCGTGGCCAAGCGGTATTCGAAGGCAGCGGCCTAACCGGTCACCCCCGCAACAGCTTCGGTCAGCCCTTTCTTGGGGTTCAGGAATGCTGGCCGAAGCTGTCGCAAATTAAGGAATTACAATCGCCATGAGCGACGAACAGGACATTGAAGTCAACGATCAGCTGGTACTGGTTGGCGGAGTATCAGGTGCAGGTAAGTCGGCATCGCTCCGCAACATCCGGAACCAGGATCGCTGGCTCTACATCAATACTGAGGCAGGCAAGCGTCTGCCTTTCCGGAACAGCTTCATGAATGTTCGGATCACCGACCCATGGCAAGTTCATGAGTACGTGGACCAAGCCATCGAGAACCGAGATGATCTCGATGGCATCATCATCGATAGCTCGACCTTCATGATGGACATGTTCGAGAGCCAGTACGTTCTCGGCACTGCTGACACCATGAAGGGCTGGAGCAACTACGCCCAGTTCTGGAAAGAACTGATCCAGGTCAAGCTGGTCAAGTTCGGCAAGCCTGTGGTCATCATTGCACACGTTCTCGATGTGTATGATGAAAAAGCCATGGAAATGAAGCGTTCGGTACCTATCAAGGGTGCCCTCAAGAACCAGGGTGTGGAAGCTTACTTCTCCACCGTGGTGGAAGCTACGAAGATCCCTGTAAAAGATCTGCCCAAGTACGACGAAACACTGCTTCATGTCTCCGAAGATGAGCAGGATCTTGGGTTCAAGTACGTCTTCCAGACCCGGTTGACTGAAAAGACAATCGGAACCCGTATTCGTTCTCCGATGGGAATGTTCTCCAAGAGCCAGACCTACATGGACAACTGCGTACAGCTGCTGCTCGATCACTTGACCGAGTTCTACCGTGCGTAAGCAACGAGTTGAACATGGGATGTCAAAGCATCCCCTGTACAGCCGCTGGCAGGACATGGTGCGTAGGTGCCATGTGCCCAGCGATAGCCGATACCCTTGGTACGGCGCCAAAGGTGTCACCGTCTGTGATGAATGGCGAGAAGATCCCGTAGCCTACATCAACTGGTGCTTAGCCCAGGGGTGGAAGCCGGGAATGCAAGTTGACAAGGACATCAAGGTCCCTGGCAGCAAGCTTTACTCGCCTGATACATGCTTAGTGGTAACTCGGCGTGCAAACATGATTGCTGTTGTTGGAAGATCCAGTGGCAGGATCACTTGCAAACTGAAAATCACAACTGCACAAGCAGACGAAATAATTCGCCGGAAACAGAGCGGTGAAAAGACGCGATATCTTGCATCCGAGTATGGTGTGAGTATCTCAACGATAAACAGAATTTATCGCGCCGCATAACGATGTCCAGCTTCTGCTGGATCACCTCGCTGCCTTCTACGGCAACTGATCGTCAAGACAGCACAAAAAGAAAGACAAAGAGTACAATGAGCATTTTCAAAAATCTGAACAGCGACGGTCTCGAGGAATCGGAAGATCGTCTGGGCGGCGGCACTCCGGCACTGGATACCGACGTTTATACCATGAAGATCACCATGGCATATGCCGGCCAGTCGGCAGGCGGTGCTCGCAACGTGACCGTTCAGGGCAAGATCAATGGCGCTGACTACAGCGAGACGATCTACATCACCAACAAGAAGGGTGAGAACTACTTCCTGAACAAGGAAGACAAGACCAAGAAAGTCCCTCTGCCAGGCTTCACCACGATCGATGACCTCTGCCTCGTGGCAACTGGGGAATCGCTCGAGAACCAGCCCACCGAGGAAAAGCTCGTCAAGCAGTGGGATTACGAAGAGAAGAAGGAACTGCCCAAGGCAGCCCATGTTCTCGTCGAGCTCATCGGCAAGGAAGTCGGTGTGGCCATCGTCAAGTCGACCGTCGACGTCAGCAAGAAGGACGATGCCGGCAACTACATCCCGACGGGCAAGACCCGTGACGAGAACACCATCGAGAAGGTCTATGACCTCGACTCGAAGCTGACTGTCGCAGAAGCCCGTAAGGGTCTCGAGACCGGCGTGTTCATCGATGCCTGGACCGAACGCAACAAGGGCCAGACCCGTGACAAGACTGCCAAGAATGACAATCAGGCAGGCAAGTCCGGCCGTCCTGGTTCGGGTGCAGCTCCACAGGCTGGCGCCAAGCCCGAGACCAAGCGTCTCTTCGGCAACAAGAACGCGGCCTAAGGGAGCGTAGAGTCTCATGCGTATCCCCGTAGTCGGAATGGATCCGAGCATGTCCAACTGGGGCATCGCCTCAGGAATTCTTGATCTGACTGCGGGGGTGCTTGACACACCGCATTTACAGACCGTCACTCCGGTCAAGACTGTTTCAAAACAGGTCAGACAGAATTCCAAGGACCTCGAGCAAGCGGAGCAATTGTCCAAGATTGCTCTGGAAGAGGCCAGGAAAGCTAAGGTAGTTTTTGTCGAAGTGCCGGTTGGATCTCAATCTGCGCGTGCAATGGCTAGCTATGGCATGTGTGTTGGTATATTGGGGGTAATAAGATCAGAGGGAATTCCTCTGATCGAGGTGACACCGATCGAGGTCAAACTCGCATTGGCAGGAACCAAGAGTGCCACAAAGAACCAAATGATTCAGAGTGCAATGTCCTGGTATCCGGAGGCAAACTTTCCATACCATCATGGAAAGCTCAGTGCCGAGAAGGCAGAACATATGGCAGATGCCATAGGAGCAATCCATGCTGGGGTAAGGACGCCAATGTTCCAGAACCTCATGAGACTCTTTACAGGGATTTAGCAGATGCAGATCACCATCACTCAGACCGAGATCGAAACGGCTATCCGCAACCACGTTCTTGCACTCATTGCAGTGCGGGAAAATATGCGGGTCGATATCGATCTCAAGGCCACCCGTGGCACCGAAGGCTTTACGGCTGTCATCGACATCACTCCGCAAGATGGACCCAAGGGCGGTAAGCCTGAGGAAGTCAGCAAGGCGGAAGTGAAGGCAGCCATCAAGGCTGAGAAGACCGAGACCAAGGCAGAAGCCCCCAAAGCTGAAGTTAAGGTCGAGGAGCCTGTCGTCGAAGTGGCAGAGACAGAGCCTGAGGCTGAACCAGTAGCAGATGAGCCTGTTGCTGAAGAAGCTCCGGCAACCAAGCCTCTGCGTGCAGTCTTCGGCAAGAAGGCTGATTCGGTCAAGGAACCGGAAGTGCAGGCAGCTGAAGGACAGGACAATGTTCCGTTCGATGCCGATCCCAAGCCGGCTGTGAAGAAGATCTTCGGTGGTCTCAGCAAGCCGGTAAATGCGAAGCCTGAAGCGGCGTGATATACCTGGCCAGGATCCTTCTGGTAGGGATCCTGGCTCTTGCCACGGTATCCCTACTGGGAGCCGCTATTGCATTCGCAGCACCTTATTTGGCTGCCATCATTGTGCTCTGGCTCATTGGCAAATGGCTGATGCACTGGATGGATAAACAGCCAGACTGAATGCTGGGCGGGTTTCTGGTCCCTGCAACGGCATCCGAATGTGGAGGAACCAGCGGCCTGATCCCACGAGACGGGATCAAACTTGCAAGTCAAGTAGCCGGTAATCGACTTGCTCGGAAAGCTCCGGTCAGGAAAGCTCCCTGCCAGATGAGTCGGGCCCCGCCGTCAAGAGGAACGAAGACCCCTACCACTTGCCCTGGTAGGGGTCTTTTTTATTATCCCAACAGATTCATCCAAGGATTAAGTGCATGGGCATGAAGGCCCTGCAATGGTCCGATGGAATAGTTCAGCTTGCCCTCAGCTGCCACTGCCAGAGCGTTATCCGTAACCGGCAGACCCACCGATCCGAAGAAGTCAGGAGCCGGGACAGCAGCTGCCATGAGGAAATGCAACGGATTGTTCCGGAGCGTCGACATGGCAATCTTGATGGCCCGAAGCTTGAAGTGCCAGAACCAGATCAGACCCATATTTTCCAAGGTACCGCGGAAACGGCCAGGCAGACGATCGTAGTTCACGAACTCTTCACTAACCTTGGCTCGAGCCTTGTCCTTATCCAAGCCCTGACGCTTGGTCAGATCATCATAGAGAACTGCCTTGGCCAGGAAGTCCCCGTACTCGACAGCACGCTGGAGACCCTGGAACAGGGCAGTATCCCGCGAGATAATCGCATAACGTCCAGCAGTGCGAACCAAGTCAGGCAGCTTGTCGACCAGGCTCTCCATGTACTGGGTCACCTTGCCTTCAAACAACGTCGACTCTTCCCGCATCACGGTAGCTTCCGAAACCGACGAGAACTCACCGGCGGCAATCAGAGGCCAAATGCTCAGGCGCCGGTGTCCATCTTTGAGGGACTGGATCTGAGCTTTCAGAGCGCGGCTCTTGGTAGGATCATTCTGCACCGAGAGGAGCTCTGCTTCCAGCTTGATCTCCTTCTGGTGGTTCTCGTGATATGCCTGAATCTCAGCAAGCTTCTTGGGCATGCCACGAAGAATATCCTTGAGCGGTACACCTCGAGAAGCCAGCTGATAGACGTTGCTGATGATGTTCGAGGCAGGAACGATTACCGAGCGAACCACGATCGTAGTACGAGCATCAGACACAAAGTTCTGCCATAGCTTCTCGCCAGTAACGAGGTACTTGTAGGCATCCTTGCCCATTACCGCGGTCAGTACATTGGCAGCCACCTTGGCAGTCTCAGGCGGTACCCTCGTCACACCAGTCCACAGATCACCGATCGAAGCCGAGCGATACCCGACGACATCGTTGATCATGCTCTTGCGAACCATGAAGCCTTCACCACCAAAAGCGTTCTCGATGTGTCGACGCATCTGGGGAGTGAACAGCTTCACGGCATCACTTACCACCGGATCCTTGTGGGACTTGGGATCGAACAAGTCGACGAACGCTTCCTCGTCACCGACCGAGCGCTTGTCCCACATATCGTGAAGACGCTCGACCAGAATCTGATTGAACTGGTCAGCAGAAGCTTCTTCCAGCTGCCTACCACGCCAGATACCCAAAACTTTGGACAGATCTTCTTCACGTTCCAGCTTGGCCAGCTGAGCAGGATCCAGCGTGCGTTCGTAAGCCACAACATCACCGAACTCGTCACGAATGGGTATGAGAGCCTCAGATCCGCGGTTCATCCGAATGCGGCTAGTGATCTTGCGAACAGCTTCCTGGTTCGTAATTCGACCAAGGCCATAATTTTCAATGCTGAAGCCCGATGCCGGATCAACGCCAGAAAAGGTCGAGCGAACGTTCTGGGCAATGCCCTGATTGAACTGTGCCCGGGCAGACAGCGGAGCAAAATAATAGCTCTGCGAACCAGAAGGACCCTCGGCAGCCGAGCCCTTGTAAGGAGCAACCCGGGTATAACCACGAGCCGCCAGATCGTTGTGCTGCAAATCCGGAGCGACAATCAGGCTTGCACCTGAACGGATTTCCGTCGGGACGTAGCCCTTGATGTGGTTGACCTGTGCCCGGCCACTACGAGCCTTGCCCTGTTCATTCTGACGCTGACCCTTCAGGTAATTCAACATGAACTCCACGCCGCCGGTTTCCTTGGCAGCAAGCTCAGCCACAACCTGACGATTCTTGGCTCCGCTAAGATCCAGAGCGTACAGCGTAGCCAGCTGATCGACTGCCTGGATCAGAGCCTTCTTAGGTACACCACGGCTATTGCGCTGCTGAGCCGTGAGCTCACCATAAAGGTTGGCCACACTTTCAGCATTGGTCAGCAAATTGCTGCTTACCTTACGCAGCATCATGTATTCAGCCAGCTCTCGGGCTTTAGTCTTGAGTTTGGTCGAATGCACCGAATCCAGCTTGTCAATCTGACGCTCCAGAGCAGCAGTCTCCTGACGCAGCTTGCCAGCATCCCGGAGCATATCCAGAACACGCTTTGAACCAAGGGAAGCAACGGCAGCCAGATCAGTCTTGGCCATGACATGGTACATGCCAGACCATTCCTGCTTCGAGAGCTTCCTCGAAAACTTCTCCGACAGAAACTTGGGCAGACGCTCACGATAGATCTGACGGGTCTGCTGGATGTAGGACCGGACAGCCTTGATCATATCGTAGATCGGAGCATTCTCGTCAGTACGGCCGATCACTTCCACCAGAAGCTCACGCAAAGGCTTCCAGACAGTGGACTTGTCCGACAGCTTCAGAGCGAACTCGGCATTGGCGCCGGAGATGTCCTCATTGAAGAAGCTCACCACGGCAGCTGCTGCACGAGCTGCACCCCGGGCATACTTGTTGTCGGAGTTTTCAACAACATCCTGAAGCCGATCGTACCCTTCACGGCTCAAGCGATTCATCTGATCGACCACGAAGTTATTCGTCTTGTCGATCGTATTGCCGACGGCATCGATATGCGTCTCGATAACAGCTTCCCGCTCAGACTGGACCTCAGCCAGCTTGCGGGTTAGGGCTTCGACAGCATCGAGCACATTATCCGACTTGCCTTCACCGGAGAGGGTACGGCCAAGGCGATCGAGACCTTCATTGCCAAGGTTACTGAGCAATGCATCCAGAGTGCCCTCAGAGCTCTTCTGAAACTTGGGCAGATCCATCTTGGAAAGGGCATTGCGGAAGGGCTCATGTACCATTGCCAGAGCCAGGAACGCAGGCATGAGCATGGTACGGCTAGACAGATCCCGTCCGACGAAAGCATTGCCCACCACGGTGTTGAACTTGAGGTTCGCTTGATCACGATCGTACTGATCCTGGCTATCAGGATCTTCCATGAAATCTTCGACCTTGAGCTTCGACAGAACCTCACGGAAGACTTCTTCAGCCCGAGACTGAGCATTGGCGTTGAGCGACTTGTCGACGGCCAGAGCCATGACCAAGGTCTCGAAGAACGATGCTTCTTTCTGGTTCATGGCAAAGCCATTGGACTGGAAAGTCTTGCGAACCTGACCAGCCATGCGGTGCATCGCTTCATACTTCTGATCGATACGGAATCGTCGTGTTGGTTCAGTAGGAAGCGCAGCCAACATCTTGCGAGCAAACGACTTCTCTAGCTCGATCAGCCGATCACTGCCACCGTAGTTGCGAGCCTGGAACTGGGCCATGCTGGTGACCGATGCAGGATCCAGCACCGACTTCTGCTTGTTCTCCATCAGCAACAGAGTGTTGAAACGGACGTTGCTGTAGATATCATCTCGAGGGGTGGGAGCCAGACCAGTCTGGCGCCATAGCTTCTTGAGCGTCTCGAGAACTTTGTCAGCAATCAGAGCCAGTTTGCTCTTGACCTTGGTCTTGCGAGCGAGATCCGACAGCTTCTGGTTCGCAAGGGTCCAAGCCATGAACTCGGAGAGCTTGCCGGTTTTGATATTGGCATCGCTCATTGAGCTCTCATCGAACTTGTCGATCTGCTCTTTAACAAATTTAAATTCTGCACGAGTTTCCTGATCTTCAATCGTGCTTGGATCGATCGCCAGGAAGTCTGCCATCAGCAGTTCGAGACGCTTAACAGCATCAGGCACTGCCTTGGCTACCTGACCATTGCCCGAGTAGTGGGCGTGGATCAGCTGCACGGTAGCAGCATGCAGGAATTCATGGGTCATGGTCTCGCTATTGGCAGAGGTGAGGAACATCACCTTGTCTGCTGGCAAGACCATGCCGTTGCTGTCGTTGAAGCCGTAAGGAACCTTAAGGCCATTCTCACGGGCATACTCGATGAGCTGCTCAGGCGTGCCATGGAGCACTGTCCAGCCCTTGGTTGCCAGAGCATTGACCGACGAACGCAACAGGCCCCGCTGATCCAGAGGGATGTTGAGCTCACCGACAATTTGTCGGATAGCGTCCCGGCTAATGATTCTGGCACCACTGGAGTGGAGCGTACCGATTGAACCAAGAGCAGCGGAGATATCTTCGGACACTTCTGCCCTTGGTTCGGGCTTCTTCTTAGTAACCTTGGCCAGTTCCTCAGCATACATCTCGTTGAGGACCTTGGCGGCCTCAGTCGGATCAGCTGGCAGCCCTACACCATCACTTTTGGTGAACGGTGCAGCAGCCGATGCCATGTGATCAACCGACATGTTGACCTTGGCCAACACTGCCTTGCGAGCATCTAGCTCATTGGCAGCCTTATCGAGTTGATAGGCTACCTCTCCAAGATGGAAAGCCGGGTCGACGTAAGTGAAATCAGGTCCATCCCTGAAAGCCTGCTCAAGTTCAGCATTCATCTCATCAGAGACATTGCTGGTATCGAGGTTGGCCATGAACCGGGCAAAGCTCTGCTGAACAGCACGAACAGGATTCTTGGCCCAGCCATCATAGACAGCCTTGTTGATTTGCTCGCTGTCAGACTTGATCGTGTCGAGCTTCATGTTGATGCCATCGAACACCGGCAGAGTGCCTTGAGGCGCTTGTTCTCCGGTCAGTGCATTCAGGATCATCTGACCATCACCCGTCGAGATGACAATGAATGGGATACCCGAAACACCAGAGTTCTCTGGACCATAGGTATAGCCCGGCGAACGCAGACTGCCATCCAGAGCACCGCCGAATTCAGCTTGCTCGATATCGGCCTCAGCCGAGCCACCTACCCAGATCATCTGAGTACCGGTATTGATCATCGGAAACTTTTTCTGAAGATCCTTGAATATCTGATCCAGTTCAGCCTGGGACAGGAAGTCCGAACCAAGAGTGCCATCTGATCCGTCCTTGTTGGCAATCGCATCAGCGATGGCCTGACGGTAGGCATACTTGAAGAAAATAGACTGAGCCTGAGTTGCCATCCGTAGCGTGGTGGCAGTCTCAAGAGCGTCATCCATGATCTCTCGAACAGCTCCGGTCAGCGGCCGAGCAAACAGCTGCATCACGTTATCTTCAAGGATCTTGATCATGTCCTTGGTCAGCTCGAAGTCGACACCAGAACCGGTGTTGAGATTGATCCCTTCAACCCGGACAGCATTGTACTTGCCGAACTTGCGTGTCAGCTTGGTAGTGGTCAAAACACGCAGAGCACGCTCTGTCTGAGGCAGCAGCTGCTCACCGGTGGACAGCCTATCGTAGAGCTCTTCCAACAGACCAGCGGTCAGCTTCGATGCAATACCGCGGACACCAGAACCATATACCGTCACGGTCAGGGGATTCTTGGCAATGCCGCGCTCGAACTTGACCTGACCATCTTCTACCCGAACATCAGGCAGCAGATCGATGAACAGATCACCCATCATGTTGCTCATCTCGCTTGCACGCGAGCTCGACGAGAGCTTGTCCCACAACGAAGACAGGTGCTCGTAGAGGAAGTTGGTGGTCTTCTGGTACAGATCCTCAGAGCTGTCCTTTGACCGGGTGACATAATCGGCAAGAGATACCGGATTAGATCCAAGGTACATGCCACCACGGTTCATGAGATCCAGCCACCCTGGTGTGAACTTGCCAGCCACCAGATTCATCAGGGCATTGACTGGACCATCGGTCACACCGTCAGCTTCAAGATACAGGCCAGTGCGGAGAGCCTTACGACCATCGAGGTCGTTGAGGTAACGGGCATACTCCATTAAAGCATGCACGGCACCGGGAGCGACCTTGTTCCCCAAGACCGACTTGATCCGGTCGATCTCTGCCTGACCCCAAGTTTCGGCGCCTTCGGTAGCAAGCCACTGCGACATCATTTCGACGATGCCAGCATACTTAGTGCCGAGCTCATCCATGGTCTTTTCGATGGCCTGGCCAGGCTTCAGCTTGTGAACCTTGACCCCAATGTGTTGGCCCACAGCCAGCAGGAAAGCATTATGCTGTTCCGAACCAACCTGGCTCAGATCCAAGGTGCTCCACGTAGGCAGCAGAACCTCACGAACCAGCTTGCTTGCCTGGGGCGAAGCACGGCCCTGCATCTGCATACGGCCAACCGACGAGATACCGTAACGGAAGAACACAGGCAGCTCTTCTACCTTGGTTCCGGTAGTGTCGGCCACGTTGTCCATCTCACGGACAAGATTGGTCAGGTGCTTATAGCCGGACAGCACTGTCTGGTTGTAGCCTTTGATCGTCTCGGCAGTCTTCTTGAGGAGACCACGGCCAGTGGGATCACCCTTTCCGAACAGAGCCAACACACCTTCCTCACCGAGCATCTCAAGAAAGCTCAGCATATTCAGGTTGAGCGTGAATGGTGTATTCTGGGCAGCTTCCAGTGCTTGCTTCTGCTGATCCAGCAGAGGAACAGGAGATCCGTGCAGTTGATTGGTTGCGACCTCACCCGGAGCCGAACCAATGTAGTTCACGTTCTCCGGTTCGACGAGCACTGCCTCTTCGATTGCTGACGGGAAGGCAGCGATCCTGTCAAAGTGGTCTTGGGCTTCGTCCGTAAAGCGGAACAGCACATGATCTTTACCATCGATCTTGCGGCCATCCTCAATGAGCATACCAGAAGCCTGCAAGCCACGCAGAACCTCAGACGCCACACCTTCAGCAATACCACGGACATAGCCCTCAGGAGCTTCACGGTTGCCTTGCACACCCCAGTAGCGTGTGATGAGATTGGCGAGATCACGCTTTGCAGCAACACGCCACAGACCATCATTAAAGAAGTTCACATGCTCGGTTGCTTCGGCTTCGGTGAGGCCAGTGATCTTGGCAATTTCCTCGGCATCGAGCTCACGCATGCGATCCTTGGCAGTGACCATCCACTGAAGGCCGGCGAGGATTGCAGCCTCAGCCAACTGCTCATTGTAAGAGAACGAACCATCTTCGTTCTGCTCAACAATGTTCAGGGCTTTACCGCGAGGAAAGCCATTGACCTGATTGCCGCTATCAAGGCTCAGACCATTGGTCAGGGCATCACGGAAAGTGGTGCCTTCTTTCTTGTTCTGGGCACTGTCCAAGAACTTCTCGAGGCTCTTGTCCATTTCGACAAAGACATCACTGCCAACGGCCAGAAAGTCAGCATAAGCCTTGGCGACATCAGCCGTCAGGGTCTTGGTCGACTTGCCTTCGAGCAGCTTCGAGTAAGTATCATTCGACTGCACCGCTTCGTTGATGAACGATAGCGGACTGTCCTTGCCAACCAAGCGAGAGCGAACTTCCTTGGGGAACTTGTAGGCACGACGAAACCAGTTCTTGACCTTCTCGGTCTCGAACAGATTCGGGTATGCCTGCTCTACTGTAACAGGTTTTGCTTCCTGTTCTGGATCGGCTTTTGCTTCTTCAGTCTGGGTCTCAGCCTTTGTCGATTCCTGATCGCTGGCGCGATCAGAACTCTCCGGTGCTTCGACCGGTTCGACTGCCGGAGAAGTTTCAACAGGCTCTGTGGAAACTTCATCCACAGGCTTGTCGACAGGCTCAGCCTCAACAGTTTTGGTGGGAGAGGGGGTGACATTTTCAGTCACTTCCGCTTTCGGAGCCACGCTCTCGGTCTGAGCCTTGCTCGGCTCCGCCTGTGCCGGCTCGACCTTCGCTGTCTCCTCAAGCTCGATGAGCTTGGTAGGAGCTTTTTCAGGAGCATTCTGGAAACGCTGGGCAACCTTGGTCGACGGACCAACCAAATCCGGATTGAGCTCGACAGGTGTTACAGGACCAATGCCAAGCTCAGGCATGGACTGGGCCATACCATTGGCCATGTCAGCCAGAGCCTTGGCTTCAAGAGCCACCGACTGAGCCAGCTTGATCGAACCAACCTTGGTGGGACTAATCCATGCTCGACCCTTGGCTCCCCATGCACCCTTGAGGCTCAGACCCTCGAACTCGACAGCATTACGATCGGAGTTGGCTCCGGTCTCATATGCGGTGTTGAGTGCAGCTACCTTGTTCTGGAAATGCTGGGCAAAGTCCGACAGTCTCTTGAGACGCTGGGCAGCAAGCTCCAGATTGCTGGCCCGATAAGCATCATTGATGCCGCGGACATGTTGAGCCAGGGACAGAGCTTCACCTTTGGCTTCAGGGGTAGCCTTCATCTCGTCAGTCAGAACCTGAGCACGGACAATATCAGTAGGCTTCAGCTCACGCTTCTTGGCTTCCAGCTTGTAAGTGTTGCCCGTCTTGGAGAGCACGGCCGCATTGGTCAGAACTCGGGTCTGCTGAGGCGTCAGCTTCACACGGCCCATACGAGCATGCTCGAGAACCAGGTTGGCCAGATCCTCGCTGACTGATTCAGGGTTGCTCTCGGCAACGCTGACCACACCACGGACAGCCTGCTGACCTTTAGGGGTGGCAACAGCTTGCTCTGACAGAGCTTCTGCCTGCATACGTTCTACGTATTGCTGGGCAGCCTGACGAGCCTGCTGAAGCTCCGGGTTCTGCTGGAAGTTTATAAGAACATCTTCGAACTCACGCAGCTTGGGCAGGCTGGCATGATCGTCCGGAACGATATCAATCGCACTGGTGAAATCACCGATCAGCTGGGCGCCGAACTTGTTCAAAGTGTCATTGATGTAGAGGGCAGCTTCGATCCTGCTCGGAACATCGACTTGCTTGCTGCCTGCCAGCTGAGCAGCCTTCTGCAATGCATCGAACTTGTTTGTAGCCGAACCAATCACAGACTTGACGGCGGGAGACAGATTCCGGTCCTCGATCTCTACTGGATCAAATGCGATCGATTGCTGGAGCGTATCCAGACGCTGCTTGATTGCATCCCCCTGTTCAGGGGTCAGTGTGCCAGCTTCGACATCAGCCTGAACCTGCTGAGCAACAGCAGGAGCTTCAGTAAGGGTCTGCTCGACCGCAGTATTGATGTTATCCTTGGAGACAGGATTGAGCTGATCAATGCCTTCCTTCACCGAAGTCAGGCGCTTGTCGAATGCGTCAACGGCCTTGTTGCCTAGAACCTTAGCTCCCTTGGCAGCTGCAACAGTTCCAGCAATGGCAGCCGAAGCTGCTGAACCAGGGACCTGAACTGCTGCTGCCGAGCCGAAGCCATAAAGGGCACCAAGGCCAGCCTGCTCACCTACACCATCTGTGAGGTCTTGGTTCTGATCGGCAAATGCCCGGGTACCGACATTTCCGGCGAGCTGTCCAAAACCAGACTGTACTGCTTCTTCGATGGCTTCGTTGGCGCCATTCTTGACAATACCCAGACCAGAGAAAGCACCCTTGAATGGATTAGCCTCGAACTTGGAGACCAGAGTACCAGCGGCAGCTGCAACAGGAAACTGGATAGCAGCTGCTGTAAGGCCGGCACTCGTAGCCAGTTCTACCTGGGCATCCTCCGGATCCCAACCTTCCTGAAGAAGTTTCACATATTCTGGCGATCCAGCAACAAGATCATCATGGCTCATGGCCATCACTTGCTGAACGGTCTGTTGGTAAGCTCCACCGGCTTCCATACCGCCGATAGTACCAGGCATGGAAACTCGACCGCCGACATCAGCTGCTTTTAGTGCAGCACCTTCGGACAGGACACCTCTGGCCAAAAGACCCTGTACCAGTTTACTGCCGAGAACACGGGCACCCTTGGATATCAGGCCACCACTCAACAGTGAGCCACCAGCATCGGCAATGCCGTCTGTCAGTATGGTTCCATCCGAACTCGCATTACCGACGGCAGACATTGCATCCCGGCCAATACGGCGCAAGCTTGCAAGAAAATCACCTTCGGACTTGCGCTCGTTTTCATAGATAGCCTTATTATCTGCGAACGAAATTTCGTTCGTAACCTTGTTTGCACGCCGATGTGCATTCAGGCCATCAGATTGTTTGGACTGAACCCAGCTATTGAAGTCTCCGAGTTTCTCGGCAGTCCAAGCTCCGGCATCATCATTGACCAGGCCAACACCGAGGTTGACCAGACCGCCGACGCTATTGGCAAAGCCCTTACCGACAGACATTGCTGTATCGGTCAGAGTGCTGCCAGCTGGATCGTAACGATCTCGCGTATAACGGGCATCACCCATGGCTCTTTGTTGAACCATGGTGAGGCCGACAGGACCATACTTGGCGATGATCTCGCTTGTGCTCAAGCTCTGGAGATCCTGTTCCACTGGATCTGAATTAGACTGGCCAGTGCCATTCTGACGAGCAGCGGCAATCTTATAGAATGTGTCAGCATTAGGTTGCTGAACAGGGACAGGGCCTACGTTTGCTACGGTGAAGCGCTTGAGAAAGTCGGTGTAGCCAGACATGGCAGCCCCTTGAGTTGAAAAGTCTCAAGTGAGTTATCAGCCAGACTTGAAAATTAGAAGAGAAAAGGCCCAGAATCACCTGGGCCTTTTCAACTTCACTTCCTTAAAGGCTTACCTTGTTGTCTGGCCAACTCATTTCGCTGGGCCAAAACCTGACTTCTAGTAGTGCCCACCGGATAAGACGCGTTGTCGAGAATGCTATCCAGCCTCTGCAATCCAGACTGGCCATTACCACCTCGAGGACTTGTCACCTTCGATGGCGTCAAAGCATTGGCAATAGCTTCACCGGCTTTGCCCCAAAAAGCACGCTGAACACCCCAGCCACCTGCATCTTTGGAATCACGGTTTGCAGCAGCTTCCATGGCTCGACGCTGTTCCGGCTTGATCCAGGGACGCTCTGCCACTTGTTGCCTTGGAGCCTGTGGGGCAACCTGCCTTGGAGCAGGCTTGGGTGCCGGGGCCGGAGCAGGACGCTGTGCTTGCCTTTGTGGAGCAGGAGCACTTGGAGCCTGCCTGCTCTCATCACGTCCTGGCAGACCTCCTGAGGGCTGACCCATGGCACCCATATAGTTGCTCTCTGCGATACGCAGATCTGCCAGCTCTCGGTTCAGATTAGGGTTCCTGATACCCTTTGTCTGAGCTGCACGAACCTTGGCATCGTACCGAGCTTTGGCAGCCTGGTACTGCTGCTGAGCATTTGCCTGTACACCAGCAGTTGCAGCCATTGCTGTGTTCGCAGCAATGCGATCGTCCATCCGACCCTTGGCGTAGCCATCAAGCGAATTGTAGGCTGCATCCATATCGACCGTGATGTCTTCTCCGAGGGTGTTCCCACGGAAAGAATCCGGCAGCCAACGCTTGGGATTGTACCAACCCTCACGGGCAGACTGCGCCCCGGCATTATCGAGCAGAGCCTGACCCACCATTGCAGCGTTGACCTTACGGCGTGAACCGCCGGCACCGGCAATCTTGCTTTGAAGTGAGATGATCCGTTCTTCGACCCAGGCGGGATTGGCTCCGGGGAGCTCCTTGGCAATACGACGAGCTACCTGTGCCGGGGTCTCCGTGCTGCCTGCAAGATTGGCAAAGTTCAGTGCCAGATTGTCGCCTGCATTGGTTTCCACGAATGCAGATCGACGCTGGGTATTATCCACGGCCTGCCCTGCTGCCTGTGCAATCAGAGCACCGACAGAGCTGCTGGACTCCTTCTGAGAAATGATCTCTCGTGCCTGTTCCCAAGGCATGCGAGCGACACGGGCAGCATCCTGTGGGGAGAGTGATACCCAACGACCTCGCAGAGCCTCACCAGGATTGCGTTTGCTTATCGCATCCTCGAAGATCTTACGAGCAACAGCATCCTGGACCCGGGGATCGTCAAAACGTTGATTCTGCCAATTGGCGCCAAATGCTTTTGGTGCGAACTCTTCCATCGTGCTCTGGGTAATCTGGAAGAGACCCATGGCACTGGAAGCCTGACCACGATTGTTCAGACTCTTGCCGAACTGTACGGCCTGACCGAGCGTGGTCACATTGGCAGGTACAGAGCCAATCCCAAGATTGCCCTCGCCACCGCCGGTGATGGCACGAAGAGCATTCGAGTCAGCACCACCACCACCCAACAGATCCGGTGGAGCATACCCACCAAAGTCAGAGAACTGCGGAGCACGACGCATAACGGCTTCAAACAGTCGGCCGTCCAGCCCCATGTTGCGGGCCATTGCCTCGTAATCATCACGTGTGAGAGCACCGCCAAGCTGAATTTGCCCGGCGATTTCAGCTGCCTTTTGATCAAACACACGGTCTTCCCGGGTCCATCCCTGGTTCTCAGCGTCAATTCCAATACGCTGACGAGACCCAACGATCCCCAGAGCACTACTCTCCATACCGCTGAGCTGACCTGATAGAGCCAGGAACTTCTCGGCAGGACCGCCCTGAACCTTGTTGAATACAGCGGCCCTAGTGGCTGCAATGGCCTTCGGGTCGTTGGCAGCTACCGCGGCATTATAAGCCTGGATTTCAGGCGTTGCTGCATCCAACAGGTGCTGGAATGCCATGTTACGATCTGAGGTATTGCGGGTATCCCGCAAGTTCAGATCACCTAGCTCTTGCTGAGTGAGTTGACCTTTTCGGCCCATCATCAGCGAAAAGACATCCGAGCTGATACGGCTTGGATCCTTGACCCCAGCAATCATGCCAGGAATAGCTGCTGCATCGTCAGCGGAATCCATACCCACAAGCTGAGCCATGAGCCTGCTGTTGAGGGCATCATCCTGGATCTTCTGGTATTCACGCACACCGCCTTGAGCCTGGTTCAAGGCACTGTTGATCAGCCGACTGGCCGCATCAACACCTTCCATGGCTCCGGAGAAATTGGGTGCGGCTACATCGCGCCATTGGAGCTGTGCCATTATAAATCCTTTCGGGAACCAGAGAGATCACATGCCCGTGGTCAGGCTGCGTTCCTTGATCTGTTGATCGACCCCGTTGGTATTGCCAGTCTCGGTCATGGCTCGAGCACGAAGCCTGTCACCCAAAGCATCATTATAAGAGCGAACCTGATTGGTCAGGTTGGTCTCGAATGCTCGCTTCTGGAGTCCGTACTGCTTGTTGGCGAGGCTGAGCTGCTTGAGACCAAGCACGAGATTGGCGACAGTGCCTAGACCTTGCAGACCGAGACCAACCTTCTGACTGAAATCCAGAGAACCGATTCCACCGGGAATACCCGGCATACCGATATTTGGTGCAATGGTCGTGCCGGAAAAGCTCGGGATGTTTTCGGTCGTATATGCACGAAGAGCCTGAGTGTACCCAGGCTGCCCAGCAAGAATGTTGAAGTCGGACACAGCAGGCTCCTTAGGTAGTGCCGGGAAGCTCGCTCGTCAGTGTGAGATCGGTGAAACTGCTGATCATGCTCGTAGAGATGTCCGCAATATCCGTCCCCGTGAGCAGAGTCCTGGAGAGAAATTGTGAGGGAGTTTCCAGGAAGTTTCCGGACTGCGTACCGGTTAAACTCATTGGATCAATGACGCGATTACCATATGCAAATTCCTTTGCATAGGCAGCGTCTAGCTCACTCATCTTTTGAGTGTAGCGATCTGAATACTCCTGCATTTCGGCCTGAAGATCGGCAATCGATGCTGAGATGTAACCTGATATGCCTGAGCCCACTGCATTGGTTAGAGCCAACAGGTTCTGAGCTGAGCCCATGGTTCCCCATATCTGGGAAATGCTCTGGCCATTCATGAGACCCGTGCCGACGGTCACAGCAACGAAGCCAACCACCGCACCAATGATTGCTCCAATCTTCTCACCAAAGACAAGCATGGCCCCTTTCTGGATCAGCTTCATCACGATGATTGCTGCAACAGCATTAATGACTGCACCGGCAACAGCAGCAGCTGTGCCGGCAAGACCAATGGCTGCACCTACAGCTGCGTTGGCACCGAGCAGACCAATAGCCCCCGGAGCACCCGGGGGGAAAGCCACAAGCAGCACGCCAGCAATGAAGAAGATGATGCCGGCTGTAATGCTTGATGTGTCGATCAAGGTGTACGTACCAACCATCAGATTAAGCCCTTCCTGAGCTACCTCGATGCCGTCAGTCTTACGCATGGCCTTGAGTGTTGGCGCGTGAAACGGAATCAGGAACCCTGTATCCGTGGTGGTCAGTACTACTTCCCAGAGCTTGATAACACTGTCGCCAGGCAAACCCATCCAGCGGGCAATGGCACAGTCGATCGACATGGTTCGCCATTCGTCCGCGGTAACCTGCCAATGTAGCTTGGCTACCTCGCCTACAACCTCCCAAACAAGAGATCCCACTTGCGAACCAGGGATCCTGAGACCTGTGCCTGTCGTTTCGGACAGTCCCTTGAATGTGACTGCATAACCAGCATTACTGGCCCAACCACCTGGGTAAGGTACGTTTGAGGCAAGCTTGAGCGTGAATGCACCACTAGGATTTCCTGCTCTGGTTCGAAGACCTTGGAAATACCGGTAGATATATCGCTTGGCATAAGCCTTCGTATTGTTGGCCTCGATGCCAAACATGATCATCCCAAGGTCGATCTCCTCGACATCAGGATTATCCTCGAGAGTTTCGAGGAGCTTGGTCAACTTGCTTCCGGTAGCCTTCTTGAAGAGCTTCTTGGCTTGGGCACTGATCTCAGGCCCACTCTGATTCACTGCCTCATTGTTCAAGCGCACCGGGATGAACGGATAAGCACCATAGTCCGGTTCAGGCGTTGCTGTGCATGCATCCACAATCTGGTTCAGAATCGTGTCTGTGCCGCCCACTTTGTACGGGTAGAACCCAAGGTCCCACCCGGTATAAAGATACTGGGCATTCATATCGATGCTTGGATTGAACGATCGAGTCCAATTCCCGTCACTGGTCAGCGTGATGGTTCCTGTTGCGGAATCATAGGTAGCGTACCAGGACTTCTCACGAGAAAACGGATCAGTTGGTGTCGTAGCGTGCCAATAGGTCTTGGCCCAGTATGTCCAGACGGCCGGTCCCACTCTGGGGTAAAACGAACTCAGATTGCTGGCAGCTCGCTCGGTCTGAAAGCGAGCAAAGTCGTACCCTTCTCGCCACACAAAATCTTGTCTGGGACGAAGCCAGCTATCGAACCAGAGCCACTCCAGCTCGGCACTTACCCTGATGGGGTAGTTGTAATTGAAGGTCATGCCTTCACGGTCGAGTTGTACCGTACTCACCCCATCGGATGTGACTATTTCGGGGCTGCGGTCTATCGCTTCGTAAACGTCACCAAGGTAGCTTGCATTACCGGGTGTCCGCCACCACTTCCGAGCCCGTTCTGCCTGAACCAGAGGGCTCAGCTTGAGAGCGTCGACAATGCTTTGACTGATGGTCTGCTTTCGCTCCTGAAGAATATGCGAAAGGACCACCAAAGGAAGAAACTTGTGGCGCTTCTGTTTGGAATTACCAAGGTTGGTCCCAGAGAGACTGCCAACAAGTCTAGACATTAGGTAGTGGCCAATCCATTGTTGGCCTTGATGGCATTGAGCACGGTATCGACCGTAGCATTCTGGAAGTTGGTCGGAGCCAGCAAACCTTCATCGATCGTCTTCTGCACGGTCCAGGCATCAGTAAACAGTTTGGCTGCCTTGACCTCGGCATCACGCTGATACGAGGTGATCTGCTGGGTGTAGAGGGCTTTCTGCTGACCCAGGACACCTGCAACAGTTGTGCCGTCAAAGCGGGTATTGAGTGTCTGAGCTCGTTGGGCTTCAGCCTGTTCGCTAACGATCTTCTTCTGCTCAGGAAGGATGTAAGTGAGCTCGTAGGTTGCCTTGTCCTTTTCGACAGAAGCACGAGCAGTTTCGGTGGTGATCTGAGCCAGCTGGGCAGGCAACAGGGTTTCGACCTGATAGCGGGAAGCCTTGGCTTCCCAATAGGTCTTGTCACGCCCCAGGAGGAACTGGACCGAGTTGGCCAGTGTCGCTTCTACCAAGGCGGCATAAGTCTTGGAGTACTCGGCTCCAGTGATGCGGCTTGCATCATACTCGGCCCTGAGGTGGACCGAGACGCTCCTCATGAGAACGTCAAAGATCCCGGCACCATCAACGACCTTCTCGGTAAGGGCATCGTTGCTCAAACGAATTTCGAGGTCGTCACCGATAATGGTCATTGATGGTATCCTTGGATCAATTCAGATCAGGTCTGAAATCAGACCATGTAGTCCGTGTTCGAGGCGCTCTCGATGCTGCCGGCTGCCTGCTGTGCCTGAGCCAGAGCAGCAAGTTCTTCGGCCGTCAGATCGGGCAGGATCTCGATGGCGAACTCCTTGACGAACGAAGTCTCGGTCTTGGTCTGACCGGTACGACGATCACGGGTCACACGAATGTTCTGGAAGCGGCGGCTCTCGAGGTCCGTGTAGATACAAAACGGAATGTGATAACCCTCATCGGTGGCTTCACCGTAGGGCACGAACTTGCGAACGGTACCGATGTACTCGTTGGCGATCGTGAAAATCTCGCCGGGAAGATCGCGCTTCTTCGGATCCATATTCGAGATACGGCAACGCACGAGCTTCATCTGCGATTCAAGAAGCTCCTCACGCAGAGTCTTCTTGCGTGCAGCCTTGGGAGCTTCGTTGGGCTGGACAGATTCAGCAGGACCATCCTGCTCGTCTTCGTCCGTATCCTGGGCAAGCTCGGCATCCTCAGCGTTCAGCTTTTCCTGGATCTTGGTGCGAAGCGTCTCGACCTTGATGTTGTTCGAGAAGCTGATGCCCATCTGGGTAGCACGGGCCTTGAGAAGGGCCAGCTCGTCAGCGGCGTCAGTCTGCTGTTCCTGGTCCTGGTTCGTCTGGTCAGTCACGGAAAATTCCTAAATTCAGGGGAAGAAAAACTGGGAGAGCCAAATGCTCTCCCAGTTCTCGTTGCTCAGCTTAGAGCGGTGCTACGCAGCGGATCATGCCGATACGTTCCGGACGCTTGGCCAGGAAGCCATAGTACCACTTGATCGAGCTGAAGCCGGTCTCCCCGTAAGGATCGTTGCGATCCGCGGTTTCCTTGCCCGGCATCTTGGTGGTGACCGAGAACTTCACCGTCTTGCCGTCGGTCTGGAAACCGATGGTGGCAAAGCTGTCATCACCGACGACGAGCATCGGATAGACGTTGTACTTGCCCGAGGTTGCACGGTAGCCCGGGTTGGTGCCGACGTTGGCGCCAACGCCTGCCCAGTGAAGCATTTCCGGAACCAGGATGATGCGGAAAGCATCAATGGTACCGATTTCACCGTTCAGGACATTGCCGGCATCAGCGTAGTGCTGGACCGGAATGAAGGCCGGATTGTTGTGCAGGTCCTTCATCGCACGCAGGGTCGGAACCAGCGGCGAGCCGACGTACATGACACGGGCAGCAGCAATCGTCTTGGTGTCGACGAGGCGCGAACCAGTGATGACCGTGGTCTGCTTCGGGGTACGGTTGTCCGTCAGGATCTGGTCGAGACGCATCAGGTTGGCGTAGCTGACGATGGCAGCGCCAGCGCCTTCGGCCGTAACCGTAGCGTTCGAGGTTGCAGCGCCTGCATAGACGATGACGCTGGCAGCAGTCAGAAGGTCCTTCTGGAGGACAGCTTCAGTCAGCTGGACAGCACCGTTCATCAGCTCACGCGACAGGTGATCCATCAGGTCTTCGTCGGAATCGAAGTCCATCGCTTCCTGGGTAAATTCGGTGAAGAAACCGAACTTGAACAGGGAGCCTTCACGCTGGATACGCGTGAAGCCGACACGGTTCACACGGCCGCCGTTTTCGGTCAGAGTCGGCAGCTTGCCGGTGATCGTACCGATATCACGGCTCGAGCCGTACAGGTTACCGTTGGCGATGACAGCACCAGCAGCATCAAGACCCATGTCGTTGATGTTGCGGTCGTCGAGCATCGGGATGTACTCGTACACCTTGATCGTCTTGCCAAAGTTCTTCGGCATGTTGATCGTCGGCGCCAGCTGCATGAAGTACTGGTCCTTGCGAGCAGTGATGAGAGCCTTTTTCAGATAGAAGAAGGTGTTCATCTGGCTCGAGTTACCGCCGACGTCGATGTCCGACTTGGTACCCGGAGGTGCGTTGTAGTTAAGCATTACCGTGAATCCTTAGGCACGGGTCTTCCCAACTTTGGGAAATGTCAGACCCGATTTTGCATCTGCTTCAGGAACTCATCATCCGACATCGACAGGATCGACTGAGGATTGAGAGTTTCCTTGGCTTTGGTTGCGGTGCCTCTTGACGGAGCTGCTGCGGTAACCTTGTCGTTGTCTGCGACTGGCTTCGGGGTTGCAGGGCGAGTTGCCAGGACCTGGGGAGTCTGGACTGCCGGAGCATTGTCCACGGGCTGCCGGGGAGCAAAGAGCTCATCACCGACCAGCTTGTAAGCGTCGAGGAACTTGACGTTGGAGCCAAGAGTGCCAAGCGTCTTGCGGCGATCAATCTCAGCAGCGATAGCGTCATAAACGCCATTCCCACGCTGCTCCTGGATCACTTCCAAAAGGCTAGGTTCTTGCCACAGCAATTCCTTGCTGGCGCTGTCCCAACGGTCATTGATGTCCTTGAGCGTTGCCGTGCCTTCTGGAGTCGACCGAAGGTCTTCCAGAACAGTACGGAAAGCGACTTCTTCATCACTGACCTGGTGATTGCCACCAAGATAAGCAGGATCAGTTGAGACATCGATATCCATTGGATCGATGTTCCGGTCCTTGATGAACTTCTTGAGCGCCTCGGGGTCCCCCTTGTCGAGGTCGATCAGGAAATTGAGTTTGGCCTCATCGAGACCATTGTTCTGAAGCATCATGAGGGTTTTGCGGTGAGGCGCAATTTCCTGCATTTTGCGTGTGAAGTTGGCTCCCATCTGCATGAGGCCGATGACCTCTTCAGGGGAGCGAAGCTCGATCATCTTGCCGTTGGCTTTGAACGGCTTCATGACTTGCTGGTAAAACTCGACTGCCTTGTCTGGTTCGATTGCCTGAGCGTTCGTCTGGGCAGGAGCTTCAGCAGCAGGCGCCTGAACGGCAGATGTGGGATCAGCAGCAGGTGCTGGATCAACCGGGGCAGCCTCTCCAGGCTTTTCTTCGGTAACAGGTGCAGCAGGCTCTGTAGCCGTCGCTGCACTGTCTGCGCCTTCCGCAACTTCGGTCGGCGCAGCTTCGCTGGCCTCGGTCGTTGCTGCGGCTTCGACAGCTGGCTCCTCTACAACAGGGGTAGTGGGAGTGCTTTCATCAGCACCCCCAGCAACCTCAGCGGGGCCATTCATGTTGAGGAACTCTTCATCCGAGAGCTCGAGAGGATTGACCCCGCTCATACTTACGCTTCCTCTTCTTCAGCGTAAGGGGCGGTTTCGACGTTGGCTTCGTCGAGCCGAGCATCCTCGATAGCGTCGTCAAGACGCTGCATCTGGTTCTCGGCAGAATTGCCCATGATGTCGAGAACGTTCAGATACCGACGGATATGGCCGGCCGACTGAGCCAGAGCCAGGGCATCTGCCCGCTCGTTGACAGAGAGGTTCGGGTCAGCCGATGCCTGAGCATAGCGAGCACATTCCTGCACGCAGAAATCTTCAAGAATGAGCTTCTTGAAGTCACGGTTGTTCATCAGACGCTGGAGAACTTTGCGCTTCTCGATTGCAGCATTGAAGTCCACCTTCTGCTGTTCGAGTTCTGCTACGGTCGACATTGAGGATAAATCCTTAAACTTTGAGTTCCTGGTCTTTCACATGAGCCAGACACCAAACAAAGTCTGACTCTGTGAAAGCTAACTCTACTTTTTATGCAAAAGTGTCAACAGGAAGCGGAGCTACAGTTGGACTTTGTATTGGCCGACTGTCGCTAAAGTTGTTGTAACCGACGGCAGCCTCAATATCTGGCTCACGTTCGCCCTCCTTTCGGGGAGTGGTGAGAGCCTTCGTAATGGCCAGTTCCTTGTTGCCCTGAGCCTGACCCTGCATGAGATCCTTCTCACGCTCGTGCTTGATGCCGGTCTCTTGCTCGATCGTATCGAGATCCTGCTGCTGAGCTTTGCCGGCAGCTTCCATGGCCTTGGCTCGGTTGAGCTCGGCACGAGACTTGATCTCTTCGACTTCGGCTTCGAGCTTGGCCAGCTCCAGTTGCTGCAGCTGCTCCTGCATCGGGTTGGGCTGTGGCTTGAAGTTACGAAGCTGCTCGGCCAGCTCCGGCATACGCTTGAGCTCGCAGATCTCTGCGAGGATCATTAGCGTCAGGGTCTGGTCAACAGTGTTGCCCAAGGTCTGGAGCATGAACGCCAGATCCTGAGCCTTGGCATTGTCGACTTCGGCGGTCGAAATATCGACCACCAGATCGAAGTTGCCCTTGAGCTCTTCACGGTTGACCGTGACAAACTCACGGTTGGTGATCCGAATGACTTCCTGCTCTGACAGGAACTCGGCATTCATCGAGACAAACTTCTCGCCAATCTCAACCATACCCCGAGCAACACGGCGCAGGATGGTCATCTCACGCTTGGCAGAGGCGTCCAGTGCTCCCTTGATACCGGCAGCAACATCCCCGTAGGATTCCCCGGACAGCCCGCCTGAGAAGCTCTTTACGCCAGAGAGTGCCTCGGCATCCTGGTTCTGGAGATTGAGCATCAGCAGAGCCGATTGAGGCAGCTCAGGGTAGCTATGCTGAATCAGACCAGCAGCCGGAGTAAGGTTGGGATTGAACTCGTAATCCTGCCCATTCTCATACCGACGGCGGTTGAGTGGATCGAGCATGCCCTTGGCAAAGCCCTGCTGGCTATTTGCAGAGCGACCCAGAAGGTCGATCATACCACGAACCAGGGCACCCATGATCCGCTGGTTATCTTCCAGCAGCTCAGCATCCGGCTCACCGTACAGCTCACGCTTGATCGGTAGATATGGAACCAGAACGAAGGGAAGTTTGCCGTCCGGGAAGGGATTTTTCTCCATCCGGATCATGATATTGCCAATCCAGGTACAGACGATCGGCTCTAGCTTGCCAGTGCCATCGATGTCCCAGAAGCCCCAGTACTCATAGGCTACGACCTTCTTGCGGGCAGTGTCTGTCAGCTGAAAGTCACCTGGGGTAGAAGTCTGGTAATCAGGTTCGTTGATAGGACCGGCGCCTGTCCAATCGACCTGATCAAGATTCTTGTAACGCTTGCCTTCAAGCAGGAGGCTGGCCTTGTTGGTCTCGAACTGGACCACAGCAAACATGGCCTTGTTGATATCGCCTTCACAGGAAGGATCGATGATCACATTGGCTGGATTCATCACACGAGCAGTGGGATGGTTCTGTACGATCTTTTCGATCTTCTGGGATTCAGTTCCGATCTGGACTGCAACCGAGATCTGCTGGCTCTCCTCGTAGAAATCGAGGGCAGCTTTGATCTCAGGAGAAGCTTGCTCATTGAACCCACGAGGATTCTGCTGCTTGAGCTCCATGGCCTGCTGGAATGCCTGCACTTCCTCTTCGGAGGTCGGAGCAATATGCTGGTAAACCGGGACCTCTTCGGTGACCGTTACCGTCTGACGGACCCAGCCTACCTGAATTACCGCGGTGCCCTCATCGACCACCGATCGAATGAAGTCGTCAACAAACTTCACCCGGTTCATCTTGTTACGGAACTGGTAGTTGAGAACCAGTTCATTCTGCTTAGCTGCCGGCCCATCCTCGAATGTCTGAGGTTCTACGCTGAAGGGCTTCTTGCTGCTCAGCAGAGGCTCGGACAGAGCGGGATAACGCCACTCTGCCTGACGCCGGATAAGCTTGGGCTGCACACTCGATCGGCCCTTGACCTTGGGAGGCTTGGCCTTGCCGGTCACATTGAGAAGATCGTTCCACATGGAGATCTTCGTGACCTGGCTCTGGTGGGTTGTCTTTGCAGCTTCTAGATCCGCTTTGAGCAACTGTAGAGTTGGCTCATTCTGCCAATCAGTCAGCTTCGGATTGAGAACTGCCAATTGCTGTTGCTGCATTTTCGGAACAACCTAAGATTGAGTGTGGTTATTCTCCCTTTGCATCTAAAGATTCTTTGTGTCCACTTTTAGAAACCCAACTTATCTATGGGTTCAGTGTCCACAAAGTTTATCTATAACGGCATTGTGCTTTAGGACATCCATGACAGTTGTGTCGCTGTCCCACTTATTGCCAAGGTCATCAGCGTTCTTGGCTGGGGACGGCTCTATCTGGATCCTCTGATCCACGAGGCAGAAATCGCTGACAGTTCTCGGGGGTGCGAGCCGAACGCACGCAGTTAGCGTAGATAACGTCACTGCTGCCACGAGCAGCCTCAAGGTCGAATTGCCGTCGTATCTCATGAGAAGTCTCCACGTTTTCGATTACAGCAGCAGAGGCTTGTTCACGAACCTGGGTTTGGCCTTGAGCAAAGGCTTCATCTCTCATGTCCTTGAGCTTGGACATGAAGAACAAAAACAGAGCCAGAACAGCACAGAATGCTGAAAGGACGCCGATCGCATAGCGAACCAGGGAAGGCAGCTTGGTCCACCAGAGCAAGTAGCCGCTCATCCCCATTTCCCCAGAAGAACAGCCTGCTGGAAGGCAATTGCATATCCAGCGATGTCACCCGCCCGATCCATCCCATTGATGATCCGACGGGCCTGACGGAAGCTCTCGAGGTTGCCTTGCTCGCCAATGTAGTCAGCAAGCTTACGGCCGGTGAAAGCACCAGTCTGCATGCCCCAGATCAGTATCTTGGTGGCAATAGCGGGATCGAGAGCAAGGTCCGGATTGGCGATCAGATCGATGCCAAGGTACTTGCCGGCATTGCGATAGTTGGTGGTACCGGTCAGCTGAACCAGACCTCGGCCAGCAAACTTGATGCCATCACCGTCGGCCTGTGGCGTATTGCCCAGACGCTTGGCAAGCTCACCGGTATCGTACTTGGCGAGATAACCGGGACCACCTTTCTCGAACTGCGAGATGAATCGGGCCTCATGCCATGCCGTGGCCAGAGCATAAGCCAGCCATCCGACCGACCACTGGGATGCAGCAGTCAAAAGCAGCGATACAGTATCCACCTGGGTCTGATTCAGAGCCCCTGTAGTCTTACGAAGCTCACCGAAGAACTTGGCTGGATCTCGCATAGCGAACTGCATCGGCACTTCTCGTTTGGCCTTAAAGGCATCCAGCAGATTGTGCAGAGCATTGGTGTTCTCTGCGGAGTTGAAGACGTTGCCGGGGCAGATTGCTCGGACAGCATCGAAGACTGGCTTGCGGGGGTCGGTCACTTGGAGATCCACCGTTTGACCGGACTATCCTTACAGAACAGGCGATCGTTAATGAGGTTGAGGCGGTTCCAGACTTCTTCAGGGTAGCGTTGCCGAAGCAGGTTGAAGAGCATGGCGCCGTTATAAAGAACTAGTCCCATGCCCATGAGAACCATGGAATGAGCTACATCACGTTGGGCATTGAGTGTCTGAAGACCGACGAAGACCTGAAGACTGGCAAAGGCGAACATGTAGTTTCGCAGCCAGGATGGTGCCTTGGGATATTGCCCTGATGCTGGTTCGAGCAGGCTCTGTCTCATGAGAGCCAAGAGCCCACCGACTACGAAACAGCCACCCGTTAGAATAATGGTCGCAGAATAGGACATCCTCACTTACCTCCGAAAGTGTCTGCCCAGTTTTCCAGGCGGCGCAGCAGGATCGGGACAAGAGGATTGCTTGCCAGACCAACGACGAGAGCCAGCGGCCAAGGCTCAGGCTGAACAGTCCACGGCCAGTGAAAGCCGATAAGCTTGGTGAAAAGCACGGCAGAAACGGAACCAGTGAACAAAGAGAAGATCAGCGTGGCCAGAGCGAACTGAACAGGAGGCTTCTTAGACAGTGCTCGGATGTAGGCCGGGAAGCTGTAGATCAGTGCCCCGGATACGCCGCAAGCTGCCAGAGCGAAGTAGGTATAAATCATGTCACCCCCGTGGGAACAATTCTTACGGAGAGTGGGAAACCCTTGCTCTTGTGCTGCGTTTATATTGCCCAAAACGAAAGCGATACCAAACTCATGTCTGGTATCGCTTTCGTTAGCATTACTTGCCCCCGCCGTCCTTGGGAGCAACCGAAGCCGCCGACACGTCAGTGATGCGCCCGATCAGCGCCTCAAGTTTCGACAGCAAGCGAAAGTCGCTATGCCCGAGTTCGGCCAGTTCCTTCGCGATCTTGTCCTTGTTCATCGTCAGCATGCCAGGTTCCACTGAGCCAGCGTTGCGCGCACTTCCTGGTAGGCGGCGAGCATCTCGGCGTCGGTCAGCAGGCGGTGCCAGATCAGCGCAGCGGCCACGTCTACGAGGCCCGTCGATGAACCCCAGGTGCCGATGCGGATGTTGCGCGTGTCGATCCCGCGCGTTGCACTGCCGGTGGCGCTGCCACCGGTGACGCGCGCGCCGTCCTTGAAGTCGTCGATCTTCAGCGTCGGATTGACGGTGCCGCCGATGCGCCCAGCGAGGCCGCGATAGTCGGACAGGTTGGTAACCGGCGCGGTGCAGGTGACGCTCAAGCCGGTGGTGGAGTTGCCCGAGGTGGCGCACTGCAACTGAAGGTTGCCTCCGTTGGAGAAGCCCGCGATCTGCGCGCCCGAAAGCCCGCCCGTGCCGAACACGCCGTCACCCGTCACCGCCCCACCCGGCGAGTAGATCGCGAGGATGGAGATGTTCGCCGCGTCGGCGATGCCGGTGTTCAGGTACTTCGTCTGGTCGCAGCCGGTGATGCGGTGATCGCCATAAGTCGGCGCACCGACCATGGTCCCGACCGGAGCGTCCTCGTAGGCCGAGTTGAACACGGTGGTGGCCTCGTCGCGGCCCAGAAGAAATTCGCCCATCAGGCTGGCGCGGTCGGTGGTCAACTGGATCGCACGGCCAACGTTGTTGGCGGCGTAGTTCGCGGTTGCGTCTTTCAGCAGAAGCATGTCTCGGTCTCCATCAGATTTCGAAGAGTTCGCACCAGTTGTGCAGCGGGCGGACAAGGCCCGTGGGATCGGTGACCTTCAGCGCGCCACCGGCGCTGTCGCGCAGGTTGCCGCGCGGGCCGGTGCTCGGACCGGCTGCGGTCACGCCTGAGAACGTGCCCCAGGCGTAGCGCACCTTCGACCCGGTCGGGATCGTGCCCGAACAGGTGATCCGCACCCAGTCCGGCCCCATCAGCGTCACCGCCGTGATCGTCAGCGCCGAACCACCGGAATCGACCATCTTGAAGCCGTAGTTGCCGGGATTGGTCACCGCCGAGGTATCGAACACCAGCGGGCCGTGCGGCACGCGGAAGCGCACGTCGCAGCTCGCGCCCCGGATCGTCTTGCTGACCGGACGGACGGTTTCCCACGTGCCGCCGTCGAGGAAGATGCGTTTGTAGGCCGCGCCGAAATAAGCGCCCATCAGCCAGGAATCGGCGGCGATCAGATGAACGTTGTCGGCCCGGCGGAAGATGTAATCCGGCGTGACGATCACGATATTCGCGTCCTCTGTCGCCGCGTCGATCTGCGCTAGCGCGATGTCGGGCGTCGCGACGTTGTAGGCGCTGTGCGAGCAGCCTTGGTAGGACAGCAGCTTCACGCCCTCGGCCTGGCCGGTGATTGCCTGCGCGTCGGCTTCCCAATCGGTGCGCAGCGTCTTCAGCGCCGTCTTGTAGGTTGCGCGCGCCGTGCCGTTCTGGATGTCGCTCTCGCCCTGCACCCAGTCCATCGCGAGGTGAACGACCGGATCGTCGGGAGACAGCGCCACGAGCCGCGCCAGCGCGGTCTTCGCGGTGTTGTAGGGCGTCGTGGTCTTCGACAGGCCAGCGATGGCCGTGGCAGGCTTGCCGGGGTCGAAGCCCAGCAGGCGGAACTGGTGCGTCGGCCACCCGGCTGCGTTCTCGGCGTCGAGCAGTTGCAGCACCACGTCGCAGTGCCCGGACACCGGCGTCTCGCCCTCGGTGCCGCTGTCGCTCTCGATCAGATCGGCCAGCGTTGCTGCGTTGATCGTCGCATCCGCCAGCCCGTTAACCCGCACGCCGGTTGACAGCATCTTGTTGCCGTAGCGCTGCGCGGTGGAAATCGGCGGGCGCGCGGCGGTGCCCGAGGACAGGCTCTGGCCGTAGACGCCGACGATGTGGCGGGCGTAGTCGTTCTGCGGCACGACCGGAGTGGCTGCGCTGGTCGCGGTCTCCACCCCGTCCGGATCGATCCGCGCGACGACGAAGCCGTAATCGTCGACGATGGCGATGCCGTCGCCTGCGATGGTCAAATCGGGGCCAGTGGGCGTCAGTTCGGCGGTGGCGACAGTCTGCACGGCGATCGTCGTCGCTATCATCTGACCGGCGGTGTCAACCGTCATCGTCGCGAAGCCGTAGTCGTCGCCCACGGCGAAGGCGAGGCCATCGTTCAGGAAGTCCGACGAAACCTGGGTCGCCGCGTCCGCCGCGTCCGCCGCCGCCGCTTCTGCCCGCCCAGCGCCATCATCTGCCGTCCGCGTCCACACCACTGGCCCGAGCGATGCCACCTCATACCGACCATCACCGACAATCGTGGTGCTCATCCCTACTGCAAGGGCAGCGTTGGAATAGGCATACAGAGCCGTGGTATTGGCAAAGGGATTGCTGGCGAGGTAGGCGAGGACGGCGGCGGTGGCGCTATTACTAGCAGCTTCAGCAGACCATTCCTTGGAGCTCTTGGTTCCAATGCCTCCCGGCAAGGTTCCCTCTGCCCAAGCCTGAGCTGCTGCTGCTGCCGGAGTGGCATCAATAACTGCCTGAATGTTCTCGCTGGCAGCCTGAATAGCAGCAAGGTTCGATTGAACCTGCTTGACCACGTTGTAGGCTTCACCAAGCACGGGGATAACGTAGTCGGTAGCCCCGTTGCAGGGATCGTTTACATTGCTGATCATACCCAACCACCTTTGGCAAAACGAGAATTTGTCATGGAATAGGAGCCATTCACGAGATCCCTGGCTTCGACCTGGGAGCACATGGCTTCATAGAGACTGAGGTGCTCGGCAGCCTTTGCCGTGCTTTCCTGCGTGTTGAGGTCCCGGTACTGCTGGTAGGCAATGTAAGCCATCAAGGCTTCTTCGAGACTGTTCGGGATGACGATCTCGGCTGTCTCATCGCCTGCCGGAATAGAAATGTGCCGTGCCTGGTAAGCAACACCCAAAGGCATGCCAGTGACAGGGCTGGGAACCTGGATGACTTCAGGCTGGGGTGTGAACACCGATCGGCAGGATTCAGGGTCATTCAGCGGCAGCACACAGCCATGATGGTCACGGACCTCGAGGACCTTGATGAGGTCGCCTACGAATGGCTTGGCTTCGCTGTCGATGATGTACTTGGTCGCAACAGTGGCGTTCGTCAAAGCATGCTCGACCGTCAGGCTGTAAAGACGGATACCCCATCCT
>Ga0247724_1000016_pt1 | contig 74540 bp, 87 predicted proteins | sample OKSTACKMC2E_FD_182776 | JGI IMG/M metagenome (GOLD analysis project Ga0247724, IMG submission 182776) | Subsurface sediment microbial communities from gas well in Oklahoma, United States - OK STACK MC-2-E | ecosystem: Environmental > Terrestrial > Deep subsurface > Rock core/Sediment | place... | reverse complement strand
AGGGGAAGTGTACGGAAGGAAAGTTGATTGGCGAAATCGGTCCTCGGGTTTTGGCGAATTTTATAATTTGGGTACGGGTCTAGTACTGACAGGTTCGATCCCGATTTACCAAACCACCCCCCCCCCATTGCTTCGTTCTACCTATTCCCTACTACCTACCCCACTTCACCGGCTTCGCCGTAGCTATGGATGTGGATGGACGCATCTGCACTTACATCACTACCTCATGAGGATTCATCATGTTCGCAGCTATCGCTAAGTTCTTCGGCCTACTCACCCGTGGCCTCAACACCCTCGACAACGTAGTCGCAGTTGGTGAGCTACATTCCGAGCACATGCTCAAGCAATCCCAGCTCAAGTTGAACCACGAGCTTGCCTCGATGGAGAAACAACTCGCTGCACTGGAAGCACCAGCCCAGTAATCCCATGCCCACTCTTCGGAGTGGGCTAACCCTTTATACACAAGTACACAATACACATTGAGACAGTGAGTCTTAGAGAGACTGATCTGTACAGCATCGCTTCGCGTGAGCAGTGGAATGAGGACATGTAGTCCTCTCTTACTTCTTCGAGGTGATGTATGCGTAACCATGAAACTGATTCTATGGCAGCTGCCCTGAATCAGGCTTTCGAGAAAAGTGCAATGACTCTGAAAGAGTTCATTGAACATCTCAAGGCAACTCGTGACATCTTCGACTACGAAGAATGTGAGGACTACGTGTCCTTCCATATCGTAAAGGAAGGTGGTGTGTTCCAGTTCTACTTCGCCTTCGACGAGTGGTACTGCAAGCAATGACTCCTTCGGGAGTCTTTTAGCATCTAAAACCCAAACCGATATACACCCGATAAGTTGCTTGTCGGGTGTATCCCTTTGTCTGGAGACAGTGTTATGGACAACTTCCATGTTCTTCAATACTTCGAACATCTCGCTATCGAAGCCTCTATCAACGGCAAAGACTTCTATGCCGACTCCATGCACTCATGGGCATGCCGTGAGAACTCCGATGCCATCTTCTTCGAGGCCAACGGTGCTCTTGAGCTACCAGATGAAATCAACTTCTAACTACTTCTCAAATACTTCTCTTCAGTTCTTCAGGCGAACTCCGTTCGCTTGAGGAAGTGAGCCTTTAATTCAAAGGAATTCAATATGACTACAGCTGATAACAAGCAGGAGAACACTGGCCTGACTAGAGACGACAAACTCACACTGTTCTTCAGTGGAGTCTTGTTGGCACTCATCTTCGGGAAGCTGGGGGGTTGGATATGACCTCTGCTCTTCCCCTGATCGAAGTCGACGAGCATTCCGTCGCCTCGATCTATGTCAGCGATGAAGATCAGCTCATCGCAGTCGATACCGTCGATGAATCCATCGCTCGTGCCATCGAGGACTACTACGCCAGTCGTGGCTACTACGTCGCTGTCGAGCTGGCCTGAGTCAGCTTTCCCGTTCTACGTGTACCAAACGTCCTTCCGGCTTCGCCGGAGAGATGGAATCGAGCACCTCCGCTCAATCTGACCAATGCAAGGAGATTCACCATGGCTTTCAACACCGCTCGCAATGCCCAGCCTCAAGTTGCCAACGAGAGCTGGCGCTCCCAAGGCTTCATCAACATCTACCTTCCGACTCCGGATGGTGGCCGTCGCAAGATCGGTTCGATCTCCCTGAAGGAATCGAAGGCCTACGAGGCTGCGCTGCTCAAGCGTCTGTCCTCTGATCCACTGGCCATCCAGAAGATGCAGGAGGTGATCATGCTGGACTTCCAGCTCGCCGACAAAGAGGTGAAGGAGAACGAACTCGGCTTCTAAGCCCGTTCTCCGCTGCATCCAAGGCCTGCTGCCCTCATGGGGTAGCGGGCCTTTTTATTATGCGTCGTTTTCGTCAGACAGCTTCGCTGGAATGACGGAATCACCTACCCGTGTCGCTGACAGTGGACTCCCTTCGGGGAAGCACAGGCGATTATCCAGAGCCGTGCTGCACGGGCTTTTTTATCTATCCAAGGAGAGATCCATGACCCAACCCACTCTGATGCTGCCGTATGACATACAGTTGGCCAACGAACACCGGTTCTCCAAGCATCACATCGACCGCTATATCCGCAAGGAGATCGAGGCCAATGGGTGGATGAAGGCCAAGGTGCAGGAAGGTGTTCAGCTGCTCAATGACTGGCTGAATGGCCAGTACTACGAATCCAAGATGGCACGGCTGGAACAAGTCCGTGGCCTTGATCTGGAGGAGTTGGTGCTGACCATCTTCGTCCAGATCGCCTACTGCCAGCGTGAAGAGCTGTTCACCTCGGTGACGGCTCAGCTGGCAGGCCGACTGCACTTCAGCGAGAAGCGTGATGGCATCCAGACCATCGCTGAGATGGTGGCTGTGCTGTGTGCCACTGACGTGTTCGATATCAACAAGCTCAGCAACGCTGCCAGCCTGATGATCCAGAGCCGTATTCCACTCAGTGAGAACCTGCTGAGCTACGTCTACGACTCACGCTTCCTGCCACCCATGGTGTGTCCGCCCAATCTGGTCACCCACAACCATGAGTCCGGTCACCTGACCCACAACGATTCGCTCGTGCTGGGCAAGGGCAACCACCACGATGGTGACCTGTGTCTGGACGTGATCAACCTGCAGAACCAGATCCCGCTCAAGCTGGACGTGGACTTCCTGCTGGCCATGGAAGAGGAACCCAACAAACCCTTCAGCGTAGAGAACGTGAAGGACAAGGCCCTTGAAGAGGGTGAAGTGCTGACTGATGCTCAAGCCAAGGAGATCCTGCAACAGCAGATAGACAACTGGGACACCTTCAAGGCTGAGTCCAACCAGATGTACATGCTGATGATCAACCAAGGCAATCGCTTCTACCTGACCAACAAGGTGGACAAGCGTGGCCGGCTGTATGCCATCGGCTATCACATCACAACCCAAGGCAGTGCATTCAAGAAGGCCATCGTTGAGCTGGCCGATGAAGAGATCGTGGAGGGCGTATGAACGAACTGTTCATCTGGAAGGACCCGCAAGGGTCCCTAACCTACCGTCTGATACCTAAATCACAGGAGTATTCCTTTCTAAAAAACTGGGAGGGGGACCCTCTAGTGCGGTTATACAACCGGTCATCTGGTAGAGGGCGTTGGTACGCCAACTGGACCGGTGATCAACCAGAAATAATCCTCCCTATAACGCCACATTCTCTCTATGTCCTGCGGGACGATTACTTACTCCCTGAGATCAAAGCCGTTGCTTTATTGGCTGGGTACAACACATGAAACGCTGGACTGTGTTCTACGCCAACCTGCTCTACGGCGAGTACAGCACAGACGAAGGCTTGCCTAGAGACCTCCCTGATGGAGCCTTCATCCGTGAGCGGGCGCATGCAATCGACTACTGGTATGAGCACAAATGGTGCTCTTTTGTACCCATCAACAAGTGCGACATACCGCCTGAAGTCAAAGTCCTCGCTCTGCTCATGAGCTGAATCCAACCCCAATCACTGCAGTCAGAGCCTGAAAAGGCCCTGAACGGCACCCTATTGCCCAAAGGAATTGAAACCATGATCACATTCACAGGCTTTGAATACCTGCTGATCGACGCTGCAAACAACTTTGGCCTCGACAAGCTCCGCTTCGAAGATCGCATACAATGGGCACGGGACAACCTCGACCATCTGGAGGACCTGCTCGATCAGGCTGAAACCAAGCCGCTGTACCTCAAGGCTGTGATGGCCATTCGCAAGGCTCAAGCTGGCCAGCCCACCGGTCATCTCGTGGCCATGGATGCCACCTGCTCGGGTGTGCAGATCATGTCGGTACTCACCGGCTGCATCGCAGGTGCCAAGGCTACCGGTCTGGTTGATCCTGACCGTCGTGCCGATGCCTACACCGACCTGAACGAGTGCATGAATGGTCTGTTGGGTGGCGGATTCTCCGTCCCTCGCAAGCACACCAAGCAGGCACTGATGACCAGCTGCTACGGCTCCAAGAAGGTGCCGAAGGTCCTGTTCGGTGAAGGCACTGAAGAACTCAACGCCTTCTATGAGGCTGTCGAGATCGTGGCACCAGGTGCATGGGAGCTGCTGCAGGATCTGCTGGCCAGCTGGCAGCCATTCGCACTGAGCCATGCGTGGAAGCTGCCTGACGGCTTCGATGCCAAGGTCAAGGTGATGGTCAAGGAGACCACTCGTATCGAGGTGGATGAGCTGGACCACGCTACCTTCACCTACGAGTACTACGTCAACGAGGGTGAGAAGACTGGCCGTGCCAACGTGGCCAATGTCATCCACTCCATCGACGCCTTCATCCTGCGTGAGCTGCTGCGTCGCTGTAACTACGATGAGGCCATCGTCAGCTATGCCAATGAACTGATCGAGGCTGAGCTGCTGGAGCGTCACATGAATGGCTGGACCCCTGTTCAAGGGGACTCCGATATTGACTACTTCGGCGAGCAATTCGTACGAAGTGGCCAAGCCAGTGTGGTAATCCTGCCATTCCTTAACAGCCACAGCATCGAGTGTCTGGGTACAACTCACCTGAAGGCACTCAAGCGCATCACCAATGAGATGCTTCAGTACCGTCCCTTCCCTGTGATCACTATCCATGACTCGTTCGCGGCCCATGCCAACAACGTCAACTGGGTGCGTCACTGGTACAAGGAGATACTTGCAGAACTGGCTGACTCGGAAGTCCTCAGTGACATTCTGAGCCAGATCCATGGTGTAGCAGGCAATGTGCCCAAGCGTATGCAGGGGCTGAGCACTCTGATCCGCAATTCAAACTATGCACTTTCCTGAGCTGAACAGGTGCGCTCCGCGCACTGTGTGAAGCAATTCCTTATGCAGCCCTTCGGGGTTGCATCTTTTTTCCAGCACCAGCACAGCTGAAAACAGACAGTCAGAGAAGTCTCGGAGAAGTTCTCCAAACTTCTAAACCTATAAGCTAACTCTTAGGTTTTTGTCTTTTTCTACTATGTGCAGCCGATAGACAGACTCCCTCTTTAGGACTCCATCAATGACCGTTTGGATTCTCTCTGACAAAGAGCAGAACGAGATCGCTCGTATCTATTCTTTGAAGTTTCATAACCAGTACCAACTCGCGGACAAGTACGGAGTGTCCGTAGGCACCATTTCCAAGGTGCTGCGCGAGAAAGGTGTAACTGGTAAGGCTCCTGTAATCACTGTCGAGCAAGCCAACCTGTTGCAAGTTGCCGACAAGTACAAACTCACCGCTGCCAAGTTGGAAGAAGCACTCAACTTGCCGGCAGTTACTTTCCCCAATGTCCAGCGTTACCTGGAAGGATTGGAACAAGACAGACTCATCACCTTGTTCTCGCGTACTTCCATTGGTAACTGGCTGCTCTCTCTACAACCCAAGGAAGAACAACATGTTGAAAGCAATTGAAGGCAAAAAGTCTGCCCCAGAACACATGAGTCTGTATCCCACTATGGACTCCGTGACTGATGCAATTACTTACATCGAGTCACAAGTTCCAGTTACCGATCGCAACAAGATGTTCAGCCTGCTGATGATGTTCAACAACACATTGTTGGCAGAACTCAATCGCAGTAAAGCGGCGTAAGGGAGTAGTAATGAATACCCAAGAAGACCTGGTAGAGGTTATCAACTCCGCTTTGGAGAGTTGGCATGCAGCTAATACTCCTGAAGCCATTCGTGAGAAGGTTCATAAGAGCCTGGATAACTCTTCCAAGGAAGTTGTCCTGAAGTTACTCGGCTTTACCTCTCGCCGGGGAGACCGCTGGGAACTTGATCATTGTAATGGCCGTAGTGGCAACTCTGTGATTGGCGATTATCTCAAGAAAACCCAGGAACAAATCCTGCACGAGTGGTTTGCCAAGATCCCCTTGCCCGAACTCAACAAAACGGAAACAGCTCAGTTAAGTAAGAGCTTCGCTAGTGCTTACAAAGAAGCCTTTCGTTCTTACATCTCTAAGGCTGCAGTGAGGAAAGCCGAAGCAGATGCCCAGGCCCTCATCGACTCTCTGTCCCCTAGCAAATTCCTCGACAACTTCATGCAGCTACAACAGCTGCTCACGCCCAAGGAAGAATCCAATGAGTAATCAACAAGCGCTTAAAGCCATCAGCCGCATCCTCGATAAGGTGACCTTCCAGAAAACCATGACGCTTCATTGATCCAGGAAGAGATACATGAACACCAAACAACTACTTCTCCGCATCGAAGAACTATTCCAGGCCAAGCTCCAGAACAAAACTGGCTGGGGCCGTAACGAGATCATGTCTGCCTACAAGGAGGCTGTCTCTGAAGCCCTGATGGAGGCACTTCCGTGAGCATCACCATCCTCCTGGTTTACCTCTGCACTTCCCCTGCCATGGATAACTGTTCCGTCTGGCAGGAGAAGCGTTGGACCGGTGCAGCAGCACCCGTCTACTGCACCGCCGAGCGCGATCTGGCCGAAGCCAGCGTCCTGCCCAATCAATTCATTCGCTACGAATGTAAAACCGTCGAGACCGAGCAGGTCGCGCACACCCAACAAAGGAATTGATCCATGAAGGTAAAACTATCCCAAGCACACGACATGATCGTGCAGTGCATCAAGGTCGGCCTGGTCCCGATCGTCAAGGGCAGCCCTGCCGTGGGCAAGTCCTCCATCGTTCACCAGATCGCCAAAGAATACGGACTCAAAGTCATCGACCTGCGATTGGCTCAGTGCGACCCGACAGACATTCTTGGATTTCCAAGCACCGAAGGTGGCCGAGGCAGGTACTTCCCCATGGAAACCTTTCCCGTAGAGGGTGACGAGGTTCCAAAAGGCTACAACGGATGGCTTTTATTTCTCGATGAGTTCACCAGTGCGCCGCGTGCCGTTCAAGCGGCAAGTTACAAGCTCGTGCTGGATCGCATGGTCGGCACTCACCGTCTGCACAAGAAGGTTGCCATCGTCTGTGCAGGCAACCTGGAGACAGACGGAGCCATCGTCGAAGAGATGAGCACGGCTCTGGAATCTCGCTTGGTTCACATGGAAGTCACGGTGGATCACATCGACTGGTGTGAAGGCTGGGCCATGAAGAATGGTATCGACCACCGCATCACCAGCTTCATCAAGTTCAAGCCAGGCATGTTGTACACCTTCAGTCCGGATCACACCGACTGTACCTACGCCAGCCCCCGTACCTGGGAGTTCGTCAACCGTCTGGTCAAGGACAAAGAGATCGGTATCGAGGACATTCCCCTGCTGGCTGGCACGATCTCCGAAGGCGTGGCACGCGAGTTCCGTACCTTCACCGAGATCTACTCCAGGCTGCCTACCCTGAACCAGATGATGGAGCAGGCCACCACCCTGCCGGTGCCTCAGGAACCCAGCATCCTGTTCGCCCTGACCGGTTCGATCGCCCACAACGCCAACAACGAAAACACAGGTCCGTTGATGGACTTCGTGCTGCGTCTGCCGATCGAGTTCCAGGTCGTCACCCTGCGCGAGATGGTGCGTCGCAGCCCTGAGCTGATGAACCACAAGTCCGTTCAGGCGTGGATCACCAAGAACGCGAAGGAGTTGTTCTGATGAACATCCAGCGTGTCGAGGAAGCCGTCGAGGAAGCCAAGCGCTTCCTTGCACGGGCTGAAACCTGGTTGCACGCCGAACGAGAACTTCAAGCCAAGCAGCTGATTTCACGGGGCTACAGCCACAACAACCCCAAGGAGTCTGGAGCACTCAAGCGATCCAGTATGGATCTGACTCGTGCCCTGGTTCCGATCCGCGAGAAAAGGAGCTGACATGGGCGACCGTACTTACGTGTACCTCTATGTGCCTGCCGAGTTGTTCGAGCAGGCCAAGGAGATCGCCATCAAGCATGACGGGGAACCCAACGAGGAGAACATCCTTAACGACGAAGTTCACTACATGGGTTTCGAAGAAGTGAACTACGGAGAGCTGTGCTGCATAAAGGAGCTGCAGTCAGCCGGCATCCCCTACAACATGGACTGGGACGAAGGCTCCGAATATGAAGAGGGGGTGCAGTACTGTCGTTTCACTGAAACCGGTGACCTCACACTCAAGACCGTCAGTGGAAGTGATTACTACATCCACCCCTCGGTCCTGGGAAAGGTCATTGAAGAACACAACTCGCTGGATGCCGTGAAGGATCTTCTGAAGCGGCACAACGAGGCTGTCAATCCGCCGTCCTGGGACAACCAGGTCGAGTACGGAAAGATTTACCGAGCCAGACAGCTGATCGCTGGTAATACAACACAGTTGGTTCTTAACACATAACGACTGTTCCGCTGAATAATCAGATGGAATAGCGATGCCGAAGTGCAAAACACTCAACCCAACCAAGTAGTAGCAGTAAGGAAGTCGTAATGCTCGTAATTACCCGCAAGGCAGGTGAAGCAGTCCACATTGGTGACAACATTGTTGTCCGTATTCTTGGCACCCAGAACGGTCAAACCCGTATTGGTATTGATGCCCCGAAAGAAATTGAGATCCAACGGGATAACATCAAGAACAAGAAAAAACCGGAAGTTGTCAGTGAGTAGTAAGGCGCAATGGAAACCCAGTACTTTGCGAAGCAAATCACTGGAAGATACATTGCGAAGCACTTGCGATATTTGCGGAAGGCACCGAGGGGGAAGTTCCCCTATCAGTCACAGGAAGTGTTCCGAGATTCGTCGGAATCGTAAGTAACCCCAGCACACTTTAGAAGTTCAATTTGCAGGATAGTTACGCCTGCAAGTTGGACTTTTATTGTCCGGTTAGTTGTAACTATCAACTTCAAAGGAAGTTCACCATGTCATTGCAAGATGCCAATAAGGCTCTCGACAAAGCCAAGATCGGCCTTATGAGTAAGCCTGATAGTGCTTTCTTTACCACCCTCTGTTTTTCGTTCCGTATTGTCTTTGACGATACTCAGCCGACTGCGTATGTGAACGACACAACCATCGGCATCAACCCCCAATTCTTCCTCTCGCTCTCCGAAGAAGAGCGGATCTTCGTGCTGGTGCATGAGTGCATGCACCCTGCCTTAATGCACACCGTGCGTCGTGGTGATCGTTGCCCAGACAAGTGGAACATCGCTGGCGATCATGTCATCAACCTGATGCTGCTGGAGCGTGGCTTCAAGATGCCTGATTGGGTTCTCAAAGATCCTCAGTTCAAGGGCATGAGCACCCTTCAGGTGTACGACCTGCTGCCTGACAATCCAGGTCAGCCTCGCATGCAGGATCTGCCGCCAGGCCCTCAATCCCCTGAGCAGCAGAAACAGGCCGAGCAGCACATCACCGATATCATCATGCGTGCCGCTACGCAGTCAGCCATGAGCGGTGACAAGCCAGGCACCATTCCGGGTGATATCCAGATCTTCCTGGATGAATACCTCAACCCGATTCTTCCGTGGGACAAGTTACTGCGGAAGTTCTTCAATCAGTTCGCCAAGACGGACTACACCTGGAAACGGCCCAATCGCCGTTTCATGCCTGAACACATTCTCCCAACTCTCTATGGCATTACCCTCGGCGAAATAGCCATTGCTGTTGATACTTCTGGCTCGGTCAGCGACTCAGACTTCCATCGCTTCATCAGTGAAGTAAATGGAATCATGAAGAAGTTGAAGCCATCGCAAATAACCTTGCTGCAGTTTGATACACGTATCCACAAAAAGGATGTACTCAAGAGTGTATCTGACTTGCAACAGGTCACGTTCCACGGACGTGGTGGTACGAATGTTTCAGAAGTAATCCAGTGGGCAAGAGACAACAAACCAGTTGCACTCTTGTTATTCAGTGACGGCGAGTTCAGACATGTAATGCCTGCACCTAAATGCCCGGTATTGTGGGTCATCCACAATAACAAGAAGTTCACCGCACCCTACGGGAAAGTAATCCACTACAACATCTGAGGTGTCTCGTGGAACTCCGAGAAGCACTGCAAAAGATCAAGGCAGAAAAGGGAAGAGCAAGTAACTACTTGCAAATCAACCTTGGCTACAACACCAACATACTTCTTCCCTATAAAGATGGAATGGTCTTTATTGGAAGTCTTGAAAAAGCTGAACAGGTAGAAACCCCTTTTTCCAGCCCTCCTGTAGTTAAAGGGCTGGATTCATCAACTATCGATATTAAAGTAGTTTCAGAGAATGAATACCTCCGCTACAAGGTGGCTCAGTTAATGGGTGTACCTCTCAGCGAAGTCCCTTCCCTGGAACTTACTCAAGCAGCCTAAGGAAAGCCATGAACGCACTTACCCTGTCACCTGATCAACAAGCAGGCTATGAGGCCTTTTCCAGTTTTCTGTTGGACCCAAGTAAGTCTGTGTTTGTCCTGGCAGGGTATAGCGGCACCGGCAAGAGCACTCTGGTTCGCACACTGCTGGGGGAGATCGACAACCTCTTCAAGATGGCCCACTTGATCAACCCCACCTACCCCGCCTTCGACGTGAAGCTCACGGCGACGACCAACAAGGCCTGTGAGGCGCTTCGGTTCATCACCCACCGGGAGGTGGTCACCATTCACTCGGCCCTGGGGCTGCGTGTGCATACCGACTACAGCACCAACAAGAGCACGCTGGTGGTACGTCAGGGTGCCGATATCGTCCGTGACACCGTGCTGTTCGTGGATGAAGCCAGCTTCGTCGACGAACCACTGCTGCGGCACATCTTCAAGCGCACCGAACGCTGCAAGATCGTCTTCATCGGCGATCCGGCCCAGCTGCTCAACGTGGGCTGTGATGTGCCTCCGGTCTTTCACCGTGGCTTCGAGGGCGCTCACCTGTCCAAGGTGGTTCGCCAGGCCGAGGGCAACCCGATCATCGAGCTGTCCACCAAGTTCCGCGAGACGGTCTCCTCGGGCGAGTTCTTCAGCTTCCAGCCGGATGGTCACTTCATCCAACACCTGAAGCGGGAGGACTTCGATCAGGCCATCCTGGCCGAGTTCGGACGCCCTGACTGGCACTACCACGACTCCAAGGTCCTGGCTTGGACCAACAAGTGCGTGGTGGCCTACAACCGAGGCATCCGTGAGTACGTGCAGGGAGATCCTGACTTCCAGATCGGTGACTACGCCGTGTGCAACTCCTTCGTCGTTGGGAGAAAGGGCTACAGCATCAAGACCGATCAGCTGGTGCAGATCACCGATATCAGCGAACCCTCGTATGAGCATGGCCTGGCAGGCAAATACTTCACGGTGGACAACGCCGTCGAGAAGTTCATGCCCGACTCCCTGACCGAGAAGAAGGCACTGATCCGACAGGCAGAAGCCGAAGGCAATGCCACGGTGCTGTACGAAATCAACAACAACTGGATCGACCTGCGAGCTGCCTTCTCCTGCACCATCAACAAGAGCCAGGGCAGCACGTTCCGCAAGGTATTCATCGACCTCGACGACATCAAGAAATGCACCCTGGGCAGCCAGATCGCACGCCTGATGTACGTCGGGACGAGCCGTGCCAGCGAGCAGGTGGTCTTCACGGGAGATCTCGTGTAATGGATGAAGTCCTGCATGATCCTCGGACCAAGCAGCATCTCAAGGATGCGATTTACAACCACCTCTACGAGCCTGTGAAACGGTCCTACAACCACAAGCTGCAGCAGATCATTCGGGACAACTCCCGGATTCTGCGCAGCCCTCACGAATCGTTTACCTACCGTGGCCAGATCTACGTGATCGACGCCAAGGCAACGATGCCCCGCAAGATGAACCGGCTGGTTCCAAGCCTGCAGCCGCAGATGGAGGCCTATCTGGCTGAAGTCAAACGGCTGAACGACAACGAAGTCCCGTTCGTCATGGGCTTCGTCAACCAGGTGCTGAACGCCTCGAACACCTTCGAGGACTACCTGCGCCTGTTGCCGGAGTCGATCCACGGACCCATCCGAGCCATGCAGGCAAGCTGCCCTTGTCGAACGGTCAAACTGACAGAAGAAGACATTCAGGCAATCAGGGAAAAGAACCAGCTTTCGATTGACCTGATGAAACAGCGACAGGTGCTGAACCTGCTGCTGTAGGAGACGCTATGCGCCACCTGATCTTCGAGCAGGCCGAGCGTTATGAGGTTGCCGTGCTGACAAAGGCGGCAGCCTTCAACGAGATGGCTATGCGTAACCACTACATCGAGCCGTTGCAAAAGCTCGGTGTAGCCCCCAACCGCATGATCGGCTTCACCCTGGAATACAACGAGGCCGGCAAGGTCCCGGTAGCCTTTATCAAGGACTACCTCGACAAGCTGCTAGTCGCGCTGAACAGCCTGGGTGTGAAGTACCTGTTCTGCACCGATGCAGCGTACTTCAAGACACTGACCAAAATGTCCAAGGCCGAACCTCACTACGGCTATGTGCTGCCCTGCAAAATCCAGGGATTCGAGCACATGCAGGTGGTGTTGGGCCTGAACTATCAGCAGCTGGTCTACAACCCCGAGTTGTACCAGAAGCTGGACATGTCGTTGCAGACCCTCGCCGATGCCGTGCAAGGCAGCTACCAACCGCTGGGCCACAACATCATCCACTCGGCCCAGTACCCATCCACCTATGACGACATTGCAGCCGCTCTCGACTCGCTCCATCAGTACCCTGAGCTATCGGCAGATATCGAGGCCTTCGGACTGGCTTTCAACGAAGCCGGTATTGCCTCGATGGGCTTCGCCTGGGACCAGCACAACGGTGTCTCGTTCCTGGTCGACTACAAGCCGATCGCGGGCGCTACGTCAGCTCCCTTTGGTGAACGTAGGGACAACAAGCCAGTCAAGCAACTGCTGCTCAAGTTCCTTACCAGCTACAATGGTAAGTTGACCTGGCACAACGCCTCTTATGACCTGCGATCAATCATCTATGAACTGTGGATGAAAGACCCGCTGGATCAGAAAGGCCTGCTGCTGGGGCTGGATATCCTCACCCGATCGTTCGACGACACCAAGGTCATTGCCTACCTGGCCACCAACAGTACAGCCGGTAACGTGCTGGGCCTGAAGGCACTGGCTCATGAGTTCGCCGGCAACTGGGCGGTGGAAGAGATCAACAACGTCCTGGCCATCGAGCCAGCCAAGCTGCTGCAGTACAACCTGGTGGACTGTCTGTCGACCAACTACGTCAAGGCCAAGTACTACCCCATCATGGTGGCCGACCGGCAGGAGGAGCTGTATCACACACTGATGCTGCCGAGCCTGAAGGTTATCATCCAGATGGAATTGACCGGCATGCCGATGGAGCGGTCGCGGGTACAGGAAGCGAAAGCCGAACTGGAGCGACTGGAAGCCAGTTACCTCAAGGTGATCATGGGCCATCCGCTCATCGCTCCACTGGAAGCAAAGATGACCCACGAGGCCTGGGAGAAGGACTTCGAGGATCGCCGTAACAAGGCGAAGAACCCCGACAAGATCTTCCCCAAGGACCGCACCTTCTTCCCCAAGTCGGTGTTCAACCCCAACTCAGGACCGCAGCTGCAACGACTGCTGTATCAGGAGATGGGCCTTCCGGTCCTAGACCTGACAGACACCAAGCAACCGGCTACCGGCGGTGACACCCTGGAGAAGCTGGTCAACCATGCCAGCAAACCAGAGGACAAAGCCTTCCTGCAGGCCATGGTCGAGTACATCGGGGTCACCAAGATCCTGTCGGCATTCATCCCGGCGTTTGAAAAAGCACTGGACAAGGGTGACGGCAAGATCTGGCTGCACGGCGGCTACAACCTGGGTGGTACGGTCTCCGGACGCCTCAGCTCCAGCAAACCGAACATGCAACAGATCCCATCGGGGTCGACGTTCGGCAAGCTGATCAAGGGCTGCTTCTCGGCACCCAAGGGCTGGATCTTCGCGGGGGCTGACTTCAACTCGCTGGAGGACTACATCAGTGCCCTGACGACCAAGGACCCGAACAAGCTCAACGTCTACATCAAGGGCTTCGACGGTCACTGTCTACGGGCGGCCTACTACTTCCAGGAAGACCTCCTGGCTCGTGGCATCCGCATCGCACTGGATGATCCAGCGTCGGTGAACTCCATCAAGAAGCTGGCACCGGATCTGCGCCAGGACTCCAAGGCTCCGACCTTCCTGCTCACCTACGGTGGCACCTACCACGGGATGATGAGCAACCTGGGCTGGCCGGAGGACAAGGCCAAGGTGATCGAGGCCAACTACCACGACCTCTACAAGGTGTCGGATGAGTACGTGGCCAAACGGCTGGAGCAGGCTGCCAAAGACGGTTACGTCGAGGTGGCATTCGGACTGCGGGTACGCACCCCGTTGCTCAAGCAGGTGATCTGGAAAGGCTCGAAGATGCCCTACGAGGCAGCAGCAGAAGGCCGTACCGCAGGTAACGCCCTGGGTCAGTCCTACGGCTTGCTGAACAACCGGGCAGCAGTCGAGTTCATGCAGAAGGTCTGGAACTCCCCGTTCCGTTATGACGTGCTGCCGGTGGCGTTGATCCATGACGCCATCTACCTGCTCATCCGCGATCGGATCGATGTGGTCACCTGGGCCAACCGGGAACTGATCAAGTCGATGCAGTGGCAGGAGCTGCCGGAGATCCAGCACGACACCGTGAAACTCGGTGCGGCACTGGACCTGTTCTACCCGGACTGGGCACACCCAATCACCCTACCCAACGACGCCACGCCTGAGCAGATCCGCGAGGTATGTGAAAAGGCGCTGGGGGAGTTGGAATCCCACAAGGAGGCTGCATGAAGAAAGCCTATCTGGCAATCCAATGCACAGCGCCTGACGGTACGGTAGGCACGTTCTTGTACTCATCAAAAGATGAAACTGGCTACGTGCTTGCTTCACCTGTTATGCCAGGCTGCGTCGAGTTATTCGATTGGTGCAAGGAGAACAACTGGGAGGAGTGCTCAGGCCCTTCTCCGGTTGGTAACTACGTTAAGTACCACTAACCAAACCCCTCTTCGGAGGGGTTTTTCATTTATGGAGAAAACCATGGGGCTTCAACTGGAAATCGATAACGTATCCAACGCCGCCTTTGAAGACCGTCCTGAGTGTGAAGTAGCTGAAGTACTTCGCAGGGTGGCAGACAAAATCGAGCAACATCACACCAGCGGGTACTGCCGGGATAGCAATGGCAACAAGGTAGGTCGCTGGTCTCTCGATTTTGAGAGGGGCTGAGCAATGAACGGATACATCGCCTTCTTCGGAAGCAAGCAAATCGAGATTTACGCCAAGGATTTATGGGATGCCAAACAACAAGCCATTGCTGCATTCAAGGTGCCTAAATCCAAGCAGCACATGGTCAGCGTCATGCTGGCTGAAAAGGACGGGCACTCCGTCGTTCACACACCTGACTTTTGAGGAGTCCTGTATGCGCAAACTCACCTTGGTCATCGATGAGATGGCCAGTGCTTTCGATCCCGATCCGCGTGAAGAAGTGGCCCGCATCCTGCGCATGACCGCTTCGATGATCCAGATGGGTCGTCTCGATGGCCCGTTGCACGACCGCGAGGGCAACAAGGTCGGCAGCTACCAGCTGGAGTTCAGCCCGGAGCCATGATCTTCCCCACTCGCATCAATGGCATCCCTTGCCAGTGCGAGGTCACCCACTACGAGCCAGCCTTGCCGGGGAGCTTTACCGAACCCCCTCAACCAGGGGAATTCGAGTTCCGGCTGCTGGATCGTCGTGGCTACCCGGCACGCTGGTTGGATGACCATCTGACCGCTCAGACCGAAGACCGGTTGTTCCAGGCGTTTAAACAACACCTGGACGACCTTGCCTTTCAATCCATGGAACAGGAGGTGGCCTGATGGCTTATCAAGTTCCTCAGAAAACCAAGATCAATCGCTTCGGCATCGACGTGGAAACCCACTGCGCCAGCGTCTTGGTGCATCGCCTCGGTGGTTTGAAATCCACCTATTCCATTCACCACGCAGGTGCTTACCGCGAAGACCGGGGCTACTCGCAAGTGTGGGTGGACACTCGCTGGACTGAGCAAGAGCTGGAAGCCTGGCTCGATAAGTCCAAAGGCATCGACTACGTGGGTGTCTGGGCCCGAGAGGAAAGCCAGATTATTGCAGCGTAATTATAGGAAGTTGTAATTAACTAAGTTGTTGTAATATGCGCTCCAGTTAATTCTGGAGATCAACCATGCAACAACTTCTGCAGTACGAAACCGACAACATCATCGTAGGTTCCGGTGAAGTTCCAGCTGTAATGACCAAGACGGGAATTGCCTGGGTTCTTCCTGGAGGGACTGTTACACACGACCGGGAAGTAGCCATTGCCATTGCAGTGACAATGGATCGGATGATTCGACGCAACTTGAGGCGCTACAAACGCCGGCTATTCAAGTAATGCGATTTGGGGAGTTACACCACCCCATTTAGAATTCAATCCAACCATCCAACTGCAGAGGTTCCCATATGCCTTGGCGCAACCAACCCGATCTGTATGCGCTCGTATGGGCACTTGCAATCAGTCTCATCAGCGGTTTCATCTCGATTGCTCAACGCATCGCCAGAGGATACCCCTCCTCTAAACTCTGGATACTCAGTGAATTCTCTGCGGCTGTTCTGGCCGGCTATCTCATGGCGGATGCCTACCCCGTACTTGCACCCCAACTGCCAGAATGGGCAACTCTGCCTATCATGGTGGCTTTGGCTGCACACATCGGTGGTCGCGCATTCCAGGGAATTGAAACTGCACTGTCCAAGCGTTACCGCATCACGTTACCCAAGCCCGGTGATTCACCTGGCCCGTAACCCAAGGAAATGACAAACGCCCTTCGGGGCGTTTTTTATTGCATGGAGTTCATATGACCTTCACTTATGAATTCGCTCAAACATGGCTCAACGCCAAGTTGTTATTGATCAAGCGTTCCAAGGATGCGTACGAAGTGCGTGTCCGCTGCAAATCAACTCAAGAAGACCTGTTCATGCTCTATGAGCGGGGCGCTCTTGACCTGGATGAATACACCCATGCCTTATCCAAACTGCTCACAGCGCGTGCAGCACGTCTGGCTCAGGTGGCCATCCAGGAGGCTTGTGTCTAAACAACCGCTTAGCTGTTTCAACGCATCGCAACTTGACCTTAAACAACCCCCAAAACCCGCCTAGTGCGGGTTTTTTCATTTCAGCCAAAGGAAAGATCATGCAGGTCTCCCAACAAGACGATTTCATCACGCACGCCGTGATAGGCAACCAGGAAACCGTGGAAATGGGCGTAAGCGATGACGCAGCCCTGATGCACATCCTGTCCTCCACCCTGTACACCCACCCTAAGCTGGCTGTGGTGCGCGAGATCATCTGTAACGGCTGGGATGCTCACATCGCTGCAGGCAAGACCAATACCCCGCTGCAGATCACCCTCACCGGCACACAACTGACCGTGCGTGACTTCGGCTTCGGTATTGCTCATGCCGAGATCGGCCCGATCTACGGGGTCTACGGCAATTCCACCAAGCGTGGCGACTCCAAGTCGACCGGTGGTTTTGGTCTGGGCAGCAAGGCTCCGTTCGCCTACACCGACAACTTCGAGGTGGCCTCTCACCACCTGGGCGTGAAGACCATTTACCGAGTCTCCAAGTCCTCGATGGAGAAAGGCGGTAAGCCCTCGATCAACAAGATCATGTCCTTGCCGACCGATGAGACCGGCATTGCCGTGTCGTTCGGTATCCAGGCTCAGGACCAGCAGGAGTTCCTGAAGCTGATCCGTGAGGTGCTGATCCTGGGCGAGATCCAGGCCAGCATCAATGGTGCAGACCCTCTGGTCACCCTGCCCCTGTCGACCAGCCCGACCGGCTACGCGATCACCGACTTCCGGGGAACCGTTGGCCAGGAGATCAACCTGCGTTACGGCAATGTGGTGTACCCGGTGCCCTATCGCGATGAGTACGGCACCCAGTACCACTACATCGTCAACGACCTGCGGCGTCTGTGGAGCAACGCCACGATCACCTTCATGGCTCCACCAGACAGCATCTCGATTGCCCCCAACCGGGAAGCGATCATTCTGACCGATGCCACGGTGAACACGGTCAAGAGTCTGTTGGATAACTACGACTTCAAAGGGCGTGAATCCAGCGAGAAAGTGGTACGGCAGCTCTGTTACGCCAGGCTGAACACACAGGTTCGTGAGGCAGAAACAGCCACTTTGCGTACCTGGTACACCGCTAAAGAGCGCCTTGACTGCTCCCCTGCTATTGCCAAAGAAACAGTCGTCGGTCGCTTCTCCACGACGATCAAACAGGCATCCATGCAGGTAGCGGCACGGCATCTGGGGTCTCGTATCCCTAGTGAGCTGATGCAAATACGCATGCTGGAAGAGCTGGTACGTCGAGGTGAAGTGTTCAAGCCAATGGCTAAAGCACTGCTGCGCCTGAACGGTTTGGATCTGGGTCGCTGGCATAACCGGAAAGCAGGCAGAAGCCTGGTGAGCCGTTACCTCGACTATCCCCTCAAGCAGGCGTTGAGCGCAGCCCCGGAGTTGGGGGAGCTGAAGTTCCAGATATACCTGAACAATGGTAGCTGGAACTACAGTTACTTCTGCCCCACTTATGTGGCTGCTTTCGAAGAGCGACGCGACATAACAGTGATGCTGAACAAGCATGCACTGATCACCCGCAACCAGAAGCAGGCAAACGAGTATTTCCAAAAAACTCCAGCTACTCGCTTCCGGACTTATCTGGTGATGTATGTTGGTTACAACAAGAAGTCCGAGGAAACCAAGGAACTGATCAACACATTCCTGAAGCAACAGGGTTATGCCGTTGAAGTTCATCTTCCTGAGCGGGTACGTGTAGTACGCGACCCAACTCTGCCGAAGAAAGAGCCGATGCGTCGTAAGAAGAAAGATGGCTACTTGTCGCTGACTCACAGTTACAACAACGTGAACAGGAAATTCCTGCTTTCACATGCTCGGGAGAACTTCACCGATGAAACATTGGTGGAAGATCCTATTGCGTGGGTCATTCTTCGCCCTAACGGAGATAATTCCACCAAAGTGGAGAGATTCGATGCAGCTACTTCCCGCCTCATTCAGCAACAGTGGGGCGATCGGATTGCTGTTGTCACCAACACACAAGCCAATAAACTCAAAGAACAAGGGATCGAGAACGTGACCAAGTTCCTCACCAAGTATGCCGATGAGAAGCTGTCAACTTCTCAGGATATCAAGCGTTTTGCTGCATTCGCAGGACACTTGCAACCCCGGTACTACGACACACACAAGATTCTGTTCAATGCTTGCTTCCATGAAGAGCTGATGAAATCCATGGGACTGCGTTTCCATATCTCCCCGGAAAACGCTGTTCTGATGAAGATCTGCCGCAACATGGAACAAGTACTGAGCAGCTTCGAGAAGTGCAAGGAAGCGACACAACATGTCAAGGAGCACCCGTTGCTCAAGACATGCAAAGAAAAGATGGAGACCTCGCCTTGGGCGGACTTCATCGATCTCAATCACTTGGCCAACGCGATGGAAGAAGTCACTCCAGGCAGTGCCGAGTGTGAAATTCCTTACACCCTCGTTCGCAACCTTCTGAAGTAAAGGAACAATCATGTCTGAAGTTATTCGTATCATCGCTGCCGTAGTCGATACCCAGCGACTTACCCTCTACAAACAGGATGGCACCACCATCCTGGTTCCCCAGGGCGACAGCCGTATCCGTCCCCTGGTGGACAAAGTGATCCCGGCACTGGAAGCAGACAAATTCTGCGACCTGACCGCCGAAGATCTCGCCATCAGCAACCACTACAACGAAGCCCAAGCCGGTATGGGGGGCTTCGTGCAGTTCTTCCGCATGTTCAAGAACACCATCGAGGACATGTTCAGCAAGTTCGCTGATCTGGATTCGGCTGCACCGGTTGCTCCGATCGCAGTCGGTGACGTGGCTCAAGCTGCTGCACCGCAGACGGCCAGCCAGGCTGCTGTGGCCGAGATCATGGCCAATGCCACACCGGTCAGCTCTCCGGAGTTCCACGCTCCGCTGGGTGAAGATGAGACCGTGGTGGCTGTGACCTCCTCCGGTGGAATCATCCCAGGCATCGAGAAGATCGATGTGCAGATCCAGGCGGTAGCCAGCAAGCTGGGCAGTGCCGAAGGCGTGAAGAACTTCTTCGAGCGCGTCTCCAAGGTCCAGCGGCGTCACTCGGTACAGGATCTGCTGACCTTCATGGAGAAAGGCGAACTGCCGATCGCTGACGACGGCACCGTGCTGGTGTACAAGCGTCTGCAGTCCACCAACGAAGAAGGCGTGTTCGTCGACTGCCACTCCAAGAACGTCAAGCAGAAGGTCGGCAGCAAGGTCTTCATGAGCGAGGACCTGGTTGATCCGGATCGCCACACCGAGTGTTCCAACGGCCTGCATGTGGCTCGCCGGGATTACCTGAGCAGCTTCAGTGGCAACGTCTGTGTGCTGGCCAAGCTGGCACCGGAAGACGTGATCGCTGTGCCTCATCGTGATCCACGGAAGCTGCGTGCCAAGGGCTACCACATCATTGCTCAGCTCTCGAAGGAAGACGCCGACCTGGTGTGCAGCAACCGTCCGATGAAGGACACCGTGCTGCTGGGCAACGCAGCTGCAGGCAACCACGTCGGTGTGTTGGAGACCGTGGAAATCACCGAGCAGTACGGGGGTGGACTGATCATCACCCCAGTTGCTGAAGCCACCGAAGTGGTCATGGAAGAGACCACGCAGGCTGTCTCGCTCGACGAGCTGCCGGAAGTTGCCAAGGAAGGCACCAGCGTCGACGCAGCCAAGGTAGCCAAGCAAGTGGTCACCGAGCGCAAGTCGGGTCGTCAGCAGCAAGCGGAAACCCTGCTCAAGGCTGTGCTGGAAGGCAAGACCGGCAAGGTGCAGATCCAGAAGGCCAAGGAACTCCTAGCATTCAAGAAGGCCGCCAAGGTCAGCTGGGACAAGCTGGGTATCTCCGAAAGCCAGGTGGCCAGCATCACTGCCATCGCCAACGGTGTTGAAGCCGTCGTCCCTGCAGCCAAAGCCAAGAAAGCTGCACCGGTCGCCACTGGCACTCCCCGTGAGCGCATCCGTGCCCTGATCACTGCCGGCATCAAGACCAATGCCTCCAACATCGTCTCGATCAAGAAGGCAGCCAAGAAGAGCTGGTCGGCTCTGGGTGTTACCGAGGCTGAAGAGAAGCAGATTCTCTCCGCAGCCTGATCACTCTCCGCAAGGACGCGGACTTTCCCCTCAGGAGCAATCCATGAAACTCATCGGCTTGATTGGCCGTGCCCGTAGTGGCAAAGACACCGTGGCCGGCTACCTGGCCAGACGCCACATGTTCGCCCACATCGCCTTCGCTGACCCCGTGAAGGAGATGCTGGAAGTCGCCTTTGGTGACCTGTTCCGTGACGGTGATCGTGAGAAACCGATCGACTGGCTCGGCAAGTCACCCCGTCAACTCATGCAGACCCTCGGGACTGAATGGGGCCGGAACCAGGTGCATCCGGAACTCTGGGTGATGTTGGCCGAGCAGAAGGTCAAGAACGCCGTGGAGTTCAACCTTCCGCTGGTGATCAGCGACGTTCGCTTCTACAACGAGGCGAACATGATCCTCAAGCACGGTGGCGAACTCTGGTTCGTGTCTCGTAACACCTCGGAGCAGGTCAATCCGCACAGCAGCGAAACAGCTGACTGGGGTCGCTGGCCACTGAAGACCATCGAGAACAACGGTTCGCTCGAAGATCTGTACCTGAAGGTTGAGGAAGCCTACCAGGGCGAAGAATTCACCCGATTCATCGAGCAGGTAAAGGTCTTCTCTCAGGAAACCCAACCCAAGCTCTGCCGTTGCGACCACAAGCTGCAAGGCACCGGAGCCGTGTTCTACCAATCCACCGAACTGCTGCAATGCGCCAATTGCAGAGGGTGGCAAAAAGTTCGTAAACCCATCGAGGTGTGAGATGACATCGGAACAGGAAAATAAAAGGCTTCGTGAGCTACTGCGTGACTGCCGCATGATCGTCAGGGAAGTAGGGTATCCAAAGCTGGCGGCGAGTATTGACACCGCCCTATCCCAGCAGGCCGAGCCAGCCCCGGCGCAGGCCGAGCAGCAGCCCTTCGGCTGGGTCACCGAGGACTACCTGACCGACAAGTCCGCAACGACATACGACCAGGTAGTTGCCGACCGTTGGCGCGCCAAAGGCTGGCCGGTGCGCGAGATCTACGCCGCCCCCATCGCGCAGACCGCCCCGCAGGGCACGACCAGTGACACACTAATCAAGAGCGCAAAAGCGCTGCTTGCACTAGATGAAAAGGGATCACTCGCACCGCACGGTATCGGTGGGCTGGCGCGCGAGGTGATCGAGAAGTTGATTGCGCGGGTAGAGCAGACCGCCCCGCAGCCGGAGCCGAGTGGGCTATCCCTTCCCCGCACACGCCTGGAGCGAATCGAGCGCCGCTTGACTGACTGGCTTGAGCTGAATTGCTGCGAGTGCGAGTCAGGCCATTCGTGCGGGCGAAACGAAGTCACCGCCGACCGTGACGCCATCCGCGCCGCCCTATCAGCCCAAGGAGAAAGCCATGAGTAAGGTATTGGTTGATCGGGATCTGCTGGAGCGGCTCATGCGCGCTGATGCTGATATGGGGCGCGAAGGGTCTGCGTCATTTACGTTGGACGCATCAGATCGACTAGACAGGGCGTGGGCAGAACTTCGCGCCATCCTCGCCAAGCCAGAAGACCCTGAGGGCTTCGAGATCGCTCGGCATTCAAAGCGACTGGTCGAGCAACTGCGTTCTGACCTGTCAGCCGTGACCGCCGAGCGGGATAGGCTGCGAGACGAGATCGAGGCGCTGCGCGGCCAGCTGGCCGAGTCGCAAGCGAATGACCGCACAGCTATGGGTTATCTATCCGATGTGCGGCAGATCGTGGGAGGGGATGACTTCCCGAGCATGGTTGCAAACGTCGCACGCATGGCAGAGATTCGATGCGAGGGATGTGGGTACATGACTCACCATAGAGAGCATATGGGGTGCGTTCGTGCCGCCATGGCTGCGAAGGAGGCATCCGATGAACCAAGTTGAAGTGAAAACCGCCGAGCTTATCGGGCCGGCGCTGGACTGGGTGGTGCTGGTTGCCGAAGGTTGGGAAAGCGACCGCCCACAGGATGGTCAGCTGAGACGCAAAATTTCCGCGACTCAATATGACGTATGCATAGTTGGCCCTCGCCAGATGGGATACGACCAGCATCTTGGGCGGTACTGGCGCTCACCATCCACCGACTGGAACCAGGGCGGGCCGCTGATCGAGCAGCACGGCATCGAGGTGTTCTGCAACCTGAGCGCTGAGCAGGCCAGCCGATTCAAGGACGCCTCTCCGGATTGGCGTGCGTGCATGAATCGTGGCCGAAGCGAGCACTCCTACGGCCCCACACCACTCATCGCCGCCATGCGCTGCCTCGTTGCTAGCAAGCTCGGTGACACCGTTCAGATCCCCTCTGAACTGATTCAGTAACACCCCACTCCCCCACAACATCCTTGCATTCCCCTGGCTCGACCAGGGGAAGGATTCGTCATGTCCGTAGAAAAGCAGATCAAGGAACTCCCAGAATGGTATCCCGACAAGGTAACCGAGCAGCAGATGGCTGAAATTCTGGGCACCACCGACCGCTCTCTGGAAGCCAGAAGAGCAAGGAAGCAGATCCCTGAAGGGGTCTGGAACCGCATGAATGGCCGCATTTACTACAGCCGATCGAGGTTTGAAACATGGCAAGAAAGCCAGTGGCACTGCCCACAGGAGTTGAACTCCATTACGGTGCGCTCCGTATCCGATTCAGTTGGAACGGAAAACGCTGCTCCGAGACCCTTGACTACCCCACGACGCAAGCGGGGATCACGGCTGCATCCCGTCTACGAGATAAAGTAGTCCAGATGGCCAAGCACGGCACCCTCACCCCCGAGGCCTATGCCGAGCTGTTCCCCAACTCCACCAATTCCATGGCTGCCGTCAGCTACACCTTCGGTCAGTACGCTCAGGTCTGGCTCGATAGCCGTGAGCTGGCTGAGGGCACACGGGTCAACTACCGGTCAGTGCTCAACCACTGGTGGATGAAGTACCTGGCCACCACGCCGATCACGGCCCTGACCACGGCATTCATGCGTGAGCTGGTGGTACGCATTCCCTGGACCACCGATGGCGTCAAAGCCAATGCGATGAACAAGCTGAGCACCATCCTGGAATCGGCTGTGAGCGACAAGCTCATCGCCGAGAACCCCATGGTCGATCTGGACATTCCCCGTCCCAAGGAAAAGACCATCGATCCGTTCTCTCAGGAAGAGGCTGATCTGATCATCGACAGGCTGTATGCCACCGAGCACTGGCCAAGTGGTATCTACGCTGCCTTCTTCGAGTTCGCCTTCTACACAGGCATGCGCCTGGGTGAGATCGCTGCACTGCAGTGGGATTCCGTCGAGCTGGAGAAGCGTCGTGTGCTGGTTCGTCGGACAGTTGCCCTCAAGGAAGTGGAAGACCGAACCAAGACCAAGAAGGATCGGTACGTGCTGCTCAATGACCGGGCTGTGCATGCCCTGGAGTTCGCCAAGGCGTATGCCGAACGGCGAGCCAAGGGATCGGGAAGGATCAAGGAATTCCCTCACTGCTTCCCGCCCAGCAAGGGGCATCAGTTCATCCAACAGACGAGTGACCTGCACCATCAGTGGCGTCCAACCCTGAAGGCGCTGGGTATTCGTTACCGGCCTCCGTACAATGCGCGCCACACGTACGCAACCATGTGCCTGATGGCTGGAATGACTCCTGCCTTCATCGCCAAACAGCTCGGCCATTCGTTACAAATTCTCCTCTCTCGATACGCACGCTGGATCGATGGTGAGGGTGACTGGAACGAGATGGGGAAATTGAAAATTGCCCCGAAATTGGCCCGAAGCGAAACCTAACCCTCTGAAACCCACGAGATAGAGCACCTTGATTTCTACCGCCAACATCACCATGCAGTTCTAGGTGGGTTTTTTTGAGGTCTGTTGAACGTATTTACTGGGCTGCAGGCCCCTCAACAGCCCTCAAAAACACCCAATTGGCCCGAAAAGTGGCCCGAAATGGGCAAAGAAAAGCCCCGAGATCCGGGGCTTTTTTCTGTGAGTTTTTCTCACCGGTTCCACTCCTTGATTAGGCTACGCAGCTACACCCATCGCTTGTATCAAGCGGTTACCTTTGGACAGGTTCTCATACCAAGGAATCACCCTAAGATTGAGGGGTACATGCAGCCCACAGACGTGTTTACTAATCAGCGGCACTATGTGATCCACATGATGAACAACTCCAGTAGCTATAGAAAGTGCCTGTCTGGTTAAGTAAATTTCCTGCATGAAGAACTCGTGATATTCCGAGCCACGAGCGACGCAGGCGTTCCGTTTGGCTGCCCTTCTAGTGGCAGCCTTCTTCGCCATTGCCGCTGGATTGAGGAGTTCCCAATTCCGTTTGCACCTCTTACTGGCTTCTGGGTTTCTTGCCTCCCATGCTCTTTTGTAAGACGACGCCTTCCCTCTGTTAGCCGAGATCCACTCCCTGCTTGTCTTGTAGCAGGCCTCTTGGTTTTTTTGGTAATAATTTGAGCTGTACTCCCTATGCTTTTCCCTGTTTGCATCTCTCCATAGATGAGCTGATCGGGCTTTTGCGCACTTACGAGAGCAGCAAGACGCATCCTTACGTCTTGGCTCAAAAGGGGTGTTACACCACAAGCAGTTTTTCACCGGGAGAGTCCCTTTGTCTTTTCTACTGTCCTAAAGCCTGCATATCCTAAGTAGCCTGCAGTGAATGTAAACCAGAGATCTTCCGGAATGGCAGCGAAACCCTTGCCTACGTTCTCGAAGAACAACGCCATGGCATCCGGGTTGAACACCCCGATCACCGGAGCCACAACCGTCAGGCTCAGGATCACGAAGTAGAACACGTAGAGGAAGGACGGACGTGCCCGACTGGTCCATGGATCAGTGCTGCTGGCCTCAGCGATGATGGCCGACATGCGCGTCTCCAGTTCCTTCAGGTCCCCGTTCTGCTGAAGCGACAAGAGATCCAGTTGAGCCTTGGCTTTCGCCTCTGGATCTGGGATCAGCTTGTCGATCAGCTTGCTACCGACTTCCAGTAGCGAAGGCACCACTCCCAGGATGCTCATTTGCAGCCCTCATGCTCCAGGCTGAAGTGGTTGCCATCGTTGAAGCGACCACCCCAGCTGCCCCCCAGCGATTCCCAGTACTCGCCCAGCTTGGTGTAGTCCTCGGTAGCAGTCAGGTACTTGCCATCCTTGAACAGATTGAAGTCCACCGCCAGGCGAAGTTTGTGAACGCTCTTGGCTGCACTGTAGGACTTCTTTTCCCCGAACTGACCATGCACCTTCGGATCACGGTAGGCATCACCGAAGGTCAGTTCGTAGCCGTTCTGGTAGGCGTACTCAATCAACAAACCAACCAGACGAGTGAAGTGCCGCTGTTTCTGTCCAAGTGTCATTGTATAACCCCCCCTTGTTGATGAACGAGAGGATTATCCAATGTTGGCTGGAGTTACACTAATTTGATTCATTCAAATAAAAAGCCCACCGAAGTGGGCTTGTTTGTTTATATCTTACTTAGGCGATGACTGTGGTGTCATTGCGTAAATCCGCTTACTAAATGGGAGCGAGTCCTTTCGCTCTCGTAGGCCTGGAAACAATGATCCGGCTGCCAGAAAAACAGCCTATTGATCCAGGTGTGTGCGAATACCCAACGGCGCTTAGGCGATTGATCCAATACCCCGCACCGGTAGGCACGACTGGACAATGTTTCATCAGGAGTACCTGCCAATATCGTATTGATCAACTGATCAACAGCGATCAGCACCGCTCTTAACCAGCTCATTCGGGCCATTTGATCGCCTCCAGCATATCTTGCGTGGTAGCCGCTTCCACCTGCTCTTTTAGGGTCCACGCTATCTGGTAGCCCTGCCCCACAAACTGGTTCACAGCCATGCCCATTGCCAGCACCTGAGCCGGTGTCAGCATGTAGGTCGTGTTGCTCTCGGCACGCAGAGGAATCACAGCATCGGTGACACCATCCGCATGCAGGATCAGCGCCGCAGAAGCCTGGCCGTTCACATTAGCCAGATCCCGTTCATGGCGTAGTTGGATGCAGTCGACAGCGCCTCCAGGAAAGGTGTAAGTCAGCCCCTTCTGCTCGGCCTGTACCCGCCATTCATCAATCTGCACGCGTTTATAGGCCTTCAAATCATCCAGCGTTGGCTCTTGTTCCGGCTCGGCCTGAACAAGTGTCAACAGGTCATTAGGGACCGGCAGATCGACTGAAACAGGAGGTCGCATGTACCCAATATGCTCCAGCATCAGCTCTTGGCTGATACCTGGGTTCTCCAGGATGTAGAGTGGAATATCGTGGTTGAGGGTCACAAACCCCCAATCCACCACCATCTGCTTCATTTCGGTGTCGATGGAAAGCACTTTAAAATCGGTCATGCAACTGCCCCTTTGATTCGTGTTGTGTCGTTGCCTGCAGTGATGGTTACGGTCTTACCGTTCCTGGCGATGGCTGCTCCAGCAGCGCCACCTGTTGTTGTGATGTAAGTCCAGCCGGTGCCCCCTGCTGTGATATAGGAGCCGTTAACACCGGCAGCGCCGTTAGCACCACCGGCACCACCAACGGCCCCCCAAGTCTTGCCAGTGACAGCAAATGTGTAGGTCGCAGAGCCTCCTGCCCCTCCAGTCGTGGCTGTGCCAGGGGAACCAACCTGCGTTGTGGAGCCTCCTGCGCCTTCTGCACTACCGGCTCCCCCGCCGCCACTGGCGTACAGGGACACGGAGATGGAGCTATTGACACAAGATGCACCTCCACCACCTCCACCACCGCCGAAGATGTACCCATTGGTGTTGTCGATGGTGCAGTCCATGTCCACGTAAAGCGCGGTACCACCGGCAGCACCGGCCACTCCTGGGGTGCCGCCGTTCCCACCTTTACCTCGGATGTACCCTTTGTTGACGATCAACAGCGTCGAGCCAGCAGGGAAAACCCCGGTACGGAGCGCGTATGTGCCAGTACCTGCTGAAATCGTGGCCTGGTTCTCGAAGATGTAGTTCCCAGGTTGGGTGGGGGAACCCATCAGCTCGTAGATGCTTGCAGCAGTTCGATTTGCGGTGTTGATGTAGCGAATCTCGCTTGCCTTACCATAGCCGTCGCTCAGGGAGATAACCCCACTGGCTTTACCGAACAAACCACGCACCGCAGAGTCGTTAAGGCTGATCGTCGCGGTAGCTGAGAGTTTCAACTCCAAGTTGACGTCAGATAGGCTGATTGCGCCAGAAGTTTGAAGTGTCATATCAGGCAGCCACCTTCAATTTCAGCTCGTCGACCTCAGCTTTCAGCTCCTTGATCGCCTCAACCAGCAGACCAACCAGGTTGCCGTAGGCTACGGAGTAGAACCCGTCATCGCCCATGTGAACTGCTTCAGGGAGAACGGCCAGCACTTCCTGTGCGATAACGCCCGTGTGGCGGCGCGCCTCTTCCTCGTTGGTCTTGGCGAAGGTGACGCCATTCATCTGCTCGACCTTCGCCAGAGCTTCCGGGATGGTCTCGATGTCAGTCTTGAGCCGCTCGTCCGAGTAGGCCGTCACGTTACCGTAGACGTACAGGTCAGCAGCCGTCGTCTGGCCGGTACCTGAGAGAATCAGGCCGTTGCCGGAGTGGCGAAGCTGGCACGCGGTGTAACCGCCACGGTGGAAGCCCATCGAAACGTGGCCCCCATCGCTGTTACGGAGCTCCAGCTGGCCGTCTCCGTAGTTGGAACCAGCAGTGTTGACGACCACCTTCAGCGCTCCACTCAGACTTCCCCCGGCCAGGGGGAGCTTCGTGGAGTCAGCAATGGTGATGTTCGACGTGCCGTTAAAGCTCACCCCGTTGATAGTTCGCGCGGTCTGCAGGGCAGTTGCTGTAGCGGCGTTACCGGTGATATTCACGCCGGTGTAGGTGCCGCTCAAGCGAGCGTCAGGGATCGTGCCGGATGCCAGATTTGCGGCATTCAGACCTGTCAGCAGCGCGCCATTGCCTGAGAACGAACCGCTGAAGCCGGTTGCGGTGTTGGTGATGTCGTCGTAGCGGGTAGTCGTATCTTCCGCCCAGCCAGTAGGTGTTCCTTCGACCACCGGCGTCATTTCAGACCACGCGCTCCAGCCGTTGATCTGGTTGATCATCAGCGCGCGAACACGAAGGTTGCAAGTGTTCTCAATGTACACCTGAAGCTTAGCGCCGCCATAAGTTCGATCTGCCGTTGCATACAGGACTCTGACGTGAGCGATGGTTCGTGTGCCGAAGCGGTTACCGCCGACACATGCAACCACACTCTGACCGTAGCTGTGCGAGGCGATGATCTTGACGAAATTGTGCTTAGCGGAATCCGTATCGTAGACGATGAACTCACCATAAGCCCGACCGCCGTTACTTGGTACTTGAGCAATCGTCACCCAGCTACCAGCAGGAACAGCTGCCAGAACGCGCTCCGCCGAAAGCACTGGATAGCGCGTGTCGTGCGTATGACTATCATTAGCGACCGTTGCCGAGATCGACACGTTTGCCGAGCCATCGAAAGTAGCCGAGCCAGTCACATCACCAGCCAGGGCAATGGATCGAGCAGTGGCCAGCTTGGTAGCAGTAGCGGCGTTACCAGTGATGCTCGACGTGATGCTCGCAGGTAGAACAGCATCTGGAACGGTGCCAGTGAGCTGTGCAGCAGGGATTGCTGTTAGACCTGCGCCGCTACCGTAATAGATACCTGAGTTCCATACGTTACCGGCAAGACCTATTGCAACACCTGGCGATCCATTGCTACAGAACACGACCTGGTGGCCAGCAGCCATTGTACCGCCGGTCGTATTGTTGGTGTGCTTATAGGCCATGCCGTACAAGTTCCCAAACGTCGAACCGTCAGCAGCTACGCGATACGCGGTACCCATCGACCATATAGAGTCGATCTTTGTCGAGTCGTAGGTGCCGTAGATACCAGCTTCGCGGGTGGTGAATGTCACGTAGCCGGAAATGGAGCCGCCAGTCAAAGGCAGCTTGGTCGAGTCAGCAACAGTGATGTTCGACGTACCGTCAAAAGCTACGCCGTTTATCGTGCGAGAGGTCTGTAGCTTCGTGGCAGTACCGGCGTTGCCTGTGGTGTTCTGGTTCAGTGTAGGGATATCAGCCGCAACCAGTGAAGTACCTGCCGTTACTCGCCCCTTGGAATCCACCGTCACCTTGGTAAATGTACCTGCCGACACCCCTGATGGTTGCAAGGACACATCCATCGAGACGTTGGCTGTACCGTCGAAGGTCAACGATCCAGTTGCATCACCCGCCACGGAGATAGTCCGGGCAGTCTGCAACTTGGTGGCAGACACGGCATTAGCAGTTGACAACAGTCGCGCACTGACCTGGGCCTGCAGCTTTCCAAGCGCAGCCAGCAAGGTATCGGTTGATACCACAGGCGAGTTGGTAGCCGTCGAGAAACCAGTCAGGTTGGCAGCACGAATAGCCGTGGCCAGATCCTGGAACGACTTATCACCACGCCAGTACTGAGCAGTTGTTCCCGGAGGAATCACTGGCTCCTTGGAAGCCAGCTCGCTGGTGTACTGATCAGCCGTCAGGGCCTGGTAGACGTAGGTCACACCAGACCAGGCACGCGCAGCAGTCTCTTCCTGTCCACGGCTGACACCGTAGAGCACGTTGTCAATCCGATGGGTGTACGTGATGAACTCGACGAAGCTGGGCTTCGAGGGGCTATCAGCGATGACCAGAATCCCACCATCCAGAGGAGGCAGGCTGTAGGGAGCCGATACCGCACCGAGCAGCAACTCAGTGGCAGTCGAGGATACCGGCGTGATCAGCGGGCACTGAACCAGGTTCTTTACGCTCATACGTTTCGCACCTTGATCTTGAATTCAACTTCTTTCTGCCGGTCCTGCTCGGTACGAACCACGCAGGTGACGATGTATTCGGTGCGATCCGTGCCACCACCCAACCAGATCTTGAAAGAGACCGGGGTCTCCCCCATCAGGATGTAGGGCTGGTGTGGAGCAGGTCCCAACACCAGGGTCGGGACCTCCTCCTGATAACTGCTGATGGAAATGTCCACCGACTGAATGTCGTCAGTCGGGATCGAGGCGAACCAGGCACTCAGGTCCACGTCGTAATCGAGGACTTCACGGGGTTGTTTCAGCTTCGTTTCCATAATGTCCTCACACGACGATGCGTCGGTCTTCAAACTCGACGGTGATGTTTCGGGATTCGGCTTCGACGAAGACGGTGCGATCGGCAGGTGCCCGAGTCAGGTCATTGACCTGGTTCATGCCGACTGCCTGAGCAGTGGCCAGGGCAACACCCTTGCCCGCGTGGGTACGCAGAGCCTCGGAGGAATGGACTTCCACAACGGCCTGAGCAGGCAACGGGAACACCCCGACACCAACCTCGACGTTGCAGGCTTCAGCCGCACACTCGGCATGGCCGGAAGCGAAGTGAGTCCGTACGGGCTGGCCAGTGAGAGCAGCACGACCCACTCCAATGGCGTAGCCAGTCAGGGTCTTGATGCCATTACCAGACGCGACGTAAGCCAGTGCAATCGGATGGGTGAACGCCTCAACCAGCTTGCTGGCACGTCCTCTGGCGTGGGCAAACCCGTAGGCATCGTCAGGATTGGCCTTGGTGTTGATCACCAGAGCCTGACCAGACGTGACGGTAGCCTTGGCAGTAGCAGCCTTGGGTAGAGCCTTGGTTGTCTTGACCTGGGCATCGCCATAGCCAGTTGCCCGAGCCACTGCATGACCCTTGCTGCTGAACAACACCTGTCCTTCGGCATGAGCATCCGCCTTGCAGCTACCTCCTAGTGCAGTAGCTGCCGTGGATGCAGCCAACGGATCTGCCCACAAAATGGCGTAGGCACGGGCATGCCCTGCCCCACCCAGTCGATAGTTGGCCTTGCCGGTCAACGTGGCATATGCACGCCCGGTCTGAGCCTGGTGGATACCTACCGTACCGGCGTAGGCATCCGCAAAGCAGAGTGCTTCACCCCAGGTGGTGAAGTAGCGAATACCGTCCTTCGTGACTGCTGGTTCACCGGAGACGTGAACAGTTCCGTTGGCGACGCCTGCACCACCGATCTGGAAGCGTGCTTCCCCCTCCAGGTAGGACGTGGCCTCAGCCTGGCCGGCACCCCCATAGGTGTAACTGGCTCGGGCTTGAACCGAGGCAATGCCGTGAGCCAGGCCATGACCGACATGGTGAGTCGTACCGAACAGGGTGGCTGTAGCCACAGCCGGATTGGCTTGAGCCATCAAGGCTACAAGCGCGTCTGCCTCACCAAAGGCATAAGCACGAGCAGCCACAGTCCGGCACTTGGCCAGACGGACAGGCTTGCCGTTGAGAGTGGCCTTGGCGAACGCATCGCCATAGCCAGAGAAATCTACCCGTGAATAGCCGGAGGCATTGGCCCCAGCCTGCAGGACACCGCGACCCATGTAGGTCGCAGCCGAGTTGCCGTAAGCCTGTGCGATACAAGCAGCCAGCTTTCCACGGCCATAGACAGAACGACGAGGCGTGGCCTGCACGGTGGCTTTCGCCACAACAGATGCAGGCACAGCCCGTTTGGTGATGACTCCAGACGCCTGCGCCTGGGCCATACACACGGCAAGGCCCGCTGCAGCAACCAAGCCTGCAACGGAGCCTCCACCGAATAGCGTTTGACCAAAGCGCACGGACATGGGCTTAGCTCAGCGTGACGATGAGCGAGCCAACCGGGAACGACAGAACGTCGGTCGGGTCCAGGGTTTTCGGGTTCAGCATCGAGGAGTGATACAGCAAGTTGCCACTGGTTTGTGCATCGAAGATGCCCCAATGGGTGATCGTCTTCTGGGCATCGACGATGGCCGGGAAGATGATGTTCTTGGTATTACTCGAAGAACCGTTGGCCGGCACGGTGAAGCCATCGGAGGCCACAGTAGTGTGGGCACGCTGACGGATATAACCGCTGTCGGTCAGTTCAGCACCGGTTCCGGCATCAGTCGGATCGGCAGTGAACAGAGCAATGAAAACACTGCCCCCGGTGTAAGTGGCACCACGCAGAGTGGTGTTGATCAGCTGAGCTTCCAGGTAATCGGAAAAGGCAGACATAGAGATCTCCAGCAACAATAAGGATGGCAACTATGAGCGCGGCCTAAGTGTTGCTGGAGATCTTCGTCTCACAGTCTCTTAATCCACCCATACATGTTCAGGCGGAATCTATAGAGACAACTATTGAAAATCAAATTAGGCAATAGAGTGTGCAAAGTCCGCCGTCATCAATGCAAAGCTATTCATTGCAGGATATACAGTACTGGCGTGCTGCAGGTGACCGAAACAGACACTTGCATTGATCGTCTTACGATCAGCTCCAAGAAATCCAATCATCGGAGCAGTGGTGAATTGGTAGTCTTCCGAATAACCCACATCTGCTGTACACCTCAACGAGGACAGTGAAGAGACCATTACGCCAAGAGTTCCGTTCTCCACTCCCCAGGGGTGGCTGTATACCTCGTACGCTACGTCACAGTCTTTGTACCCGTTGTAAACACGGTTGCCCCAGTAGTGGTTGGCGTTGATATTACCTCCCCCGTACTTGCCACCGCTGATCTTCGTCCAGCCTGTAAGCAATGAACGAAACGGAACCACATCCCAGGAACTGTCAAAGGTCAGCTTTCCTACAGAGTTCCAGACACGCATACCCCATCGTTCGTTACTGGGCGCGTCCCCGAACTTGCATACGTGGTAGTCCCATCCGGTGTCAGTTCCAACAGCAGGACGCTTGCCATTCTGATATGTCATTACCGGGATATAGAGAACTGAGAAGCCTGTCCATGCCCCTGGTGCTCCAGTATGAGCAAATAACCCCATAGCCCCCTTCGTCGCAGAACTAGGAGTCGCAAAAACAAACGGAGGATGAGGGTCAGTGATCACTTCCGGGTAAGTCACCTGACAGTAGCCATAATGTGCCTCTGTCGGCGACGCCCCGTTGTAGATCTTCCAATAGATCGGTGCTCCGGCAACTGTAACTTTCAACCGGCCACGGAACTTGCGGATCAGAACTGGATTCTCATCACCCAGAATGATGTTGTTGGCTTCGCCTAGAATGTTGATCCCAAACATCACAAGTACTCATAAATGTGAACGTAGAAATCACCACCAAACTTTCCATTGGTAATGGGTACGGACAGAGCAACTTGCCCACTTTCGCAAGTGATCTTGGGTAGTTGAGCGGCCTGATTCCCCAACTGAGCCATCGCCATACCTGCGTTGTTTTTCTTGGGATCGATAGGTGTATAGGCCTTCGATGGGGTACACGTACCGAACATACCTGGCCTTACTTTCGCCCTCGCCACTCGATGAATCGGTGTGGCACCCGAAGCACGTTGTGCCCCAACCACTTGTGGAAGCGATACGAAGAACACATCCACCACGCGAACGGTGAATGTGCTGGGAGTCAGGATCGAAGTGCCGTCTGTGCGACGTGTAAGGAGACCGTATGTCATTTTTCGTCTAGGTCTCCCATCTGTACACGTAGCCGTCCGTTCTCATCGTACACACGAGTGGAGCGGGCAGTTCGAACCGTCCTGCCCTGCCCTGGCACGTTGCCATTCATCTCGAACTCACCGTCCTTGGTCAGACGCCAACCGGAAGTACCCTTCTGGAAGTTGTCCGACTGCAACGAACCGGAGATCTTGGCCATGGTGATTGCAGCATTGGCGATCTTGGCTGAGGTGATAGCTGCATCCTGGATGCGTGCCGAGTCGATAGAGGCATGGGCAATTGCAGCTCGGTTGATGAAGACCTCATCGTTCTCGATGATGAAAGGCTTGACCTTGTTGGTTGTACGCCCCACCCAGAAGCGATCCACATCGAAACCAGCCTCAACGATCTTGCCGTCGTTGTAGACCCCGAAGCCCCCGATCAGACCATTCACGTCGACCTTAGCCGTGTACAGCGCACCGATCTCGGTGACCTTGCCGTCGAGCGTGTCGATCCTGCTCTGCATCGTGGTTTGCACAGAGGCGATGTTGTCGCTGAGCTGGGTCTGCGTCGTGGTAAGCGACTGAGCCAGGGCCTCCTGCTTGGTGGCCATGGCCTTCTGATCCGTCTGGATAGCAGCAATCGTGCTGTCCACGTTGGCGTACATCGTGTTCACCGCCTGGACCACGGCACTGTCCTGGGTGGTACGGGCCACTACTTCTTCCTGCAGCAAGGCACGGGTCTTCTCGCTGTGTGCCTGCACCTCTGCGTAGGACACACCCAAGGCATCGTCACTGCGAGCGCGCTCGATCATTTCGGCGTTGATCCCAAGCATGTTCAGCTGGATCTGGTCGATGCTCTTCTTCAGGCTCTGAGCCAGCACACCGGCATCAATCTGCCCAGTGAGCATTTCCATGACCTGCTGCACAGTCGGACGCGCAGTCGCCGAGGCAGGACCAATCTTCTTTCCGATCGTGCCATTCACGGAAACGAACTCGATCCAGTAGTAGTACTTCACCTGGGTCGCAGTTGTGGTCTTGTCGTAGAAGAACGTCCCGTCCACTACTTTGTGGCGAACTGCGTCATCGACCTTATCGGAAAGCCCACGATATAGAATGGTATGCGCTACTGCATGTGGATTGAGTAGCGGGTACGTCCACTCCACATCAATACCACCGAATGCAGCAGTAGCTGTCAGAGTTGAACTATTATCCGGGTCCCCCGGTTTGGGGAAGTTCCCTGTACCAGTTCCACATACCCATCCTTCAGACATTCTGTCACACCTCTGAATGTAACTTTCAGACAAGTGTACAGAGACTTGCTTTAGATACTGGAATTATCATGAGCGACCACCGCACTCTGCTCAGGAAACTTCCTGCGCAACCCTTCCATTCCTGCCCGAAGTGCAACTCGCCTGTTCGCTGTGACATTACAGCCGGCAAGAGCACTTGCTGGTGCTTTGGACTTCAAGCCAAGGAAGTTGAGCACGGCGATGTTTGCCTGTGTTCCGGCTGTCTCACTCAACGCCCAACTCAATCCTGATCCAGGAGATCATCTTGAAAGCCGATTACATTGCCCACCTGGGCGACGACCTGATGGTCGTCAACGCTGCTCGCGTATCCTTCTTGAAGGAATCCGAGTTCGATCTCGACGGTAAAGTAGAACCCCGTGACGAGAAGTTGATCAACTATCTCGCCACCCACGGCCACTGGACTCCGTTCAGCCATCCGCAGATCACTCTGCGTGAAACCGTACCGATCTTCGTCGCACGCCAGCGCTTCAAGCACATGGTCGGCTTCACTTACAACGAAGTGTCTCGCCGCTATGTGGATGATACTCCGGAGTTCTTCTTCCCAGAAGTATGGCGCACCAGACCGGAAGGAAGCCTCAAGCAAGGTAGTGGAGGCCCTGTGCAACACATGAAAGCGGCACAAGATCGTTATCGCTGGGCAATGGATAAAGCAGCTGAAGCATACAAAGAGTTGCTTGCTCTTGGTGTTGCTCCAGAACAAGCCCGCATGGCTTTGCCACAGTCCATGTACACCAGTTATTACGTGACTGGATCTCTGGCTGCTTTTGCCCGTGCGTACAGACAACGCATCGACGCGCATGCTCAGGTTGAGATTCAGGACCTGGCCAAACAATGGGGCGAAATTATCGCACCGTTGTACCCAGCATCGTGGAAAGCGTTGACTCAGTAACTAGCGTCAGTGTTCTAATACACCCGCTGTAACTCTCCTCACCTTTAAGCCAGTGCCCCGAACTTTTCCTGCGAGGGCATTGGCTTCTTTTTTCCACCCCACCAACAGGTAGGCATATGTCTGCAAGTAGTTCCTTGTCTTTCGAAACCCTGGGCAAGCGTATGTTGAGCCAGTCGAAGTTCTATATGGGTTATTCCCGTTGGATTGACTCGCTCAACCGCTATGAAACCTGGGAAGAGTCGGTAGCCCGTGTAATGGATATGCACCGGGAAAAATACAAGGATGTAATGACCCCTGAACTGGAAAAGCACATCCAGTTCGCCCAAGACATGTACGCCAAGCAAGCAGTCCTGGGTGCCCAACGTGCTCTGCAATTCGGTGGCGAGCAGCTGTTCAAGCACGAAGCCCGTCTCTACAACTGCAGCTCCAGCCACGTCGATCGCCCCACCTTCTTCCAGGAAGCCATGTACCTGCTGCTGTGTGGCTGTGGCGTAGGCTTCTCGGTGCAGAAGCAGCACATCGACAAGCTGCCCAACCTGGCACCTCATCGGTCTGGCCAGACCAAGGTCTTCGAGATCCCGGATTCGATCGAGGGCTGGGCCGATGCCTTCGGCGTGCTGCTCTCCAGCTACCTGGAATCCGATGCACCGTTCCCCGAGTACCAGGGCTGCCACGTCGTCTTCGACTTCGGCCTGATCCGTGCCAAGGGTGCGTTCATCAGCGGTGGCTTCAAGGCACCTGGTCCGGATGGCCTGCGCATGGCCCTGGCCAAGTGCGAAAGCCTGCTGGATCGCCACACCCAGACCAGCAATCGCATGACCTCGATCGTCGCCTACGACTTCGTGATGTTCATGGCCGATGCCGTACTGTCCGGTGGCGTGCGTCGCAGTGCGACCATCTGCCTGTTCAGCAAGGACGATCAGGAGATGCTGAACGCCAAGACCGGTGACTGGTTCGTCAACAACCCGCAGCGTGGTCGCTCCAACAACTCCGTGCTGATCGAGCGTGACAAGATCACTCGTGAGGAGTGGTCAGTGATCATGAAGTCGGTCAAGGACTTCGGTGAGCCTGGCTTCATCTTCACCGACAACCTCGATCACGCCTACAACCCGTGCGTCGAGATCGGCATGCTGCCGTTGACCGAAGACGGTCGCTCAGGCTTCCAGATGTGCAACCTGTCCGAGATCAACGGCAGCTACTGCAACGACTGGGACAGCTTCATGGATGCGTGCCGTGCTGGAGCCATTCTGGGCACTCTGCAAGCGGGCTACACCAACTTCACCTACCTGAGCCAGGCCACCCAGGAGATCGTCGCACGGGAAGCCCTGATCGGCGTTTCCATCACCGGCTGGATGAACAATCCGGACGTGTTGTTCGATGAGCAGAACATGATCGACGGTGCCGAGCTGGTGAAGAAGGTCAACGCTGAAGTGGCCGCCCTGCTGGGTATCAACGCAGCAGCACGTACCACCTGCGTCAAGCCATCCGGTAATGCCTCGGTCCTGCTGGGCACGGCCTCCGGTATCCACGGTGAGCACTCGCCTCGCTACTTCCGCAACGTGCAGATGAACGATGCGGATCTGGTGTGCGAAACCATGGTGGAACGCAACGGCTGCATGGTTGAAGACAGCGTGTGGTCCAGTACCGGCACCGACAAGGTGGTCAGCTTCCCGGTGACCAGCAAGCCTGGGTCGATCTACAAGAACGACCTGCTCGGTGTGAAGCAGCTGGACTACGTGAAGAAGGCTCAGCAGTTCTGGGTCGAGTACGGCACCAACGTGGAGCTGTGTACCGATCCTAAGCTGCGTCACAACGTGTCGAACACCATCACGGTGGACGACTGGGATGCAGTCGAGCAGTACATCTTCGACAACCGTCAGTGGTTCGCTGGTATCAGCCTGCTGGCTGGTGAAGGTGACAAGGCCTATCCCCAGGCCCCGTTCACCGAGGTCCTGACCCGTCAGGAGATCTCCGAGAAGTACGGTGATGCCTCGATCTTCGCCTCTGGCCTGATCGTCGATGGGCTGTATGCCTTCAACGACAACCTCTGGCAAGCCTGCGACACCCTGCAGGGCAAGGGCCTGAAGCTGCATGCCAGCCACTCCAAGGACCTGCTCAAGCGTGACTGGGTGCGTCGTGCGAAGAATTTCACCGACAACTACTTCCAGGGCAACGTGGAAGAGATGGTTGGCTGCCTGAAGGACGTTCACAACTTCCATCGCTGGAAGTCGATCGAGCGTCAGATGGTAGGCATCGACTTTGCCAAGGAACTGGGCAAGCAGACCTACACGGATGTATCCACCATGGGCGCTCAAGCCTGTGCAGGGGGTGTCTGCGAGTTGACCTTCTGAGACGCCCTTCCGGGCGTTCGATGACGAACCATTGAGAAGAGGTTCAGTGTGATTTCAAGGAAGAACAGGTCACTGCAGCGGAGCGCAGCACCCAGCGAGCTTGCGAGCGCCAGGTGCGGATGCGACATTGCAGTGACCATTCATCGACACGATCTGATGGCTATATGCCAGTTGATCCAGGTCAAGCAATTTCAGTGAACCCGTTCACTAGAATGCGCGCCCTCCCGACCCTTCGGTCACGGCATCACGACTCGCTACACCAACTCTCCTTCCCTGATCCTCGACACGAACCTCCGCACTGGCGGCGTACTCGGCTGCGCCTGCGTCGCCTTGTGCTGCGTTCGCGCCTCGGATCTGGTCAGGGTTTTGAAGGGGGTTCGAGCCTGTGACGAGTGAGCCGAAGGCACAGGGGAGAACCCCTTTTATATATGCGTCGTTTTCGAGGTTCATCTTGGACGCCTACATCAGCACCTACCCGATCGATCAAATGCCAACTCTCGCAGCCCGCCTGGGTAAGGCACGAGTCGATCGGATTCGCTACAGCTCCAGCTTCACCTACCCACGACCTCCGTCTCCACGTAACACGCCAAACACCTTGCTGAGCTTCATGCAGCACTACAAGGCATACGATGGCAGTCCGGTGGACGACATCATCCTGGGCATCGCTCGACTGGATCACCACAGCAAGGCTGGGAAGCATTCCATCCCGCTGAGTGTGACCCGTATCTACAACATCCTGCAGTGCATGGATGTGATCAACACTCAGGAGATTCGCTACATGCTCGGCGTGGATACCCGTCAGGCACAGAAGTACCTGAAGGCGATCAAGTTGTGTCTGTTCCACATCCAGAGGCACATCAACAAACAACAGATCCAGACACCTGAATAGGTCACTGGATTAATCCAACACCCGAAATAAACTGCATGGACGCAATAACCCCAGGAAGTAACCATGCACGACCTGCAACACTGCAAGAGTATTGGCTGCTCCATGAACTGGCGCAGCGAAGAACTCAACGACTACTGCCCAAGGTGCCGAGACAAGAACGCTGTTCAAAACTTCGGCCATCTACGCAGTATCGACACCTACCGGGTCAATCACCTCTTCAATATCAACCATCCCTGTTTGCAGGAAGCCATCCGCAACTTGCTGGAATCAGGCAAGGCTGCAGATGAGTGGCAAGAAGAGTTGGTTGAAAATGCCATGGAGGCATTGAACCGCTGGCAGGAAATGATTCAAGAAGACAAGCAAGGAGCTGCCATCCTGGCAGGCGAGTGACCATGATCAGCTTACTGGTTTACATCTTTCCACGGTTCATGACCCGGTATTACATCTATCGCATTTCTGTGGAAAGAAGTAATACCGGTAAGTTGACCTTGTTGTGCTGCAAATCCCCGAAGTTTATTCAACCTGGTGATCTTGTTCATCAGGTGAGTTACTTCAACTTCTTTGGCTTCCCAAAGTTCATAAAAGTTAAGGTGACCCGCCACTGAGTCTAGTGCGTGGGTCGCCTCCATTGAGAAGGCAGACCCATGACACAAGACGAACTTAAGAAGCGCTTGCACTATGATCCTGCATCAGGCGCATTTTCTTGGTTAGTAAGTAAGGCAGCCTGGATAAAACCCGGCCACCCCGCAGGCTATAAGAAGAACGGTTACACCCAAATCCGCTTAGACGGAACGCTTTATTACGCCCATCGCTTGGCGTTCCTATACATGGTCGGATATATACCCGCAGCGCAGGTAGACCATATCAACGGAAACCCGTCTGATAATTCGTGGGCAAATCTACGAGAAGCCACATCCCAAGACAATGTGCGTAATTGCGCCATATCTGTAAACAACACATCCGGTGTCACCGGGGTGGTGTGGGATAAACGCAAAGCTAAGTGGATGGCGAAAATCACTGTTGATTACAAAGAAAAGTTTCTTGGGTATTTCGACGACCTAAACACAGCCGCAGCGACCCGTAAACAAGCAGAAGCTCTTTACGGATTCCATTGTAATCACGGGAGAAAAGCCCATGCGTAAATACCTGAACAACTCCAACGTCCCCTTGTCTGTTGCGGTCTTTTTAGCAGTAGACAATTACGACCACGAGTCGGACACCATCAGTGCCACCACCCTGATCAAACCCCTGCGCCAGATCATCCTCGCTGCCCGTGTTCCTCAGGAGCAGGGTCTGGTGGACGTGTCAGGCATGGTCAGCTCCCGCATGGGCAGCGCGATCCATGACAGCATCGAGCGGGCCTGGCTGCACAAGCACGTTGAAGCCATGACCGCATTGGGTTACCCCAAGAAGGTCATCGCCCAGGTACGGATCAACCCCACACCTGAAGAACTGGGTCCGGGCATCATCCCGGTCTATCTGGAACAACGGGCCTACCGTGAGATCGAGGGTCGGAAAGTTTCCGGCAAGTTCGACTTCGTGGGCGATGGCCGAGTGGAAGACTTCAAATCCACTTCGGTGTACACCTACATCAACAACACCAACGATGAGAAGTACCGACTTCAGGGCGGTATTTATCGCTGGTTGAATCCGAAGATCATCACGCAAGACACCATGGCCATTCAGTTCATCTTCACTGACTGGAGCCAGGCACAGGCAAAGAGTTCTCCGAACTATCCTGCCAGCCGAACACTGGAACATGTGTTGCGTCTGCCCTCCCTGGAGTTCATCGAAGAATTCATCCGAAACAAGATTCGTAATCTGGATAAGTTCTGGAATGCACCGGAAAATGAGATCCCGCTTTGTACCGAAGAAGATCTCTGGCGGTCTGCCCCTCAGTTCAAGTACTACAAGAACCCCGCGAAAACCCAACGCTCAACCAAGAACTTCGACAATAAGCAAGATGCTTATATGCAACTGGCCAAAGATGGCAATGTCGGCAAGGTGGTTGAAGTACCGGGTCAAGTAAAGGCTTGTCGTTACTGTCCTGGGTTCTATGCCTGCACCCAGAAGGACAAGTACCTCGAATCGGGGGAACTTCAGCTTTAACCACAACAGGAGTGCTCCATGCTTCCCGTCAATCAGATGCCGTATCACCCCACGGCAGAACAACTCGTGCAGATACTCTGCAACCGAACTCAGAACACGGAGCCGTTATTCTTCCGTGTCCTGGTCGGCTACTACTTCGCGGTAGTGGCCTCGCAGATGCGCTGCATCATAGGCACACCCGATCGGGGTGACATTCCGGTCAACGTCTATGCGTTGAACCTGTCTCCTTCCGGTACGGGCAAGGGCCACTCGACCAGCATCATCGAGGACGAGGTGATTCACCAGTTCCGCGATCGTTTCCTGGAAGAGACCTTCCCCCTGCTGGCCGAACGCAACCTCCCGGTGCTGGCCAACAAGCGTGCCATGCGCAAGAACAGCGATCCGGATGAGGAGCTGATCCGGGTACAGAAGGAGTTCGAGCAGCTGGGTTCCTTGCTGTTCAGCTTCGACTCCGGCACCAGCCCTGCGGTCAAGCAGATGCGTCACAAGTTGCTGATGGCCGATGCCGGTGCAGTGAACCTGGAGATCGATGAGATCGGCCTGAACCTGGTGGGCAACACCGAGGTGCTGACCGTGTTCCTTGAGCTGTACGACAAGGGCAAGGTCAAGACCAAGCTGGTCAAGTCAACCTCCGACAACTCCCGCTTCGAGGAGATCAAGGGCACCACGCCGACCAACATGATGCTCTTCGGTACACCATCCAAGCTGTTCGACGGTGCTGCCACCGAGCAGGCGTTGTACTCGATGCTGGATACCGGCTACGCACGTCGCTGTCTGTTCGGCTACCTCAAGGGTGCCAGCAAGAACCTGGATCTCACCCCGGAGCAGGTCTACGAGCTGCAAACCAGCCAGCAGACCAACCAGTTCCTCGAAGAGCTGGCCGACAAGCTGGAGCGCCTGGCCGATATCATCAACGCCAACAAGCGTCTGGTGATGAGCCGGGACACCAGCCTGGAGCTGATCCAGTACAAGCTGCTGTGCGAGAAGCAGGCTGACGCCATGCCTGAACACGACGAGATCCGCAAGGCAGAGCTGAGCCACCGCTACTTCAAGGCGCTCAAGCTGGCCGGTGCCTATGCCTTCGTGGACGACTCGCCCGAGCTGACCATCGGCCACCTGCACAATGCCATCAGGCTGGTGGAGGACAGTGGTGCTGCGTTCGGCCAGATGCTCTCGCGGGACCGTCCGTACGTGAAGCTGGCCAAGTACCTGGCAGCGATCGGCAAGGAAGTGACTCAGGCTGATCTGGTCGAAGACCTGCCCTACTACAAGGGTTCGTCGAGCCAGAAGCAGGAGATGCTGACCCTGGCCACCGCCTACGGGTACAAGAACAACATCATCATCAAGAAGGCCTTCAACGATGGCATCGAGTTCCTGCGTGGCGAAAGCCTCAAGGAAACCGACTTGGCGAAGATGATCGTCAGCTACTCCAGCGACATGACCACCGGCTACAACAACGAGACGGCACCGTTCGACAAGCTGCACCTGCTGACTCAGGCCCCAGGCATGCACTGGATCAACCATCACCTCAAGGGTGGTTACCGCAACGAGGACAACGCCGAGCCAGGCTTCAACCTGCTGGTCATCGACGTGGACGGCACCTGCAACCTGAACACGGCCAAGCTGCTGCTCAAGGACTACAAGGCGCTGTACTACACCACCAAGAGCCACACCGACCAGAACCACCGGTTCCGCATCATCCTGCCTACCAACTACGAGTTGAAGATGGATGCCAAGGACTACAAGGAGTTCTACAACAACGTCCTGCAGTGGTTGCCGTTCGATGCTGATCCGTCCTGCGCCCATCGGTGCAAGAAGTGGCTGACCCACCCCGGTCACCATGAATACACCGAAGGCGAAGTGTTCGATGTTCTGCCCTTCATCCCGAAGACCAGCAAGAACGAAGAGCGCAAGCAGCGCTTCGACTCCCAACAATCGCTCGACAATCTGGAACGCTGGGTAATCAACAACACGGGCGACGGCAACCGGAACAACATGCTGATGAAGTATGCGTTCATCCTGGTTGACGCCAACTTCGACTTCGATGGTATCCGCTCTCGCGTGGTGGCATTGAACGACAAGTTGCCAGACAAGTTGGACGAAGTGGAAATCATGAGTTCCATCATGGTCACGGTCGGCAAAGCACTCTCCAAGCGATGACTGCATCCATTTACCCCAAGTTCTCTTGGGGTTCCTTTTCTTATTCAGAAGTCAGGCTAAGCCATGATGACTACATGGACTCGCTTGGCTTCCGTTTATCGGAGATAACAAACATGGGTTGCGATATTCATTGGCACTCAGAAACCAAGAAAGATGGAATCTGGGTGTGTGATCAAGCTGTAAGTTTCAAGTTCGAGCCGCCAGAGTTCGAAGGCGATCGAGAGTATCCAGTAATGGATGATCTGCCTGGACGTACTCGTGACTACTGGTTTTTCGGTCTGCTGAACCACGGTGTCCGTACAGACTGGCCTTGGTCGTTCCCGTACACCAGCGAACTGCCTGACGACGTGTCCTGCGAAGTGAAGGCCCGTAGCGACTACTACGACTCTGACGGCCACTCCCACGGTGCCCGCACTCAGGCCGAGCTAATCGCCAAGCTGGAAGAGCTGAAGCTCGCTCGTGCCCAGCTGCTGATCGCTCCCAGCGAAGAAGCCTCGATCCACAACGTCGACCACCTGATCAAGCGACTGGAAGAAACCCTGGCAACCCTCGGTGCCACGGACACTCCGGACGATCGCCGCATCGTGTTCTGGTTCGACAATTAATTTCAGGTGCCCTCCGGGCACTTGGCGAATTCCCACCAAGGAGTCTGCAATGACCCAAGTAAACGACCACCTGATTCTGCTGTGTGGCAAGTCCGCGACCGGTAAATCCGCCTCGCTGATGGGCCTGAAGAATCCGGAAGGTGTGATGTACCTGAACTGCGAGGCTGGCAAGAAACTGCCGTTCCGAGCCAAGTTCCGTCAGTACACCATCACCGATCCCCACCAGGTCTTCGAAGCCTTCGAAGTGGCTGAGAAAGATCCAACGGTCCACACCATCGTGGTGGACTCGCTGACCTATCTGCTGGATATGTACGAGTCGCTGTTCGTGCTGAATTCAGCCAACACCATGAAATCTTGGAGCGACTTTGCCCAGTACTTCAAGACGCTCATGCAACAGCATGTAGCCAAGTCCTCCAAGAACGTGATCTTCATCGCCCACACCAAAGACACTGTGAACGAATCTGAAATGATTCTGGAAACTTGTGTCCCGGTAAAAGGCGCACTGAAGAACAACGGCATCGAAAGCTACTTCACTGTAGTAATTGCCTCGAAGAAAGTTCCCTTGAAGAACTTGAAGGACTATTCTTCGCCGCTGTTGAACATCACTCCGGAAGAAGAAGCACTTGGTTTCAAGTATGTCTTCCAGACCAAACTGACAAAGGACACTGTAGGCGAGCGTCTGCGTGGCCCACTCGGTTTGTTCGATACTTCCGAGACCTTCACCGACAACAACATGCAGGCGATCCTCGATCATCTGCATAAGTACTACGACTGATTCCAGTCACCCTGGCGACAGTTCGCCAAGCCCCCACTCAATTCAACAAAAGGTAACTCTTATGTCCATGCTCGCTGCTCTAACTACTGACAACAATATCGCCGACGAGAAAGATTCCGTTGGTGGTTCCCGTGTTCGTGACTCGGGTCTGTACCCGATGAAAGTCGCACTGGCCTACGTCTCCAAGGCCAGCTCCGGTGCCCTGGCACTGAACGTCACCTTCAAGGATGACGATGGTGAAGTCCGTCAGCAGTTCTGGATGACCTCCGGCACTGCCAAGGGCTGCAAGAACTACTACGAAGACAAGCAGGGCCAGAAGCACTACCTGCCGGGCTTCGTGCATGCCAACGCTCTGACCCTACTCACTGTGGGCAAGGAGATCGGCCAGCTCGACACCGAGAAGAAAGTGGTCAACCTCTACTCCTCGACCGAGAAGAAGGAGGTGCCGACTCAGGTTGACGTGCTGATGGACCTGATCGGTCAGGAAGTCCTGCTGGGCCTGCTCAAGCAGACCGTCGACAAGACCGCCAAGGACGCTGCTGGTGTCTACCAGCCGACCGGCGAAAGCCGCGAGGAGAACGAAGTCGACAAGATCTTCCGTGCCCGCGACAAGATGACCACGGCGGAAATCCGTGCTCAGGCTGAACAGGCCAACTTCTTCGCCGTCTGGGAGCAGAAGTGGGCTGGCAAGGTCAAGGACAAGACCACCAAGGGTGCCAGCACCGGTACTGCCGGTGCCCCGCGTCAAGCAGCTGCAGCCGGTGGCAACAGCCGTCCGACCACCAGCCTGTTCGGCGCGTAACACCCCTCTCGCAACACCCCCAAGGGCCAGGCAACTGGCCCTTTTCATTTCTGCTCAAGAGGTGTACATGAGCGAAACCATCGAGATCAAAACCGCCGATCAGTTCGCAGCCCTGATCACCATGTGGCACTCCAACAAGTTGGCACAGCTGCAGCAGATGATGCAGGTGCCTGACGATGTGGAGATCTGTCAGCCAGGTGAGAACGGCGAAGACGTGCCGATGACTGCCGAGCAGCGTGAAGGCTTCAAGGCCGGTCTGATCGTGGCCAAGGCGCTGTTCGCTGATCTGCCCTTCACAGCTACCCCGGTAGAAGAAGCCCAGGCTCCGGCTGAAGGTGTAGTCCAGCAGGAGGAAGCCAATGGTTGATCCCATCGAACAGGAGATCCGGGACAAGGGGCTGACCGCACCGCGCATCACGCCGGCCGATATCGAAGCCAATATCCACAGCGAGCACTATTTCACGGCAGCGAAGGGTGTGTACGGAGTTGATACCCGTATTGGTTTTATGCGTAAGGAGGGTAAGTATGTCCCTGTCTTTGAAAGCCAAGAGCAGCAAGCACTGCATCTGCTGACTTTCTGTGTACTGGTTCTCAAGAACGGCTTCACCGTCACCGGTGAGTCGGCCTGTGCCAGCCCGGAGAACTTCGATGCTGAAGTGGGTCAGAAGATCGCTCGCCGCAATGCCGTGGACAAGATCTGGCCGCTGATGGGCTACGAGCTGAAAAGCCGGCTGGTACAAGCAGGAGGAAACGTATGAGAGCGTTTTTCATCGTCCAGCTGTGCATTCTCCTTGTTATCGGAACCGCTTGGGTCGTCAATCTCGTGAAGCTCACTGATTGTGACTTCGAGGCTTCCTATCGCTGCGAAGCAATCCACGGTGCGGGGATCATCCCCCCAGCAGCACTGGTAACGGCCTGGTTCGGTACGGATGCCAATCCATGAGCCTGCTCCACGTTGTCGGGTTTGATCCGAGCCTGCGCAACTGGGGCATCGCCAAGGGAGTGATGACAGCTGAGATTCCCGGCAGTCTGGAAATCAATCACCTGGACGTGATCCAGCCGGTACTCCCCACCGGCAAGCAGGTTCGCCAGAACAGCCTGGATCTGGAGTCTGCCCGTCAGCTCTGTACCCAGGCTCTGGCTGCGGCTCAGGGCGCTCACGCGATCTTCGTCGAGGTGCCGATCGGTAGCCAGTCTGCACGCGCAATGGCCTCCTACGGCATCTGCGTGGGCGTACTGGGTGCCCTTCGAGCCAGCGGGATTCCCTTCTTCGAGGTCACCCCGACCGAGGTGAAGATGATCTCCGTGGGCAAGAAGACGGCCACCAAGAGCGAGATGATCCAGTGGGCGTACAACCGCCACCCCGAGGCCAAGTGGCCCACCTACAAGCAGCACGGACAGGACGTGATCAGCGAAGCCAAAGCTGAGCACATGGCCGATGCAGTAGCCGCAATACATGCTGGCCTGGCCAGCAACCAATTCCAACAGACGCTGCCGTTCCTGCGTGCAGCATGAGAGGACTCAATATGCTGATCAAACTGAAACAATCCGAGATCGAAGAAGCGCTGCGCGACTTCATCGTCAAGCAAGGCTTCAACCTCGATCGCAAGACCGTGGACATTTCGTTCACTGCCGGTCGTGGCGACAGCGGCATGACCGCTGACCTGGACATTCACGATGCTGCTGCCGTGATGGGCTGTGCTGGTGCTGCTCAGTGCAGTCCGGTCTACGAAACCCAGGCTTCCACCTCTGGCAGCGTCGGTGCCGTAGAGGAAGCAACCGCAGCTCCCCAGCTGCATGTCGTCGAAACTTCGCCTGCTGCCGAAGACGTTCTGCCTGATCCTCAGGAAGAAGAAGAGCCTGTCGTTCAGAAGGCCAGCCTCTTCGGAGGCTAAGGTAGCTTCCCATGAAAGCCCTCAAGGGGATGCTCCTGGTACTGCTCGCAGTCATCCTCGTTGGGGGTTGTTATGTGGGCAGTGTGGTCCTGGGTTGGATGATGGCGATCCTGACGGTTGTCGGGATCGTTGTGTTGGTCGTGATCGTGTTGTTGCACGAGACCTTCACATACATGACCCAATCCAGTAAAAAGCCCAGTCGGAAGCGGTAACGCTTCCGCTGAGCTGGTGTGGCGTTCACGCAAGTCGTCACACCCGTCCGGAAAGCTCGTGTCAGTTGGACGTTAAGCTACAGACGAGATGACAGCCGGGAAAGACCGGCACCCTTCTCTATCAGGGAGTGTTCTGTGTCATGCCCCTGCGCTCGGTATCAGAGTTAGCAAAAGACGCTTGGCGGTAAGGTACTCCGCAACAGAACATTCCCCCATACAGAAGGAAGCCCTCCGAAGAGGGCTTTTTCATCACTTGATCAGGCTCATCATTCCCTTGATGGTGGCCAGTTCATCCAGCGTGCCAGGGTACTGCAAGGCACCCCACTCCAGCGGATTACCCAGTCGGCCCCACATCGAGGAGTCGACGATGGTCTGCATGCCCTGCAGGTAGCTATCCAGGGTCACCATCATGATCGCCCGAGCCGGATGCTCCCGGAACATCTGCATGATCACCTTCTGAATCCGCAGGTAGTACTTGGTGAACATGAGCAAGCCCATGTCGTTCAGGTACTGCATGTGGCGGTGCGACGGCACGTCGTAGTTGACGAAGCTGTCGGAGATCCGCTTCAAGGCTTCCTGCTTGGATTTCGGCGCCTTCTTGTTGTTGATCAGGTGCTGATACAGCGTGTAGCGAGCCACAAAGTCCGAGTACTGAGTGGCCTGGCTCATCGCCGTGTGCAACGGAGTACCCGGAGCCATGTAAACGAACGCAGCCGCTTGCTTGACCGTGGGGTTGAGCTTGCTGGTGTACTGATCCACCTTCTCCTTCAGCTTGCTGCGATAGGAGTAAGGGTCTTCCTCCAAGGCCACGTCTTCGACGATGGTCGGCAACATCCCCGCATCAATCAGTTCCTTGGCCGGGTTACGTGCCAGAGAATCCTGCAATTGGCGAATACGCTGCTGTGTAGCCTTCGCATCCCCAGACGTGCCAGTCGACAGTGCTGCTTCCAGACGGAACAGCTCTTCGGAATCCTTCCGATAGTTGACTGCCCCACGCCATGCTACCCAGTGATTCCGCATCAGATCCTTGATCGGAACACCCTGCCACAGAAGTACAGTCATGTTGCTGATCATGTTCCATAACAGAACCAGGCCAGTACGCACCACTATAATGTCCTTTACCTCCTGTACTACCGCCTGCCAGAAATCCTCTGCCTGGCGAACACGCAATGCAGCTTTCTTATCCAGCCGTAAGAAGTCTTCGGTGAACCAGACGAACATCTGTTCCAGCATGTTGCGTTCATCTTCCTGATGCTTGAGCAGGTTCTTCCAGCCCTTGGTCGTACGCTCATCCTTGTCGAACATGTCGGCCAGGCTGTACTTGCGGTAACCAGCGATCAGGTCGATCTGATCGTTGCGCACCATCATGTTGTTGCCCTTCCACACCTGACGAATCACTTCCTGGGTGTGGTGCGGTAGTAGACGCCAGGTCTCTACACCTTCGTCATCGCTGCTGTCCGGACCCACCATGATGTAGGCGTCACGACGACTGTCCTTGTCGGCATTCCACTGATCGAACAAGGCCTGGACCACCTGGGCGTTCTGCTCACGGGACGCCTGCTTATCGAACACGTTGCCGTGCAGCGTACCCAGCAGAGTGTCGAACGCATTGGTTCGCTCCAGCAGGGAATCCCGTACCTTGTTGCTCATCTCATACCGGTGCCCAACGATATCTCCAGCAGCATTTAAGATTGGAATTAAGTTGTTGCTTCCTCCAAGCCCCATCCTCTGTTGAATTGCCCGCTCTTCTCGAATCGAGGCGGCACGGGCAATCCGCTGAGTCACCTGTTGATTATGAGTGTTGATACTGCCAGTGATCGTGTTGACTATCCCGCTATGCTTGCGACTACCCTTGGCGCGCTCACCTGTGTAGGACAGGGCACCGGTCAGACGCTGCTGCATACCACGGCCCTTGAGGACATAGAGGTATTTGGCTCGCTTGTCTAAATCATCGATATCCTGATTCAACGGATTACCTGCTACACGCTGGAAGCCTTGGCGTTCCAATGCTGCGCCCTCTTCCTCGGTGGCAGCCAGTACCTCGATGTGCGGGTTGTGGATCTCCGGTGTGTAGCCCTTGGTGAACACGGCCTCACTATTCTCGAACAGCTTTTCCTTGGCTTCCTGCTGCATGGCACGGTGCATCTTCAGCACGAAAGTCACCCCGTTACCACCATCGGTACGCTGCAGCTCGGTCGCCAGCACATTGGCAATCCGGTCCTTGTCGGATTGGTTGGCGTATTCCAATGCGTACAGAGAAGCCAGTTGATCGATAAGGGGACGTACTCGTTCCAGCTCAGCATCCGGGATGCTATGTGCATGTTTGGTGCCCAACATGCGAGCGATGTTGTCCGCATTTTTCATCAAGCCTTTGATCCGAGCCTTTCCTGTAACCATGTAGGCACCTAATGCCTCGGCGCGACGCAGGTACATTGCTGCATGAGTCGAGGACATTAGCTGCTTTCTCAGATCACCAATCCGCTGCTGCAGGCTGCCATTGGGACTTAGCAGGCTTTGTATCTCCTCCAGCGAGTAGCCGTAATCCAGCAGCGAAGCCAGATCAGCACGCAGCAGCAGAGCCAAGGCGTCCTTATCCTTGGCAGTCAGGTGCTTACCTTTGTTGGCAAAGCTCCCCAGGGCTGTATCACGGGTCCAGTTGATCAGGTGCTTTCGTTCCTGCTCGTTGCGCTTGGCGAAGTTGAGCAGGGCCAGCATGATCTCGTTCGGGCCTTTCATCTCGTTGAATGTGCCGGCTATCAGACCCTGACGACCCTTGAACAGACGGTCACGCAGCTGGTTACCTGCATCGATCACGGCTTCCAGACGGTCATCAGCAGCCAGGCTGGCCACCCGGCCCATCAGACGTACACCGCTGATCTTCGAGTTGCGCACCATGTCCGACTTGGCCACCTGGTCGATCATGTCCTTGGCCTTGCCCTGGACACCGGCCAGAGCGTTCTCGGCCATCTCGATCCACTGGTTGTTCGGACGTGCAGCCTTCTCCCGGTACTTGGCTTCGATATCCACCAGCTCACCGACCAGGGTCTTGAGCTTGTCGTTGGCCTGCTGACCGGCATAGGTGTGCGTCCACTTGCCGGCCAGATAGGCCATGGCACGCTCGACCAGAGCCTGCAGACGCTGCATCCAGGTCAGATCACGCAGGACACGAGTGTCTTGCTGAGTGGATCGATCCAGCAGCTTCCACAGCGGACGGTAGGCCAGACCCAGAGCAGCGAAGCGGCTCAGGTAGTCGGACTGCCCTTCCCCGTCCGGGATCTCCAGGAAGAACTCACGTAGGGATTGGGCCTCTGCCTTCTGTTCATCGTTGGCCTGGGTCCAGTCGCCATCGAAGAATGCCGATACCGGCAGCGAGGCCTTGACCTCGTTGTACAGACCCTTCAGCTCGCGGTAGACCAGCGAGGACGAACGATCCTTCGACTCCAGGGCAGTACGCAGGGCGACTTCAATGCTCTCGGCCAGGAACGCTTCCTGATCGGACAGCTTCACCACCTCGCTGAGCTTGGCAGCGAAAGGCGCCTTGCCAGTCGCCAGGGCCTTGAGGAAACGCTCACGGGCACCGATCGCCTGATCGTCCAGGGCTTCCAGACGCACAGCACCAAACGGACCATGCAGCGGACGTACCACATTATCCAGCAGCTCACGCAGGTGGCTCTCGAAGCCAACATCCAGTGGCTGCTCGGGGTTACGCAGGCCATCGAACAGATCAGCCACGTCCATATCCAGAACCGGATCTTCCATGGCCAGAGTGCGTTGAGTACCCACGGTTTCACGCGCCTGCTCAGCAGTCGCCATCAGACCGGAGACGTTGGCCAGCAGCGTCTTCAAGCCAGTGACCTGGATCTTCTGTGCCGACTTGTCCGAACCACGGAACAGAATGTCACGCAGGACGTTGGTCAGAGCTTCCATGGCCTTGACCAGCACGTTGCGCGAGGTCTTGGTCTGCAGGGTGAACTGGTTCAGCACATCACGCTGGAAACCCTGGTTGGTCATGCCCCACGCCACAAACTCCTGCACGTTGGCCAGGGCATTGCTGTACCGCTGAGCCAGTTCAGGCTTATCGGCCACATGCTGACGGCTACGCTCCAGCAGCACACCCAGTTCAGCCACCAGATCAGCCGTATCCGGCAAAGGCTTACCCTGCTCGGCCAGATCGATGGTACGTGCCACCACCGAGTGAACCAGCTCGTGCATCAGCAGCTCGGTCGTCACACCCGAACGACGGAACGCATCACTCTTGATGTACAGCGTGTCCATCGAATCGCTGAAGCTGTAGAGACCACGGGCAGACTGTGCCTGCTTCTCGGCCACACCTTCCGGGATCGCCATCTCAGGCGTGACATAGACGATCTTCATCGCCGGATTGACGTGCTTGGCCAGGGCTTTCCACAGTTCGCGGTTGAACTCCTGAGTCCGTCCGGTGCTGGTCGCTTCGATACGCGCACGCAGGACCTTCAGTACGTCCTTGAGCGAAGGCTGAGGGTTGCTCTTGAAGAACTGAACCAGCTCACTGTCATGCTCGATCGGCGACTTGCCCAACTCACCCCAGGCACTGGTGGTTACAACAGGATCTTCCTGACGCTCAGGAATACCCAGATCGGCATCATCGACCAGAGTAGGTTCACTCTGTACCACTGGAGCCGGCTTTGCCTGCGCAGTCTTCTGGTTAAGCGTCGCATCAATCCGCTTTGCTGCTTCAGTAGCAGCTTCATCAGCAGGACGATTCTTACGCTCCTCCAGCTTTTGCTGGGCCTTTGCACGATCCTGCTCGGTGACCCGGTAGGCACCACCTTCGAAGGCGTACTGGTCGACCGCCTGCAGGTTGGCCAGGATCTCCAGCTTCATGGATTCGGCAGCCAGTGCGGTAGCACGGAGCTGATCCAGCTGGAACTCGATAGGACCTTTGCCACTTTGACTGAGTGTCTCGCGCTGGTTTTCGCTCAGCGAAGCGATTTTCTCGGCCAGCAGCGAAGCCACGCCTGCCTTCAGGGTTGCATCGTTTTCCTGAGCCAGTGCATCCGCCAGTCCTTTGATCGAACGCTCCAGGGTGGCCAGCATCTGGTCCATCGGGGAGTATTCCAGCGCCTGCAGGAAGGTCTGCTTGTTCAGGCTACGGGCACCCGCATGTACATCCTTCAGTCCGTATATACGGGCATCGTGGACGTTGATCGAATCCACCTCGGCACCGGCATTGATCGAGATCGCCGCATCAGTTGAGTGAACCGAACCCACGGCACCGGACACACCTGGTCCTACTTCGCCGATCTTGTAGCCGAAGGCGCGCAAACCAGCCATTGGCTTCTTGCCCTTCTTGCCGAACTTCACCTCGTTGCGGTAGGCGGCCTCATTACTGAGGCCTTTGTCTCGCTTGGCCAGACGCATACCTGCCTCCAGTTGATCGCCGGCACTGGAGAATGCGGTGTGCAGGATTGGAGCCACATCAGTCAGCGAAGCCTGCAACTCAGCTTCCTGCTTGTTGGTCAGGTCATGCAGCGGAACACCCTTGGCATCCGTGGCCATCTTGCCTTCGGCGATCAGCTGCTCGATCAGGGCACGACGCTTGGACTGGTACAGCTGCTGGTACAGGTCGAACGCCAGGTTGGCAGCCTGATTGAACACCTGACGACGCTGGGTGAATCGGCCAAAGGCTTTACTGATGGTGTCGGTGATATCGCTACCAAGCGTGTTCAGATAGGTGGCCTTCAACGCCTTGAACTGCTGGTTAGTGAAGGTGAACTCCATCGCCTTCTCGATCGGCATGTCCACGTCCAACTCTGCAGCCGCCTTCTCATCGGCCTTACTGATCAGCAGACGAACAGAAGACAGCAGCGGTTGCAGCTCCAGTTTGGACTTGCCTGCCGAGATCTCCTGGATGTGGTCGTAGACCTGCTGAATGAAATCCTCAGCCATGGTTTCGACGGTCTTGCCCAGACCTTCGCCGTAACCACTCTTGGTCACCGGAGGCTTCATCAGTTCTCGGCCTGCCCTGGTAGGCGAGCCATTGTCGTCCAGTTTTCCTGTGACGTAGAACAACGCGCTGTACATGGGCTGCAGCTTCTTGTTCTGCCACTTCTTCTGCACCACCTTGTTCAGGTCGATAGCGGTCGACTCGTACAGGTCACTCTGACCGGGTGCTGCGCGCCACAGGTTGTATTGCTCGAAAGCGTTGCCGATCTCGAAGAACCCACCCTTGTTAAGCCGAGTCATCGCATCCTTCAGCGAACCGAAGGCACCGAACAGCAGGTGACTCAGCATCGGGCCATTGGTCACGCCGTCCACTTCGGCCAGCAGCATGGTGGTGAACTTCTGCTGCCCAGCCTCACGGGCGTTCTCGTAGGTGGCCTGAGCTACCAGCGACGACAGCGAATGGAAGTTCGCACGTCCGGCCTTCACGCCTTCTACGATCGCCTGCTGCTCGCCCGAGGTCAGGTCCTGATCCAGCAGAGCCTTACGCAGGGCAGCCACTGCATCCTGGTACACCGGCTTCTGCATCTCGGCTTCGTAGGCAGCCAACGAACGCTTGTTGTCCTGCTTGTCGGTCTTCACGCCCAGACCTTCAGCCACACGCAGCTTGAACACATCCAGATTCGTCTGGTCGTCTTCAGTCCAGCGAACTACGGTTTCAGCACTCTGCTTGCCAACAACAAAACGGTGGATCTTGCTGGTTTGCGGGTTGATGGCAGAATCCAGGCCCACACGATCGTTCTTCCAGGCACTCGGCATCAGGTAGAACTTGGTGTCCTGGCCAGCCTTCTGACGGCTGAGATCACCCACGAACGCCACCAGACGTTCCCATTCGCGCAGCAAGCCCTGGTTCTTGGCGATCACACCGTCACGGTTGGTCTTGTGCAAGGTCTCCAACGCCTCATCCTGCACGCCTGCCATCTGCAGAATCATCGCCGGGTTGGCGATCTTCTCCAGTACGGCCCACATGTCTTTTTGCAGGATGTAGGGTGCCTTGGCTTCCTTCTCCAACGCAGCACGCTCCTTGTCGGAGATCGGCTTGGTGGAGTTGTTCGCCGTTTTCTGGTTGTACTTAAGTGGCTTGAAGCTCGGTTCACGAGGACCGGTCTCGATACCGAACAGCTTGGTGAACAGACCGCCTGTGTTCTTGCTGGCATCTCGAATCGCCTGAGCTTCCTGAGTCAGGGAGCCATCCTTGTTGGTCACGAAGCGAATGAAGGCCACCTCGTTCTTGCGAGACTCGATCAGCTTGGTGATAGCATCCCGATCGGCCTGAGTCTTGGCGACTGCACGCATGGCCTTGATCTGGCCATTGAAGTCCACACCCTTGAGATCATCCAGCTCGCCCTTGGTGAGGGTGGTCTGCTCGACAATGCCTTGATCCAGCAGCAGAGCCAGTGCCTGAGCACCAAGGGCTACTTCTAGCTTGGCCTTCTCGCTCTGCGGGGCATCGTCCTTAAGCTGATAACCCAGCGACTGCACAACGGCCTGACCCAGCGAGTTGATCAGGGCACCACGCAGCGTGCCGATCCTGCGTAGCTTCTGGTTGGCTGCCGGGGTGATCGAGGCATCCTTGTCCTTGCCCAGGGTCTTGTTGATAGTGGTGTTGTCGTTCAGCGTCTGACCGCCGTTGTCAGCCACATGCGCGAACGCAGCAGCTGCAATGGCCGTCTTCACGTTCTCGTCCACCTGCCCCTGTTCATCCTGCAGGTACTGGGTGTAGTCGTTGTAGTAGTGATCCCGTGCATCGGTCTTGTGACTGGCCTGAGTGGTCCGCTTGAAGAAGTTGTCTTCGATGGTTGGCATCCAGGCCTTGGCCATACGGATGAACGCACTCGGCAGCCCCAGCTGCTCTTCGCTCAGGTCTTCCTGCTGCACGTAATCCAGGGTGTTCACTTCGCCCTGGCTGAGCTTGGTCAGGAAGTTCTCGGTGGCCACCAGCGGACGCTGAGTTCCGGTTGTCGGATTACCTGGCTGCTGAGAGAACAGACGCTTGAGGTTGTTCGTCTTGCGGTACTTCACCGCTTCCGGGGCATCTTCGGCAATGCCGGCTTCCTGCTCCGGTGTCTCGACTGGAGCCTTCTGTTCAACAGGCTCGATAGCCTGAGGGGCAGCAGCCTCCGGCTGATTCACGGTTGTTTGTACCGGAGCAGCAGACTTCATGTCGTACAGCGCCTGCAGCGATTGCAGGCCAGCTTCCAGGGCTTCAGTTTCCTGAGCGATATTGGCTACCAGGTTCCCAGATCCACCGTGGATGGTCATACCACCCATCGCGTACATCTCGTCGTAGCTGTACTGACGATCAGCAGGCATCCAGGTGCCTGATCGATCGCGGACCCACTGTTGGGTGTTGGCAGATCCAGCCACTTCATCGAAGGCTTTCTGAGCCACAGCCAGCTTGGCCTTGCGCGATTCCACGAACTTGGCCAGGCCATCGATCTCGTGCTGAGCCGCTTCCAGATCGGGGGTCTTGTAGGCCAGAGCACGACGCACGTTGCTGCTGTACTCGTTGAGGCCCTTGTACCCTTCCTTCTTATTGCCGTTGAAGATATCGCTGTTGACGCCTTCCAGGCCTTTGACCTGGTGAGCCAGTGCCTTGGCCTTGGCGAAGGTACGCAGCACGACACGCTCAGGCTCGGTGAGGCTGTTGGCCATGTTGCTGGCCAGGCGATTAGCCACCTCCACATCCAGGGCTTCTGGCGATTCCATGGCCAGAGAGACCACACGCTCGGCTGCCTTACGGGCAGTCTGCTGGACTTCAGGGGTGACGTTCTCGAGTACGGTATCGGCCAGCTCGATCTGCGAGGACAGATCCTGCTTCTCCGGTTCCATCAGCTGAGTGATCGAGGCCTCTGCCTGCTTCACCTGATCCAGCTGCTTGGCCAGTGCTTCTTTACGCTCGGCAGCCGGTACATCCTGCAGACCCAGTGCAGCACGAATGGTAGTCAGCGACTCGGTGGCCTGAGCCAGCAAGGCTTCCAGCTGAGGCTGCTGCTCTTGAGGAGCCGATTCCATGCGCTGCTGGATACGCTCGACCATGGCTTCAGCCTTGGCTTCGTCTTCCAGGGCAGAACGGATCTCACCCAGCTTGGCCAGGTTGTCCTGACGGACCTGAGGGTCTTCGTTCTTCAGGCTGTGCGTGGCCAGTGCCTTGGCTGCCTTCTCCGGTGCATAGGCACCTGGTTGTAGCAGCGAGGACACGTTGCCGGTCTCACTGGCCTGCTCAACTTCCTCTTCGTTCGCTTCACGAGCACTACCAGTCATGACACTACCCATGGCAGCACCAGTCACCAGACCCATTGCAGCAGCGTTACCAACACCCTCGGTCAGCTCGCGGTCCAATGCCACGTTCTGCAGCATCTGCTCGCCAGCGGATTGCAGGGTCTCTTCGGCACCTTCAATGACAGCACCGCCAGCACCACGAGCCAGGGCATTCCGTTGGCTGGTGCCTAGAGTGCCTGCCGTCACGGCTTCGTCGATATCACGCAGGCCCGTGCGCCCGCCAACAGCATTGCCCAGGCGAGCAACACCTGCACCCATGACGCCGGTAAGGCCGGCAGCTGCAGCCTGCTTCGGCGTCAGTAGTCCGTCTTCGGTCTGTTGACGAATACCTTCGGCAGCACTGCCTGCCATGACCGCACCTTCACCTATGGCGGAGGCGGCTTTCACACCCATGCCAAGTGCCTGCAGACCACGGCCTACTACACCTCCCGCTAGCATCGGGAACAGCGATTCGGTGACGGCATGAGGAATGAAGCTGGGGTTCTCGGCGATTTCAGCCAGAGTGCCCCAGAAGCCTTGAGCATCTTCGACGGAACCACTGGCCGCTTGCTGCTCGTGGGTCTTCAGCGTATCGAGGAACTGCTTGGCCTCCTCTGGACGGAAACCGGCTTCCTCCAGGGCTTTACCTGCATGCCCGGAAGACACCAGGTCAGCCAGACCGACAGCCATTTCCGGTACGGCGATCGCACTCTTCAAGCCAGAGACAGCACCGTCACCAATCAGGCGACGTTGAACACTGGATGGCTTGGTGCCGGCATGTTGCGTGGCGATCAGACTATCCATGTCGATGGCTTCACGCACAGCTTCAGGGGCTACAGTCCCTGCAATGTCTTCGATGGCACTGAGCGAGGACACCGCAGTGTTCACTACGTTGCCTCCTGTGCTGTTCGGGTCGAGACCCAGCCAGCCAACTACGGTATCCCGCTCATTGTTTTCACGACGTTCGACCAGTTCTTGAAGAACCTGGACTTTCTTTGCGGACGCGGAAGCAACTTGAGCCTGTTTGGCATTCAAGTCTGTAACGCCCTCGGGAGTAGCTACTCCGAGAGTGCGAGCTTCCCTGTTCGCAAAGTAAGTATCCAGGTCAAAGTTGGGCATCAGTTATTCCTGTTTGCGTTCTTGAGACTGCGTTCGAATTGTTCGAGCGAGAATGGACGTACGCCTTTTGCCCCGTGGAACTGCTCTTTCAAGGCAGAAACTCGGTTGGCGTAATTGGTGTGTACATTCTGCCCTCTTTCAACTTGTTCTAATACCTCCGGACGGCTCAAAAGATTGATTAAGTTGGACTTGTAATCGTCCGCCTCAATATCTTCGACGCCACTGATCGCCAACTCAGCAAGTTCCCTTGGAACCGGAACGTTTACTTTGCTTCCATCCTTGCGTGTTACTTCAACTCCTTTGGTCAGCGACTCATTGAGTGCCGTCATAAGTTCATTGCGAACAGTGGAGTTGTTGGAGAGGCCCCAAGGGTTCCAGTCCTTGCCTGTAGCCTTATCCAACAACTCAGCCGTGACCTTGGCCGGATTGAACTCGGTCTTGGTGTACGGATCGTTTTTCTGTTGTTCCTGGTAAATGCCTTGTTCCACTTTGATGGCGTTATCCAGGACAGCCTGATCTTCCGGAGCCAGTGCATTACGACTGGCCAATGTGGCCAGGAAGTTGTCTGCCAGAGGGGCGATCTTTTCTACAGGCAGATTCTTGTACTGCGACAGTGTGTCAACCATCTGCCGACGCAGTTCGGTCTGTGAAGCCAGGGGTTTCACACCAGCCTCTTCGGCGCGCTTGCTGAAGTCGGCCACTACGGCAGCGCGGGATTCCTCAGGCACACCTGAGAAGTCAGGGACACCGTTGACCAGTCGCACGCCTTGATCTGCCATGCCTTGGGCGACGGACTCATAGCCTTTCCAGTTGGCGTCTTCCTGCTCAGCACGAGCCTGTACTTGGCTACGCAGCAACTCACTGACCTCACGAGCAGTGCCCTTCAAGGCCTGGTTTTCGTTCCAGTCCTGAGTTTGCTGGTTGAACCGGGTCCGCTGCATGCCCAAGGACTCTTCTGCCCGCTGGTCCTGCTTGACCGCACGGGATTCCTGGGCACGTTCACGTTCACTCTTGACCCACATACCTTCCAGCTCACCTTCGTTGAGCAGGTCGTTGCCGTCCAACAGCTGACGGAATAGGGTCTGGTTTCCCTGGGCTGCAGCAGAGACAGCCTGGTCGCGGATACCTCGTTCGCTACGCTGACGGATGTCATCTGCGAAGAGGTTCTGCTTGAGTGTCTGATCCTGCAGCGAAGCCAAACGCTGTTCGGCTGCTCCTCGTACCGCATCCCGATTGATCAGCGGACCTAGTTGCTGCCGGAAAGCGTCCACCTCACCGCTCTGAATAGCAGCCTGCAGGGCAGCCGGATCACGGTAGCTAGACAGGCGATCCAGGAAAGCCTGAGTGTTGATCGTCCGGGTAGCATCGGCCTGGTGACGAACACCCTGATCATAATCAGTGAGGACACCCCGCAGATCCTGGAACCCTCTGTTCAAGGACTGGGCAGCACCACGCAAAAGCACACCGGCACCGCCTGCTTGAGGCATGCCTACGTTTCGCCAGGTAATGGTCATTATTTGATCCCGTTACGGTTCATGTAGCTGCCCACCGACTCATACGCACCCGCATTGGAAGCCACGCGAGCACGCTGGCGATCTTCCAGCTGCGAGTTGGTCAGAGTTCGTTGTGCCGCATAGTTCTGGTTGTACTGACGTTTGCTTTCGGCGAACTGTTCTTTGGCCAGTCCATATTGCTTCATGCCCATGTAGGCGTTACTGAGTGCGCTCAAGCCACCAATAGCCATACCACCCCAGCCTTGTTGGTGAACACCAGAAGACGTATCAGTGAAGCCAAGCATAGATTTCCAGAAGCCTGGATCAGGCAAACCAGTTGTACTACCAGCAATAGACGCAGGACTTGCAGAGGCAACGTCTCCTTGCACTAAAGCCTGCCCCAAGTTGAATCCAGTTTGAGCTTCAGTAGGTTGCCCGTATGTACCAAGAGAGGCGATACCGCCTCCGAGGCCAAAATTAAAATCGGTAGTGGCCATAAAACCTCCAACTTAGATATAGGTTGCGTGAGTATAGGTAAGTTATTAACCCCACCACAAAAGAAAGGCCCCCAATTTAGGGGGCCTTGTCTGCATCAGCAGGTATTCAATCTTGGTCTTCCGAGTAAATCCCTCCTCCATACTGACCCATGCTTCTATCTATACCTGTACGTGGATTATAAGCATCCCTAATTTGAGCGGGGCGGTCATACTCGTACTGAATCTGATCCACGCGATTATTTAGGTTGTACTCATACCTATTACCCGATGAACTCTCGTAGTAACTGTCGTAATTAGTAGAGCTTTCAGTACCTACAGGCTCCCATGTAATTGGCTCAGCATTCGCTACACCTGCTGCCATCAGCCCCACAACCATCATCCACCGCATGCTGAATCTCCTTGGCTAAAAGGGCATCGTATCTCAGGCCTGGCCTTCTGCCACCTACCCCCAAGCAGATTCTTCAACAGAATCCGACAACCGGGGGAGCGTCAGGGCCATATCGTGGTAGTAGGCCACGGCGTCGATCCCTACCACACCCACGTTGCCGGCATGAATAGTTCGGGTGAAGTAGTCTTGAGGACTTTCCCCAAAGCGGATCTGCGGCGTCAGGTGTGCCTCGGTGAACATCAGTGGATCGAGCAGGTTCGTGGTCTGCAGAAGATCCTGACCTGCCTTCAAGGCAGCGTTCTGCGTCTCTTGATAGGACTGGAAGTCGGTCCAGTCACCCTGCAGGTCATTCATATCCTCCTGGATCGCACCACCAGCACCCTTCGACAGACCAACCGAGGACTGCAGCAGACGCTCTCCCCACAGGGCCGTAGACGATCCCTGTGCTGAAGTCATCGACATACCCACACCGACGATGGCCCCCACCACGGCAGCCACCAGAGCAAACTCAGGCCCTACTGCCTTGGCGAACAGCTTGAAGGTGTACTGCACCACCAACGTCTTGACGATGAAGGTCAGGATGGTCAGAGCCAATGCCACCATACCGGCAGCTGCAGCAGCAGCCAGGGCAGCGTAAGCGGCCTGCCACTGACCGGTGAACACGGCAATGACGATGGCCACGATGACCACCACGATCTTGAAGACACCGGTCTGATACCACTTGGTCTTGGTCGTCACCCGTGAGTTGAAGACGAAGTGCAAGGCCTTGTAGTAGAGCGTTTCCCGCTCGCTCAACGGAATCAGATCGGTGATTGCATGATCCAGTGGCACCAGCAACTGGTTTTTGCCACTGCCGGCGACGTAGTTGTACTTGCTCCAGATGTGGTACGTCAGTCGTGGCTCATACACCCGCACTTCGTCATACAGAGCCGAGGTCAGCTGCCGCTTGTAGGCGTGGTACTTCACGCTCACCGTTCGGGTGCCGCTGGTTTGGCGTGTGCCTTCACGGTACGTCACAGTCTCCTTGTACTGCTCCGTTCCACTGGAGTACGAGTGAGACCCGATAGGGCCGATCTTGCCTGACATACGTCGCTTGGCAATGCCTTGATAAGCCAGGGTCATGGTGAACCCTTTGTCCTGGATACGTATGGCACGGCTGCCCCGGCGAGTGAACTCGTTGGCCGCTTCACGCAATGGGTTGTTGTAGGCGAAGGCTCCTTCGGTTGAGTAGAACAGTGCGTTGAAGTAGTTGAATAGGTACTGCCGCTCAGCCTCACTCTTTCCGTTGATAGGTACGCCCATCATCAGGAAGGCCTGTTCGATGTATTCCAGATCTGTGTTGTCGTAGATCGAGTCGGCCATGTCCTGGTAGTCGATGCTCAAGTACTTGAGCAGCTTCTTGGTGGTCTTGTACTCAGCCGTGTTCTTGCGTTCCACGATGGCCAGGTTCTTTCGATCCAGGCGGAAATAGGCCCTGGGCATGTAGCTCCCCAGTGCCGAGAAGTCGGTCTCGAAGAGCTTGTCGAGTTCCGGGAACAGACCTGTGTCGGCCTGATAGGTCCAGTAGCCGTAATGGTTTACGGTCTTGCCAGCCACCAAGGTGGAATAGCGGTACTTCACCTGGAAGTACTCGCCCTCCTCGTCTGGTGGATCGACATTCAGTACCAGCTTGCCGTCGACCAGCTTGCCGTCCTTACGGTACGTGTAGGTGACCTCTACCGTGTCGTGCCCAGCCAGGGTATCGATCACGTAGGGCGTAGGCTCCATGACCTCATTGACCAGACCACCAAGCAAACGAGCTGGTGTGTAACCGGCATTGGCCGCAGTGCCCCACGTATCCAAGATGCCAGGCTCAGCCTGGTTCACAGTGTTCTGACAGAACACGGCCACCATGTCCTTGAGCCAGACGGTAGTGCCCAGCTGTGTCGAGAGCTTCTTCAGCTCGTTGCTGTTGGCGTCGTAGCCATACTGCTCGGTGATGGTCTTCCAGCCGTAGTGGATCGAGTTGTAGGCGGCGTAGTGGCAGTACTCCAGAGTGACCGCCTTGCCGACCACACTGCTGACCACCTGACGCACCACGTCATTGCCCTGGGTCACCGACACTAGGTTGCTCTTGGGCAGTCCGTAGGCATAGCTCTTCTTGGCGTACTCGTACATACGATCGCCCCGGAAAGCCAGGGAACCTAGCATGTCATCGAGCATGGATTCGGCCACCGAGGCATTCACGTCACCGTTCATGCTGTACCGCAGCAACGAGGCCTTGGCCGTCTCCGGGATCAGGTTGTCCTCAACCACACGCACCACCGTGGTTTCGACTTCGGTCTTCTTCTTGCTACTGAACAGTCCCATGCTTCCCCCTAAAGAAAAGGGAGCCATGTAGGCTCCCTGTTCAACTCACTGCCTTGGATCAGGCCGCTACACCAGTCAACAGCTTGGAGATCGCTCGACCAATGGTCGCGTCGTTCAGCATGTTGGTCGAATCGGCAACCGTGCCTTCGTCCGTGGTGCGTCGTACGTTCCAGGTATCGACCAGGATCTTCGCTGCCTTCTGCTCCGCATCGCGCTTGAAGCCATCGGCCTGAGCCAGGTACAGCATCCGCTGGCGACCAATCACACTGTCCGCATCGACACCGGCACCGATAGTCTGGGCCTTCTCGGTTGCCGTCTTCTGAGCCAGCAAGGTGGTTTCCGAAATGGTCTTCAGACGCTGCTCCAGCAGAATGTCGTACTCGGCCTTGAGCTTGCAGATGGTGGATTCCATCACCCGCGACTCGACCTCGGCGTTGACGGTCTGCTGGGTGACCAGCTTGGTCTGTGCCTGAACGTGCTTGTCCTGGTTCACCAGGTTGGCCGTCTGTTGAGTCACATGCGCGGTCTGAGCCGTGATGTGCTTCTCGGTGGCCACCAGGTTCTTGGTTTCCTGGGTGGTCTGAGCCGTCTGGGCAATGACCAGCTTGTCCTGGTTCAACAGGAGCGTGGTCTGCTGCTTGACGTGTGCAGTCTGGGCTTCGACATGCAGAGCTGATGCCTTCAGGTTCAGGATCTCCTGAGTCACCTGGTTGGTTTGGGCAACCGTACGCAGCTCTTCCTGGATCGCATTGCGAGTGTTCTGCTCGATCAGTGCCGTCTGGGCAGTGGTCTGCAGCAACTCGCCTTGCAGGTTCAGGATCTGCTGAGCTTGCAGCTCACGCTGGCTGATGATGTTGTCTTTCTCGGCAGCCGTCTTCAGTGCCTGCTGACGCAACACTTCGGCCTGCAGAACGAGGTTCTGGCCTTCGATGACGGCATTGAGCGCCTGCTGTTCGGCCAGTTTCACCTGGGCCTCGATCAGCTTGGCTTGCAACGCAGACTGGTCCTTTTCCAACAGGAACTGGGTGGCAGTCTGCAGAATCTGGGTCAGCGAACCCAGGTAGACCTGAGCGTACTCGGCACCCTTGATCCGGTTGCGGGTGAACTCTTCGTCCAGATGGGCCTTGCTGGCACGCATCAGTACGTCGAAGACACCGTTGCCCTTGAGGCTGGCCTCGGTAAGGTCGGTCAGGGAAATGTTCGGGATATCGCTCATAGATCGTTCCTGGGTTCGCTAAGGGTTACAGGCCACCGGCCATTGCTTGACGCTGAGCCAGGTCATGCAGCTCTTCCTTGGTCAGCGGAGGCAGAACCTCGATGGCGAATTCCTTGATCAACTTGCCCTTACGGATCTTCTTGCCACCCGGCAGGGTGACGGTGTGGAACACCTGGCACTGACGCTGAGCCAGCTGGTTGTAGATGATGCGCGGCACATGCCAGCCTTCGTCGGCATTGAACGGCACGTACTTCTTGTGAGTACCGGCATAGCGGTTACCCGCCGTGATGATCTCGCCTTCCCATTCGCTCTTGAACGGGTTCATGCAGGTGACGCGGATACGCACCAGGGCACTGGCTTCGTCACGCAGACGCTTGCGGCGTTGACCTTCCGTTTCCTCGGCAGCCGCTACGCTCGAAGCGTCCGCGACCGGCGCTTCGCCTTCGGCGAGCTTGGCCGCTACCTTCTCGCGCAGCTTCTCCACGCCAATGGAGGGGTGGTAGCTGATACCCAGCAGGTCGGCACGGGCCTTCAGAGTGGTCAGTTCATCAGGTACTTGAAGTTCATCGTCTTGTTCGAAATCGGACATTGCTTAACTCCAGCAGAAGAAGTGGGGGCAGTTGCCTGCCCCCTGGGTTACCGCAGTGGTTAGATCTTCGCGGCGGTCTTGATCAGACCGATGCGTTCCGGACGCAGGACCATGAAGCCGTAGTACCACTTGATCGACATGAAGCCGGTCTCGCCGTACGGGTCGTTGCGGTCAGCGGTCTGCTCACCCGGCTTCTTGTGGTAGATCTTGAACTTCACGCTCTTGCCATCGGTTTGGAAGCCGATGGTGGTGAAGGACTCACTACCGATGACCAGCATCGGGAACACGTCGTACTTGCCGCCCGTCTCGTAGTGGGAAGCGTCACCCACTGCGATAGCAGCACCTGCACCAGCCCACTTCAGCATTTCCGGCACGATGACGATGCGGAACTGATCGATGGTGCCGATCTCGCCAGTCAGGGTCTGGCCACCAGCTGCGTACTTCTCGATGGAGATGAACGCCGGGTTGCCGTGCAGATCCTTCATGCCCTTGAGGGTCGGGATCAGCTCGGAGCCGCAGTACAGGACACGAGCACCCTGGATGGTGGCGGTATCGACCATGCGAGTACCGGTGATCATCTTGGTGTGCTTCGGCGTACGGTTGTTGTCCAGGTCGATCGACAGACGCATCAGATCGCCGAACTCAACCAGATCGGTGCCATCGATCTCGCTGTTCTGAGTCGCACCACCGGCATAGCGGATCACACCAGCCGAGTTCAGCAGGTCGATCTGCAGAGCGTCTTCGGTGATCTCGTTGGCACCGTTGAGCATCTCGCGGTTGATGTGCTGCAGCAGCTCGGCGTCGGTATCGAAGTCCAGGGATTCCTGGGTGTATTCGTCGAAGAAACCGAACTTCTCGAACGAACCTTCGAGTTCCTTGCGCTTGAAGCCAACACGGTTCACGCGGCCACCGGTCTCGGAGAGCACGGGCAGCTTGTCGGTGATGGTGCCCACGTCCTTGCTGGAGCCGTACAGGTTACCGTTGGCGATGGTCACGCCAGCAGCATCGATGCCCTGGTCGTTGATGTTCGCGTCATCCAGCAGCGGGATGTAGTGGTAACGCTTGATCTTCTTGCCCATGTTCTTGGGCATCGAAGTGGTATCAGCGAGCTGACTGAAATACTGCTCTTTACGAGCTTCGATCAGCGCCTGCTTGATGTAGTGGAACGTGTTGAACTGGTTACCGACCGAGGACGGAGCACCACCGGCAGGATCGTTGTATTGCATACCCATAAGAACACCTCGTCGTTACATGTATTTGGGATTAACCAACTTGGCGAACTCTTCATCGCTCAGAGCCAGAGGATTGAACTCAGGCTGTTTGGCGACTGGAGCCGCTGGTTTCGGTGAGCTGGCAGCTCGCTTCTTGTCACGTAGGTCGGGTTCGGGAGCTTTCTCTACAACTGGGACTGGCTCTTTCACTGGTGCTGATTCGACCGGTACTTGTTGTTTGAACAAGTGGGCGAAACCATTACGAGCTTGGATGCTGTCACCAACTTGGCGATAGGCCTCGATATCCGACAAACCTTTCAAGCGTCCAAACATGCGCTCACGTTCGATCTCGCTACTGATCAGGTCATATACGCCACTGGCCATGTGGTCGTTAATCACTTTCAGCAGTTGGGGATTGTTCGCAACCACCTGTTTACTGGCAGCATCCCACTTGTTGCTAACGACGCTGACTGTCTTGGAGTACACCGGTGTGTCCTGGATTTCTTCCAGCACCGTGTCCAGTTCAATCTCACGCTCATCAACAGTGTAAGTGTTGGGTGCGTACTCTTTCGCTTTATCTACGTCTACATCCAGTGGATCAATTCCACTGTCCTTGAGCAACTTACTGATTGCGGCTGGGTTCTTCTTGTCCAGATCAATCAGAAAGCTAAGTTTCTCTTCACTCAGGAGATTATTGTTCTCCAGAAGTTTGAGCAATTTCAAATTGGGTTTCAGAGCAGCCATCTTCTTATTGTAATTGGCGCCCATCTGCATAAGAGCAACTGCATCGTCGACATTATCGACTGCCATCTCTTTGCCGTTCGCCTTGAATGGAGCGAATAGCTTATCGACGATTGCTTTGTGATCGACCGGTTGTACCGGTTCATCTGATGCGGGTTTGTCCTTGGTTTCTTCTGGCTTGTCTGCAGGAACTTCGGGTTCCTTGCCGCTGACCGGCTCTTCTTCGTCGGTCTTGGTGTCCGGTTCAGGCTCGGCTTCTTGTTCAGTGCCCTGGTCATCTTCTTCTTCCTCGGTAACAGCAGGAGCATCAGCCGGTACTTCCACCGGTGCCTGGGGCTGAGCAACGGCACTCAGATCCAGCTTGGCGAACTCTTCGTCGCTCATATCGAGAACGTCAGAGTTCAGCTCTTCTTGCTCTTGTTCCTGGTCGAGTTCCAGGTCTTCGTCTTTCACTTGATCGACAACACTCATTCTTCAACTTCCTCTTGAGCGAGTTCGGCGCGGAACTCTTCGTCCGCTTCGAGTTGTTTGGCGGCTTGTTCGCAGAGGTGTTCTTGCACACGCAAGTACTCGCTCAGCGCAGCAATGGCATCCATCTGTTTGATGATGGAGTCCTGTTTCTCAGGAGTTTGCATGTTCGGGTCAGACCGAAGATGCACAAGACGAATGGCTTCTTGATTGAAGTAGCCTTCCTTGATTACTTCCTTGAAGTCCTTGTTAACCAACAGACGGGCCAGTGCTTTACCACGCTCTACGGTTTTTCGATTGGAGCGGATGGCCGCGTCGAGTTGTTCAATGTGACTTAGGGACATATCTCTACCAGTGCTGTAGTAGTTAATAGGGATCAAACGGTGCGGAACATAATACAAATCAAATAGAAAGGCACCACGAGTGTGGTGCCCTATTAACCACTACTTGGATTCTGCCCTCTTCTGTTGCGCTTTCATGTAGTTATCCATCACCTTCATTTGCATCTGTGCTCTGGCCTGTTCACCTTGTTTCTGCAGATCCCGTTCTTGTTTCACACCAGACTCTTGTTCAACAAAGTCCAAGTTCTTCAGGTCGGAGTCGCTTTGCAAGTTGGTGGCCTTGGCTCCTTCAGTTCCTACTTTGGCTCCAGAGAGTTGTGCGTCTGCCTGCAACTTCATGGCCTTGGCCTGGAGTTCCATGACCTCTGCTTCCAGCTTCGCCAGTTCAAGTTCCTGCATACGTTGTTGGATCGGATCGGGTTGTGGCTGGTACTCCTCGATCTGCTTGGCCAGGTCAGGCATCTTCCGCAGGCGAGCAATGTCGGCCAGGATCATCCGGCTCATGGCAGGGTCCATGTTGTTGCCCATGGTCTGCAGCATGAAGGCCAGCTCCTGTGCCTTGGCGTTGTCGTCCTCTGCCGTGGTGATGTTCAGACGCAGGTCGAAGTTGCCAGCCAGGTCATCACGACGGATCTGCACGAACTCTTCTTCGGTGATCCGCACTACCTCCTGCTCAGACAGCCAGACAGCGTTCATCGAGATGAACTTGCGAGCCACCTTGATCATGCCGTTGGCCAGGCGACGCAGGATCGCCAGCTCACGCTTGGAGGCAGCATCCAAGGCACCACGGATACCAGCTGCCACTTCACCCAACGATGCACCCGTGATGCCTTGGTTGAATGCCTTCACCCCAGTCAGGGACTCAGCCTCAAAGTTCTGCAGCTGGAGCATGAACTGGGCACTGGCCGGTATCTCCGGGAAGGTGTGCATGAACACACCCTGGCGAGGATCGACGTTGGCGTTGAACTCGTAGTCCTGCCCCTTCTCGTACTTGCGACGGTTGGTTACATCGAGCATGTCCTTACGCATGCCGGTCTGACCGTTGGCACTCTTGCCGAGGATATCGATCATCCCGCGAGTGACGGCACCAATGATCTTCTGGTTATCTTCCAGAAGCGAACCATCCGGTTCACCGTAGATGCTCTTGCGCACCGGCAGGTAAGGAACCACAACGAAGGGAAGTTTCTGATCCGGGAACGGATTGTCTTCCATTCGGATGAGGGTATCGCCTACCCAAGCAGCCACGATAGGACGTACAACCCCAGAACCATCAATATCCCAAAATCCCCAATACTCATATACAACAAACTTTTTACGGGCTTCGTCACTGAAGTTGAAATTCTTTGAGTGTTCGTTGGCTGGTGCATGGTCGGGTTCCCCGAGGATCGAGTTGGCAGTGACATTGATCTGGTCCAGATTCTTGTACCGATCGCCTTCTTTCTTCAACTGAGCCAGGGAAGATTCAAACGAGTAGATAACGAAGCTCGCCTTGTCGATATCGCCCTGACAGGTTGGGTCGATCATGACGTTGCGGTAGTCGCAGACTTCGACGGTCGGATGGTTCTTGATTACCCGAGTCTTCTTGACTGGCTTGTGACCTTTCACCAGTGCTTCAACAGGACGCCCGTGCTGTTGATACAACTGGTGGGCCTGTTTCAATTCAGGCTCAACTTCTTGCTCATATTGATCGGGTGCCTCCTGAGCCATCTGATCCAGATACTGCATCATCGGAGCAGCTTCATCGTTGAAGACGTATTCCACGTCCGGAACGATCTCGGTGTACTCCTCTTCCTCGAAGGCCCAACCGGTTCGGAGAATAACGGTGCCTTCATCAACTGCAGCACGCACGTATTCGTCAACAAAGGAAACCTTGTCGATCCGCGTATTAAACTGGTTGTTCAGAATCAATTGATTCTGTTGTGCAGCCTTCTTGTCTTCCCAAGTTACCGGACGAACACTGAACACATCGTCGGTACTGAGGAAAGGCTCGCTGAGTGCGGGATACCGCCACTCGGCTTGTTTGCGAATGAGCTTGGGAACAATGCTGGAACTGCCTTCCGGCGTCTTGATCCGAGCCTTGCCGGTAACATTCAAGTTATCCAGCCATTCACTGATCTGGGAAGTCTTGGCGTCGTGGTAGCTCTTGGCTTCCTGATAGTCCTGCTTCAAATCAAGGATAGAAGGTTCTTTGGCCCACTTCGTGAGCTTCTTAACTGTGGCAGTTGGTGCCACGAAATTGTCGGCCATATCAAATCCCGAGAGTGGTAGATACAATGCCGGCATCTTAACAACAAACTACTGGAGTACCTGAAATGAATATCCAACCTCTGCACCACAACTTCCAAGTTCCAACCAAGGGAACTGAGCTGGCTGGTGCTTATGATCTCTACATGCCTGAGGCTGGTTTCTGTGGAGGCGACAATCATGAAGAGAAATTCTCCTTGGGATTTGCTGCAGAACTTCCGGCTGGACATGTAGCACTGATACTTCCGCGTTCGGGTGTCGGAAGTAAAACAGGCCTTGAACTGAACAACACCTGTGGCGTGATCGATGCTGATTACCGTGGCCCGTGGTTTGCAACTCTGCGAACCAAGAATGGCGAGGACTATTCCTGGAGTGCTGGCGATCGCCTTCTCCAGATGCTGATCGTTCCGGTTGCACAAGTTCAGTTCAATGTTGTGGACGAACTGTCCGAAACTTCCCGTGGCACTGGTGGCCTTGGCTCTACCGGTAAGTGAGGTGCGACATGACGTGTGAACTCTTCCGTGTGGACTTCAGACGCAAAGTCCTCAAAGAGCGGACTACCCTTGGCACGGATGCCCAGCCCTATGACCCACGGAAGTGTCCAGTCGTCAGCAACATCGTTGAACATGCAATGGTCATGCTGACCGAAGCCCACGAGCAGTACGCCGATCCCCGGCGTGCTGTATTCCTCATGGCTGACCCATCCCGAAACTACAGTGCGGCCATGTTCGACACTGAGTTCCTGAGCACCGATGACGCCATCGAGAGCCTGGAAGCCATCCTCAACAAGCTGTACGCCCTGCGTCAGCAGGAAGAGCAATGGGACCCAGCATGAAAGAAGTAGGCTTTGGTGAAAGCCTCTCCGATGGATGGGAGGACTACTGACAGAACAAGGCCCCAATCAAGGGGCCTTTTCTTTTACACCCAGCCGTTACGCTGCAACCGCGTGTTGCCCTCCCCCACATCCAGGCGAAGCCCCTGGTTATCCAGCAGCGCACAGGCTGCCTCGAATTTCGCGGCGTAGTTGTTCCCCTCGTGGAAACCACCCCCGGCACCGATCGGGTTCATCACCCGGCTGGCCACGTAGAACAGCAACGCCTCCAGGTGGCTGTACGGCAGATCCACCTCGATCTCGGTAGGGTCGAACGAGTTGTCCTCGCGGATGAGTTGAGGATGGTTCGCCCGGTACACCACGTCCACTGTGTCACCCTTCAACAGCTCCGGCAGCACCAGCGTGTTCATGCTGACGGTTCGCACGTTGAGTGGGTGGCCATAGCCCTCACCGGCATTCAGTCCCAACTCCAGACCCTTGGCGTCGTACACCCGTTCGATCTTCAGCAGATCGTCCTCGAAGGGCTGAGCCATGGAATCCAGGATGTACTTCTCGACGCCCCACGACTCCCGGTTGCTCTGGGCGTGCTTCTTGCTGACCGTGTAGGTCCGCACGCCTGGCAGCAGCTGCAGGGTCACCCGGCCCTCGCGCAGCAGGAACCGTTTGTGCAGTTCGGTCAGGCCCAGGTTCACATGGGTCAGGATCTCGTTCTGGTTTTCCTTGGTGATGCCGCTGGACTCGGCACCGCCGATGTTCAGCTGACGTAACTCGCCGTAGGTCAGGGCTTGGAAGATCTCGCTAAGTTTCATAAGGGTTCCTCAGACAATGTAGGAAGACATGCGGTCGTTGTACTGGTCTTCGTCGTCTGCTTCCCACATACCCGAGCTTTCGTTCTGGTACAGGCCTGCTTCCTCGGAAGGCTTCCACGCATGCAGCGAAGCCAGCATGGAGATGGTGTCGATGAAGTCGTCGTGCTTGCTCTTGAAGCCGCCAGGGGTCGCCAGCTCCAGCTCGTTCATGGCCTCGACCATCTCGGCACTCTTCTTCTTCTCGATCGGGAAGAAGATCTTGCGGGCCTTGAACAGCGGCACCACGGTGTTGAAGCGGACCAGCTTGTTGGTGTTTGGACGGATACCTGGCTTGGAGTCGTTACCCTCGGAAGCCAGCGGGAAGAAGATGTTGCGATTCAGCATCTCGTTCTGAATCCAGGAGACGAAGCCCTGCTGCTGACCGGACACCTCGATGCCCACCTGCTGAGGTCGATACCGCTGAGCCAGCCTGAACAGGTCATCGACGTTCTTCGCCATGTCTTGCCTTTTGCATATCCCGTCCACCCACAGCCAGTCACCGGCATTGTTGTAGGCCCATACACTGATAACCGAGTAGTCACTTTTCTGCTTCTCACTGGTGGCAAAGTCGGTGGTGATGTAGAAGTTGAACCGGCCCATGTTGCGCAGGACGGCATCGACCTTGTACCAGCCAATGTCGTGGTCCTGGATCAGCCGATCTTCGTCCGACATGATCCGCAGCATCAGTTCCTGGTTGAAGGTGTCCACCTTCCCCAGCTTGACCGCGTTCTCGTACTGCTCCTTCACGTACTCGTAGGTGAAGCGATCCGGCCAGCTGCCCCGGAACTCTTCCTTCGAGCAGGGGAACTGCTCGCACACCGGGAACACGTTGACCGCCCACGCCCCCGACTCCACCGCCTTGTACAGCGGGTCCTTCGCGTTGAAGGGTGTACCTGACCAGACGATGATGTTCTTCGACGGGTGCAAGGCGTAGTTGACCGCCTTGTACACCGTGTCCTCCACCGCTGCGATCACCGTCGCCGACCGGGCATCTTCGTCCGAGATCAGGTCATCGAGCACCGCCAGCTGGGGGCGCTTACCCATCTCCTTCGCACCCCGGACGCCGGTCTTGGCACCGTAGCCCTTGACGATGAAGATCTTCCCGTCCGCGTTGCGGAACTCCCAGCGAATGTCAGTGAAGTGGATCGAGGGGACGTATTGCTTCAAGAAGTCGGAGTTCTCCCAGCGGAACTCCAGGTTCTTGCGCATGTTCTTCACGCCGTTCTCGATCGAGTCCGACACGTACAGAGCCAGATCCACCCGCCCGAAGTTGGGCAGCTCCCCGTAGGTGGCGATGTACAGGAACAGGTACTCGCCCATCACGGTGGTCTTGGCGATACCCCGGTGACACAGGTTGATCACGCGCCGGCCCCGTTGGGTCAGCGTGTCGAGCATCTTGTAATGCACCAGGGGCGTCTTGTTCTCCTCGCCCTGCGCCCCGTTCACCAGCTTGATGAAGGTCACGAACTCCAGGGCGAAGTCGCTCGGCACATAGCTCGGATCGACCGTGTAGTCAGTGGCAGCCAGATACTGCTCGACCTTCCACGGTGCCAGTGCCTCGGCAACCGGATCAGCTGCCAGGGCACCCGTCGCGCCCATGACCACACCGGCAACAGCGGAAGCCAGCTTGTTCATGGTCAATTCAGGCGCTCCCCTTCCACTTCGATGGCCAGGCGGCTATGGGCCACCTCCTGCGCATTCATGGCACCAGACTCCAGCATCAGCCTCTGCTGGCGAGCGAGAGCCAGGGTGGTCTCACGCAGAGCCTGAATGGAACTGTCCTCCTTCACATTCAGATCCAGCTCGACCTTCTGGGTCTCCGGCATCTTCAGGTGAGTGAGCAGAGAGTTGGCCGCATCACAACGAACCTTCTCGCTGTTGGCAGACACCATCAGTTCGGCCTGGACGTTCAACGCCTTCTGATACAAGTCCTGGTTCAGCACATAGTGCGGCACCAGTGTTTGTTCGAAGATCAGGTTCACCAACTTGGACTTGTTGTACGCAGTCACATAGCTGGCAATGTCCTTGGGTGTTACACCCTGCTGAACAAAGCGGTTGTACTTGTCCGGGAACGTCTTCATGTACGCATCGATGTTGGAACAGCCCAACAGTTTGTGGCTGACGTACTTCACTGCATCGATGTAGTTCTGGATCTTGAACCGACCATCCGCCATGACCTTGGTATAGCTGAGCAAGTTGTCCCTATAGGCTTCATGTAGATCAGGATCGCTAATGGTCTTGTTGATCGAATCAACCAACTCCTGGTTGACGGACTTCTTCACCTTATCGGGAAGAGCACGCTGGAACTGTTCAAGAGTAAGTGCGGACATGAAGGAACCCCTGTTCACCATATAGGGTGAACATAGTATGGAGTTGGAACTTAAAGACAAAATTGGAATGAGGGGAAGTGTACGGAAGGAAAGTTGATTGGCGAAATCGGTCCTCGGGTTTTGGCGAATTTTATAATTTGGGTACGGGTCTAGTACTGACAGGTTCGATCCCGATTTACCAAACCACCCCCCCCCCCATTGCTTCGTTCTACCTATTCCCTACT
>Ga0247724_1000015_pt1 | contig 77380 bp, 95 predicted proteins | sample OKSTACKMC2E_FD_182776 | JGI IMG/M metagenome (GOLD analysis project Ga0247724, IMG submission 182776) | Subsurface sediment microbial communities from gas well in Oklahoma, United States - OK STACK MC-2-E | ecosystem: Environmental > Terrestrial > Deep subsurface > Rock core/Sediment | place... | reverse complement strand
GCTTGTTTGAGGACCGCCATGATTTGGCTGTCGGTAAATTTTGATGTTTTCATGCAGAATCTCCTGCGTTTATGGTACGAGAAAATTCTACTTTTGACGTCAGTTAATTTAAGGGGTGATTACCGCTCAATCTATATTGGTGATAGCGAATCCACTGTTGATTTTGGAGGCGCTGTGAGCGCCGTTTCAGTCGGCGCTGGGAGTTTCAGCATGGAATCTTTGCTATTGAAAATGAGTTCTTATGAGGACGAGTACGATGCGCCTTTGGATGACTTGTTAGCAGCTGACGTTCAGTCAGCCACCTTGCAATATAAAGCGGCAACTGGTGTTGATGTCGTGACTATTTTAAGTGACTTAGTTGGCAAGTTACCAGAAAGCATGCAGTCCGTGTTGGCCGGTAAGACCTTTAAAGCAACCATGATGAATGGCCGGATGGAGTTTGAGTTGTTTCCGCTTGCGGCCTAATTTAACCGCTCATTTAAGAACCAGCCTTCGGGCTGGTTTTTTGTTTTGGAACATTAAGCTCTGATATTCGCGCTGCTTATTGCAACCAGTGAGGGGGCAAACTCAGTAAGATCACCTCAAATCCATTACCCAATTTTGCATGGAGTGATTAATGCAAGGTTTTATCTATGCAGGCTGCGCTACTGAGCCTGCCTTTTCAATTGTTGCAATCTCAGACCAAACGGTTTTGGACGTTGCCGGTGATATGAGTCAAAGACAGTCCATTATTGACCGTGCGTATGCGCTGCATCAGGAGCTCGTGTCACAGCATGACGTTGAAGCAGACCCAATCAAGGTTGAAGAATTGCAGCAACTGACAAACACGCTGCTTTTCAAGTTCTCAACAGAGCCATCCCAAGAGCTTTTCATCGGTGGACTACGCAAAGGTGTGCGCCCAGGCCATCTGGTGATGTGGTTTTACGAAGAAAATCAGCAGGTGAAATTCAGAACCGCGCAGCGTTTCTTCACGGAGCAATTTAGCGGCCCGATGCCTGTTTCAGTTCAGGCCGAGTATGTCGAAATCCTGAATTATTGATTTTGTGCAAAACGTCACTCGAATTTACCGCCTCGATCACTGGATGCTTACCACCCGTTGCACTTTCACGAAACCACCAGTTTCAGCAATCATCCAGTTAATCGATCGTCAGGAATGAGCGAATTGCGGACATTAACGCTACCAGTAAGCGGCGAGCGGAGCGAGTCCGGCGACAAACGGGAGCGTACTTAACGGGTTTGTTATACCGATGCTCTTAATAGCTGAATCAGATCAGTAGGTCGTGGGCACGAATTATCCAACCATTGGCCGATAAACGCTTCAAAGGTTTCATTTCTAAAGCAGTCCCAAGTATTTAGTGCAGTAACAGCCAACCAACTGCGAGGACTTTTTTCAAGCAGTGAGTTATAAAGGTAAAGTGCAACAACCCTATTAAGATCTCGTAACGTAGATGAACTTTCCAACTTCTCAATATGAAAAGAAAGCCACTTAAAGAACTTTTCTTGACTGTCTAACTTTAGATTTACGGCTGCCTTTAGATCAGCCACATATTGAATAATGCTCTGGTCATAGGTTAAATTAAATTTGGCCATATCTGACCTAGCCCACTCCCGGCCAAGCTTGTCTAACACAGCGATGGACGCGCACTCACACAAGCTCTCTTCCAGCCACTTATGCTTGTGCCCACGAGACTGAGCATGGTTGCAATACAAATGACATATTTCATGGGACAGCTGATATGCCACTTGAGCCCAATGTGAGCCTGAAGCACAGGATAGTGTTATCAGCCAGTTGCCATCTTTCTTTTCATAGTGAGCTAACGGGTACCCCAGTGCTAAGTTATTCTCGACGATTATATCGTTTTCTAGCTCATAACCAATAAAGTCTGAGAATATCCGATACACTACTTCTGCAAGAGTTTGAGTGCTTACCGTTGAGTTTACTTCCCAACCACTTCCAATTACTTTGATTGCCATTTGCTAACTCAACTGTGCCTCGTATAGGTATAACGCCCGCAACACCGGGCAATTTGAAGCGTAGCGAAAAATTGATCCGAGTGCTTGCGTTTGTTAAGTGCTTTGCTTGGCATAGAGTTCCTTTGCTTTTGGCAGTCGCTTTACTATCGCTTTAAACCTTGGTCCTTTTCTTACATCAGCAATATTGTTTGTTCCATTTTTAGAATAAAAAGCCTCGACCTTTTCAATATATTGCTCGCAGTAGTATATTTCTTGCCTATAGTCTTTGTTTTTCCTAGAGAGAATAGCAACACGCTCAAAATAATAAGGTGCGGGGACCAAGCCTGCCTTTTCCATGGTCTTTAGTTCAGCATCGCAACAGCGCTTCATTGCCTCAAGATCATCTTTCTGTGCCTCAGCCAACTCCCAAGTTTGCTTACCATCGACTAAGCTGGCACCGTCTGTTACTTCAGCGATTAATTCCCCACTGGTTTTTGGCGAGCCATCCGCCTTCTGTAAGGAAGGCTGCTTTTTCTTAAACAGAAAACTTAAGAGGCTCATTTGAACTCCTTGGCACTTAACGACAAGCTTTGGGGCGGCTGGAGCGCAGCGTAAGCCGTCCCAGCCGCGATAGCGGCGACAACAGCGCTTTGTTAGCTTTACAGGCCACCAGAGACAATATCGCGTAGGGATTTAATTTTTTCTTTAATCTTTTCCTCTCTAAGGATGTACGTATCTGCCATTTTTTCAATAAACTCAAGTTCCCATTCTGAAAGCAGTTTCTCTAGCCTTTCACTATGCGATGAAAGCTGGATCAAAATAAACTTAATATCTCTTGGGATCTGACTCCAAGCGTCATCCCGCGTGCTGTAGTTTGATTCTTTACTGTCATGAAAATTGACATCCGATCCAGCGCCACCCTCCCTACACCATACATCGTATATTTTCAGAAGTTCCAATGCGCGATTAAGCAACTGAATCTCTCGCTGATTAAGTATACTATTTTTCTGAAGTCTCCGAAGAGCACCAGATATCTCGTTTGCCTTAAATGCAGCGATAGCGGCTGATATGGCCGCTATCGCTGCGAGTAGCGGTGCTATTGAAATTGCTATATTCGTTAATTCACACATATTCAACTGACTTGCCTTAAGTACGCCCCGAGAACAGAATCACCTTTGAAGTGAATCGTTTTAACCATATTAGGCATTAAATATGCAGACCAATTTAACTTTATAAAGAGGGTCTGCTTACAGTTTCCCAAAGCTCTGTAAAGCCTTTTGTTGAAAACGGAACCTCAAGATCAGCAAGCTCAAGTCTGACATGTACATAATTTTTCTCTAAAAAAGCACGCTGAATAAATTTCCTACCCTCAGCTGTTTTGGCTATATATATTTCTTGATGCATAGATGAATCTCCTACCGCTTCTGCACACATATAGCCTACCTGTATCCCGCTCTGGCAGGATAGTTGTCACTACTTAAAATTTAACCAGTTGGGGCGTTAAGGCTTAATTGTGCCGAGTTATAGTGAAGAACGTAAGCAGCAGATTTTAAATAAGTTACTGCCGCCTTCGAATATGACCGTAGCTGAAGTATCAAGAATCGAAGGGATTGGGCTACAAACTTTGTATAATTGGCGGGATAAAGCCAAACAACAAGGTCGTCCTGTGCCCGGAAGTAAACCAACCTCAGAACATTGGTCAGCAGAAGCTAAGTTTGCCACTGTGCTTGAAACCGCCAGTTTGAATGAAGCTGAATTGAGCGAGTATTGCCGGGCTAAAGGCCTGTATGTTGATCAGGTTAAAGCCTGGAAAACCGATGCACTGCGAGGGTTTATGAGCTCCCGCGAGCAGGAATTGGAAGCTAAACGGCAGCGCCAAGCCGATCATAAGGAAATCAAACAGTTAAAAAGCGAACTGAGGCGCAAAGAAAAAGCGTTGGCTGAAACCGCAGCATTGTTGGTGCTCAGAAAAAAGTTAAATGCGCTTTGGGAGAACGACAACGAGGACGATTAACCTTGGTCTCAGAGCGCACTGAATGTGTGAGCTTGATACAGGAAGCAAACCAGGCTGGAGCGAGGCTTCCTCTGGCCTGCGAAGAAGCTAGCATTACATTGCGGACCTATCGGCGCTGGTATCGGGATGGCAAGATCACCGCAGATCAAAGGCCGGATGCGGTTCGTCCACCGCCCTCGAATAAGCTGACGGAAGCAGAACAGGCGAAGATCGTCGAGGTGTGTAATTGGCCAAAGTTTGCCAGCTTGCCGCCATCGCAAATCGTCCCAACGTTGTTGGATGATGATGAATATTATGGTTCTGAATCAACATTTTATAGGGTATTAAAAGCCTGTGGTCAGCTGCACCATCGCGGCCGAAGCTTAGCGCCGAAAGGGTCAACACTGCCAACGACTTATACCGCAACAGGGCCTTGTCAGGTGTTCTGTTGGGATATCACCTACTTGCCGAGCACGGTGCGTGGGCAGTTTTACTACCTGTATATGCTCGAAGATGTGTTCAGCCGGAAAATTGTTGGTGGTGAAGTCCATGAACAGGAATCAGGTGAGCATGCAGCGAAGCTGTTAGAGCAAACGCTGATCCGGGAGAAATGTTTACACAGTGGCCTGGTGCTGCATTCGGATAACGGCGCGCCAATGAAATCGCAAACCATGCGAATGAAAGCCTATGAGCTTGGTGTGACGACATCGTATAGTAGGCCACGGGTTAGCGACGATAATCCATTTGCAGAGTCGCTGTTCCGCACTTGCAAATACCGGCCGGACTGGCCATCTGCAGGCTTTAAAAGTCTTGATGAAGCAAGGACTTGGGTGCTGAAGTTTACGCGCTGGTACAACTACGAACATAAGCACAGCAAGTTGCGGTTCGTGACACCACACCAACGCCATACCGGTCAGGATCAAAACATTCTGGCGAAGCGCAAAGAACGGATTGAAGCCGCGAAAGCAGCCAACCCAAGTCGTTGGGGGAACCGCGAAGTGCGAAACTGTACACCAGTGGGACCGACAACGCTGAATCCCGAAAGAGAGTCGACTAAAAAGGTAGAAAAACAGGCCGCTTAAAACGGTCAATGGTGACAACTAGCTTGAAAAACGCCGGTATTCTTTGTTCATCAACTGTAATTATTTTATCCAAAACTTTATCTGTAATATGGCATTTTTTATATGTGCGGAAATATACACTTGCGCCATCAGCCTCCTCACTGATTTCTGCAGTTCTTATATATTCTGGATCATTCTCCGAAAAATACAAAGTAGTCAGTGCCATTCTTTTGCCTTTGTCAAACCCTAAGATTAGGGCCCCGTGATACCCTTTATCTACAAGAGTTTTTTCAAGGAAAACTCTGGTCTTATGAACATCTTCAGACTCTTCTCCTGCATAAAGATCAAAAGATAAAAGGACTATTAATAAAGCAGAAAAAATCTTTAACATTAATTTATATCTCCTAGGTTGATTGGCGGTCTAACGCAAAGCTTTGGGGCGGCTGGAGCGCAGCGTAAGTAGTCCCAGCCGAGTTAGCGGCGACAATAGCGTATTGTTAGGCTTTAATAGGGTGGCTTTGAATTTTTCCCTTCTCTCCATAGCTCGATTCCCATTCCACTACGACACCTAACCTTTTCGATAGCTGGATAGAAAAATTTTTAACGTCATCCGCTATTCGTTTTCTTGTTTCTTTATTTTCTGGCAATTCATATTTCAGGCAGTCCCACTTAATTTCTACAATTGAGCATTTTTCATCTTTTGAAATAGCGCTTCCTGGCTTAAGCCTTTTTATAAATATGCCAAATTCCGAGGGAAGTTTTTCAATAACATTAAGAAGGTCTGTGAATTCGACAGCAGTACCATCCATATAGTACGTTGTTGATTTTATAAGTGCAGGGCCTAGCCCTTTGTTTATAATATAAAATCCGCATATAAAATTTACTGAGTCTGTCTCTATTGACTCATACAGATGTGGCCTTACCGTTAGCTTATTATGTTTTCTGCTACTGACTATCGACCATATGGCTACAAATAAGGCAAGTAGCGCAATAGCCGTTCTTGGATCAAATAATTCTGTAAGGGTCATGCGCTACCTCCTTATATGCCTAACGCCCGTATATGGGGCGGCTGTAATGTAGCGAGGAACGAGCGAAATGTAAGCCGTCCCAGCCACGAAGTGGCGACATAATACGCTTGTTAGGTCCTATCATTTTTATCACCGTAGAACCTCTCGCCCAGACTAATAGTCTTCATACATGCAACGAGACCGGCTACCACACTTATAATGTGTACCAGGTCGTTGTCGCTGTAATGAATAGCTAACATTGGGATGCTGAAACCAACGAACATTGCTACCGTGAAGAACAAAATCATTACGATTGAAGTTTTCGGATTTTCTATCACCGCGCTTATACCAGACCAGACAATCAGTAAAGCAAAAGCAACCAAACCTAGCCTTAAGGCTACTGTGAGGAGTTGATTGGCTCCACTCCAGAGAAGGCTAAATGTTTCAACTATCCAATCAATCATAATTAATGCCTAACGCCGCCAGCATGCGCGGCTTTGTAGCGAAGGCGAAGCCGCAGCGAAGAAGACGTCGCCATGCCTGGCCTTGTTAGTGCATTTAATTACCGGAAGTCCGGATAGGAAACTCGCCCCGTCTCACTTACGGATATAACCTTTTGTTTTTTTAAATTCGCAATAATGGCATCTTTATCTGGCTCTGATATGCCACCTTGGAATTGAAACATCGCAGCTATGGAATTAGAAAGTGAAGATAATTTAGACGGCTTAAGCTTCAACAAACGTTCTGTAACGTAACTTATCTGATCCTGCCCATCAGGCCCAGAAGCCTTTCGTGGGGCCGGATATTCCTCCTCTTCCTGCTTTCGACCAAGTTGGAGTAACAGCTGCGCAAGTCTGAACTTGTCTCTGTAACTTAATGCCTCACACGCTTTTGCTATTTCCTCATATGCCATACTTACTCCTTGTTTGAGAACGAACTTGGTGCACTAACAATTTAATAGAAGGGTCTCTGCCCGCAAGTCGAACATTTTTACGCCTTCTTTCCTGAATTCAACTCATACCAAACTAACGTTCATGTACCTCTGTTTCAACAGATTTTTCTAAAATTAGTAAATTTGCGTCCGACAAAATTTATACAGGCAGTACGCTAGTTGTTCTGAAATGTACTCAAGCTGGATAGATGGGATTTTAACCAGTGGTTTAGGCTCATAAAGGGAGTGATGAGCAGGCATTTACTACAACGCAAAATGTCCGCTTCTGGCACAGAGCTACTTTCCAAGTCGCTTGGTTCGCCGTTGCAACGAGTGGTCAGAACCAGGGAGTTCTTTAAATGCCGTTTATTGTGATTGTCTGACTCGAGCTTGAATAGAAGCGATGTATACGAACCTAGCCAGCACTTATGCTCAACAGGTTACAACAAAAACATTTGCGGTTAAAAACTGGTCTAACTCTTGTATTGCTACTAGAGTATTAGATAGCTATTTAATGCATTATTACAATAATAGGAATTTAAATGGCTTGTTGGCGCTTTATTAGTAGTTTTTGGAGGGATTATGGCTGGATATCGTAAACTCTGGTCGGTATTAATCACCGTTTTAGCAATTACCTTTGGTGTGCTGGGTTATTTTGGTGCAGAAGTTTACCGCTCTGCTCCACCTATTCCGGCGAAAGTAGTTAACCAAGACGGTAAGGTATTAATGACCAATGAAAGTATTTTAGATGGTCAAACTGCCTGGCAATCTGTCGGGGGTATGCAGCTAGGCTCTATTTGGGGTCATGGTGCTTACCAAGCACCAGATTGGACTGCAGATTGGTTACATCGTGAATTACTGGCTTGGTTAGAGCTTGCCGCTCAAGATCAATATAACAAAGCTTATGACAGTTTAACGCCAGCTGAGCAAAATGGCTTACAGTTTGCGTTAAAAGAAGCTTATCGTACTAACACTTATGATAAAGCCACTGACACCCTAGTGCTGTCAAGTCGCCGTATACAGGCCATTGCAACAACTGCTGATCACTATATTAAATTATTTGGTAATGATCCGTCGTTAAGCGAAACCCGTGCTAACTATGCAATGAAAAACAACACCCTGCCTTCACTAGAGCGCAGAGAGCAAATGGTACAGTTTTTCTTCTGGACGGCTTGGGCTGCTTCAACTGAGCGTACTCCAGATGCAGCCACTTATACCAACAACTGGCCCCATGAGCCGTTAATTGATAATAAGCCTACAGCTGAAAATTTAATTTGGTCTTTAATTAGTATTATTTTATTAATTGCTGGTGTTGGAGCCTTAGTTTGGGCTTGGGCATTCTTACGCAAACACGATGACGAAGAGCCGGTGTCACCAAAGTTCGATCCTATAGCTAACCTTAAACTTACCCCCTCACAAAAATCGTTGGGCAAGTATATTGTAGTGGTAGTTGCACTATTTACCCTGCAAGTGTTCTTAGGTGGCTTTACTGCTCACTATACCATTGAAGGTGATGGTTTCTATGGTTTAAATACAACCGAATGGCTACCCTACAGCCTAGCCCGTACATGGCACTTACAAGCGGCTATGTTCTGGATTGCGACGGGCTTTTTAGCCGCAGGTTTATTTTTAGCACCTATTATTAATGGCGGTAAAGATCCTAAGTTCCAAAAGCTTGGCGTAGATATTTTATTCTGGGCCTTAGTGGTTTTAGTGGCAGGTTCATTCGCCGGTAACTACTTTGCCATTATGCAAATTATTCCGCATGAATATAGCTTCTGGTTTGGCCATCAAGGTTATGAATACATTGATATTGGTCGCTTTTGGCAAATCATTAAATACATCGGCATTTTATTCTGGTTAGTGCTTATGCTACGCGCCATAGTGCCCGCCTTTAAAGCCCCAGGTGATAAAAACTTACTAGCTTTATTTGGTGCTTCGGTTATCTGTGTTGGTTTGTTCTATGGCGCCGGTTTATTCTACGGCGAACGGACTAACTTATCGGTAATGGAATACTGGCGCTGGTGGGTAGTTCATTTATGGGTAGAAGGCTTCTTTGAAGTGTTTGCTACTGTATCTTTAGCCTTTATTTTCCATAGTATGGGCTTAGTGTCACGCACTATGGCAACAAGTGCTAGCTTAGCCTCGGCATCCTTATTTATGCTAGGCGGTGTTCCTGGTACTTTCCACCACTTATATTTCTCGGGTACCACTACCCCGGTTATGGCCGTTGGGGCAACTTTTAGTGCCTTAGAAGTAGTGCCTTTAGTGGTATTAGGTTATGAAGCCTTTGAACAGTGGCGGATGAAAAACCGTGCGCCTTGGATGGCAGATTTAAAATGGCCATTAATGTTCTTTGTTGCCGTGTCATTTTGGAATTTGTTAGGCGCTGGCGTGTTTGGCTTTATGATTAACCCACCTATAGCGCTGTATTATATTCAAGGCTTAAACACCACGCCAACTCATGCTCATGCCGCATTATTTGGTGTTTATGGCTTCTTAGCCTTAGGCTTCTGTTTATTAATATTGCGCTACATTCGGCCACAGTTGCAGTTTGACGAAAAGCTAATGAAGACCGCATTCTGGTGGTTAAACGTGGGCTTAGTATTAATGCTATTCACTAGTTTATTACCAATAGGCTTTATCCAGTTTTATGCTAGTGCCACAGAAGGCTTATGGTATGCACGAAGTGAAGCCTTTATGCAAAGTGATTTACTGCATACACTACGTTGGATCCGCACTATAGGTGACGTGGTCTTTATCATAGGTGCCTTAGCGGTAAGCTGGCAAATTGTTAAAGGGGTGTTTGACACTAAAGCAGCTAAGCAAATTAGCAGCTAAGTTAAACAAACTAATAAAAAGCACTACAGCTTTGCTGTGGTGCTTTTTTCGCTTTAGTTCGAACTGAATTTTGTTGTTCTATGCTTAATCGTTATTCAGCGCTTAACCGATAATCTACCTATTAATGGTTACATCGCTCCCCCCAAGATGGTCACTGCAACTTTAGACATAAGAAAAATGTATCTAGCTACCCCCCCTCTTTATTTGAAAATAATATGGTGTTTCTCTGAAAATTTCATCTTCAGTTGGTTTTTCACTCTTCAACCAACATTAATGCATGAGTTTTACTTTTCGGAGTTAAAAGGGTTAAGAGCTTGGATTGGGGCGGACCAACAAGAAAGTATTTTTCAAGTCTGACTTGGCTACCTCCAACGAGCACTTTGCTTGTAGCCAGATAATACTTGACCACTACATTATGGCCACAAGTAAGGGTAAACGCACCAGAGAATTAGTCAACCTCTCCATTATTCGGTACCCCCCATAACTCCGTAAGACTGATTATTATTCAGCTCAGATATTCTTTGTTGAAATGTCTGCTTCTGGCACTGACTTGCCTAAACTAATCGAAGGCAGCTATGAGCGAGTTTCGGACGAAAAATGGTCAATTTGTTCAAAAAACAATGTCTGGTTCACTTTTATTGCAGACATTCCTTTTTATGACATGAGCTCAAAAAAATGTGTGAGGTAGGTCGCAACCAAACTATATTCCGACTTTAGTGTGACTGATATATGGTCGCGGGATAGACCTGATTTCACCGAGCTGTTCATCTACATAACGATCCAGGCGATAGCTCTATGTCAAAAAAAGCGCTCTGTAGCCAGAGCGCAAAACTGCAGAACAACATGAACATTCAATTTATTTAAACGGCTCTGGTCTATGAGTCGCATCCACAGATGCCGGTAGCAAAGGTAACTGGATCTGTGGCCTGTCTCCGGTCAACGTATGCAAAAACGCAACGATGTCCTTAATTTCCTGCTCCGAGTAGCTACGACCCAGTTGTAATTTACCCATGACTGCGACCGATTCAGCAAGCGTTGCCGCTTCACCATCGTGGAAGTAGGGATAAGTCAGTTCAACGTTTCGTAGCGTAGGCACTTTGAAATTAAAACGGTCGGCATCTTTGCCGGTCACCGCCACACGCCCCTGCGCCGGTGACGAAGATTTGTAAGGTGCCACAATCCCCATTTTTTGAAACGAAGTACCACCTAAAGCCGGACCGTTATGACAAGCGACGCAACCATGCGTTTTGAACAGTTGATAGCCTTGCAACTCCTGTGCAGTGATTGCTTGATTGTCACCAAGCAACCACTGGTCAAATCTGGAATTAGGCGTCACCAGTGTCTCTTCAAAACGCGCGATAGCATCTGTGATTTTCTCCAAAGTGATTTTTTCGTCGCCATATATCGCTTTAAACTGACTGCCGTAGCCTGGAATAGAGCGGATCACGTCAACGGCAAGCGTGTGAGGCATTGCCATTTCTACATCAGCCTGAATAGGGCCGGCAGCCTGCTCTTGCAGGTTCGCGGCACGACCATCCCAAAACTGAGCTATCGACAAGCTGGAGTTAAATACTGTTGGCGAATTAACCGGGCCCGGCCGCCATTTATGCCCGACTGAAGTTTTCAGATTATCGGTGCCACCCAACGACAGGTTGTGGCAGGTGTTACATGAAATCACACCAGACATCGACAGCCTTGGATCGAAAAACAACTGTTTTCCCAACTCAACTTTGGCGGGTTCTGTCACTTTCGCTGGTTGGATGGGCGTGACAGGTTCACTGCGTGGCTGCTTTGTTGTTGCTTCAGCGGCAGTGCTGTAGTTTAGGCCTAATGTAAGCGCGCCGGCCATTAACCAAAGATGCTTCATCGTTTCAACCCCTAACATTAAGTATTTCTAATATATGTCGCGCGAAGCTATACCATGATCCTTATCAAACTAACTGGCGGTTTTTTGCTAAAAACCAGCCAAACTTTGGGTCTGGTAACCTGGATTATTGCAGCTGCTTCTTCACCGAAAAAATGCCGCGCAGTTCCCCTGGGCTGAAGCCCGTTGCCAAATCCTGCGGATAATGTTGCTTTAAAGCACTTTTTACATCCTCTCCCAGATAACTGCCGTGACAGGCGAGACACATGGTGTCCATCACAATAGGCTTGGCAAAACGGTATTCCGTGGCGTTTTTTTCTGAACTACTCAAAGTAGCGGGATCTGCACCGGATGATAAAGCCGCAGCAAATTTGGCAATCTGTTGTTGCTCCCAGCTGTCAGGTTTATTTGCGGTATTGCGGTTTTTGTCGCTACGTCTGGCAATTTGCCAGCCGTCCACGCTATGTTTCGCCGCGATTAATGGTGCCTCTTCACGACAAGCAACAATGCCTTTTACCGGGCCGCCATTGCTGATTGCTTGCTTAAGTGTCGCTTTAAGCTCAGTGGAAAATGCGCCGATTTTTTGTGTGGCCAGCGTATCAAGTTCAGTAGCAGCCTGTGCAGGATGATGTAAGGCAAGGTAACCAGCTAATGCGAATATCGCTTTGAACGTCGATAAACTTATGTTTTTATTCATGTTATAAAGTCCTAATTTAAAAGGTTCATTCCGCAAACTAAGTGAAACAGCACTGCTGATCACTTTACCGGGTCAAATCCAGATGGTCGATTTTTGACAACTCCAGATAAACCGAGATGTGTTAATCGCGCGAAAAAACACTGACGGCAGCTCAGATCATGTTTGAGCACAGTTAATTTTCGACAGGTAAGCCACTATCGAGCCAAGCCTGAAAACCGCCTGCAACTGAAAACACCTGGGTAAACCCCATTTGTTGCAAACTGAGGGCCGCGAGCGCTGACCGGGCACCGGAGCGACACATCAGATAAACAGGTTGATGTGCCAGATGTTCCAGTGCAGCCGTTGCGTCGCATTGTGACGCAGTGGCGGGATGCTGGTGAATTTTCATCTCCAGCACACCACGCGGATAATTCACCGACCGGTCGACATGGCCGGCCATAAATTCGTCGGGTTCCCGTACATCAATGAATACCACGTGATGGTCCTGTAAACGCTCAGCCAGTTGCTGTACCGAAACTTCCCGGATCTGCGATTTAGCGTCCATTACCAGCTGTTGGGCCGTTTTTAACATAGAGTTCTCCTATAACACTGATTTGACCAGCACAAAGCTGCCCATCACTACTAAAAACACTGCAAAGCTCTTTTGCATCAACTGCTTTGGCAATTTACTGCCAAGGAAACTACCGGCATAACTGCCAAGTATGCCGCCTGCAACCATCCAGCCGATCATTGACCAGTCAAACTGCAACGATTGCTCTGTATACACCTGATAGTATTTAGTAAAACCAGCCGATGATTTCAGCGCGATGATCAGTAAACTGGTGCCAGTCGCGAGTAGCATAGGCAACCCGCCCAGTAAGACCAGCGCTGGTACTATTAAAAAACCACCGCCGACACCGACAAAGCCTGTGATCACGCCAACGACGGAGCCGTCCGCAATGATTTTTAGGACAGACTGTGTTTTTTGGCTTGGTAAGTCCGCAGGCACTGCCCGTGAACCCCGCCACATAAAAACTGCAGCTGCAATCATCAGCAACACAAAAACACCAAGCTGAATACGCACATCAACCAGGGTGCCGAGCCAGGCGCCAAGGTAAGTGCCTGCCATGCCAGGTACGCCAAACCACAAGACGTGACGATAACTTATGTTGCGTTGCATGATATTAAACAGGCTTCCGCCCAGACTAATGCCTGCCACAATCGCCAACGAAGATGCGATGGCCATGGCAGCAGGTACATCTAACAGGTACATCAGCACGGGCACCGTCAGAATAGAACCCCCAGAGCCAAATACACCCAAGCTAAGGCCGATGACTAAAGCCCCCAATAATGCATGCAACATCACAACCTCCGGCTTTACAGCATGTTAATCGGCACTTTCAGATAGACAGCACCGTTTGCCTCCGCTGGCGGCATTTGTCCTGCACGGATATTGACCTGGATGGATGGCAAAATCAGTCTTGGCATTGACAGGGTTTTGTCGCGGGTTTCCCGCTTTGCCACAAATTCAGCTTCACCGATTTCGTCACGCACATGAATGTTATGTTCGCGTTGCGCTGCGACCGTGGTCATGGATTCATGGCTGCGGTGCTGGGTCGGATAATCGTGGCAGATGTAAATCCGGGTCTCTGCTGGCATCGACAGCAGTTTGCGGATGGACTGATACAGTGTTTTCGCACTTCCGCCCGGAAAGTCACAGCGCGCGGTACCCACATCCGGCTGGAAAATCGTGTCGCCAACAAAGGCCATTTCTTCGTTGATGATGTACGCCAGATCGGCAGGCGTATGACCCGGCGTGTGCATCACCCGGATCTTCAAACTGCCGACTTGCAAGATATCGCCATCTGCAAATAAGCGATCAAACTGAGCGCCATTCGGTAAAAACTCTTTTTCAAGATGAAATACCTGTTTGAAAATCGCCTGTACGTCGCGGATGTGCTCACCAATGCCAATTAACGCACCGGTTTTTTCTTTAAAAAATGGCGCGGCAGATAAGTGATCAGCATGTGCATGCGTTTCCAACACCCACAGCAGCTGAAAAGAGCGTTGCTCTATGTAATCCAGCATTTGCTGTGCACTGTGCGTTGAGGTGCGGCCCGATTTGTAGTCAAAGTCCAAAACCGGATCGATCACAATAGCCAGACCGGTGGTGACATCAGCGACAACATAGCTGTAGGTTTCACTGTCCTGGTCTAAAAATGGTTGAACATGGATTAACGGATTCATAGCCCCTCCGCAGCGGGGATGGCATCGCCATCCCCTTATTCGTTTTGCTTAATGAATTACAGCGACTTGGTGCTGAAATACCATTCGGTATAGTTGTAACCCTGAGATTTACGCGCTTCTGCGTCTGCCATCGTCGCTGGTGGCGGCACAATGACATCCTGACCTGGCTGCCAGTTTTCCGGCGTGGCAACTTTGTGGGTGTCACTGGTCTGCAGTGCTTTAAGAACGCGGACAAACTCATCGACACTACGGCCATTACTCATCGGGTAGTACACCATGGCACGCAGAATGCCTGTCGGATCAATAAAGAAGGTCGCACGTACGGCGGCGGTATCACTGGCACCAGGTTGGATCATGCCGTAGGACTTCGCCACTTCCATCGACAAATCCGCAATAATTGGGAACGGAATGTTGACGCCAAATTTCTCTTCAATACTGCGCGCCCAGGCGATATGAGAGTGCACGCTATCGATAGATAAACCCAGTAACTCACAATTCAGTTCCGCAAAATCTGCAGCGCGATTGGCAAAACCGATGAACTCAGTGGTACAGACTGGCGTGAAGTCTGCTGGATGGGAGAACAACACAAGCCATTTCCCCTGATAGTCGGATAATGACTTCATGCCATGTGTTGTTTTAGCTGTGAATGCCGGAGCTGGTTTGTTCAGTTGTGGAAAAGTGATATTTGAATCTGACATGGTAAAACCCCTTAGGTTGATTGAGTGACTTCTTCCTAAATACCCTATGCATTAGTGTATTCTAATATGGCATAAGCATATAACTATTAGAAATAACTTAAATGAATGTGGTTAATCGATAAAAGCGATGAATAGTGCTGGACAGAGCAAAAGTGGTAATCAGGTCTTCCTTTTGGATTACCCAAATTAATAGTTGCGAGTTTTCTAATATTAGCTAAAGTAGTAATTGATTACTTTCTTTTTGGGTTAACGGACGTGCAACGGAAAAATCTTACTGCAGATGAACGCAAGGCAGCGACAGTTCGTGCTGTTCTGATGTTGGCTGCAGAGCAAAACCCAAGCGATATAACGACCTCTGCGATTGCGCAGAAAATGGGATTAACACAGGGGGCTCTATTCAGACATTTCGATAGTAAGGATTCCATTATGGAAGCCGTCATGAGCTGGGTCGCTGACAGCATTCTGAACCGAATTGAAACGGCCGCGCAAAACGAATCGTCGCCTTTAGCTGCACTAGGTGCGGTTTTCACGACGCATATACAGTTTGTATTCGAGAACCCCGGAGTACCGAGACTGCTTTTGAGTGAGTTGCAACGCCCAGGCATTACCAAGCCTAAAGAGCAGACAAAAATCATGCTCACTAGTTACAAAACCAAACTAATACAAATTTTGGAAACTGCCATTGCTCGCAAAGAACTGCCACCGGAACTAGATATTAAAATTGCTGTTGTGATGTTTATTGGCTCCATACAAGGGCTGGTTATGCAAGCGCTAATTGCCGGTGACGTCAGTCTTATTCGTCGTGATGCCGCTGGTGTTTTTGCAATTTATCTTCGTGGCATTGGAAACAACAAATGAAATTAACTCCGAAGCAACGCCAAAGTATTCCGTTAATAGTCTTCGTGCTCCTGTTACTTACAATATTTATATTTGTTGCTGTGCGATCTGGGCCGCTTGCGCCGATTTCTGTGACTTTAAGTACAGTTGAATCCAGAACGATCTCGCCGGACCTTTCAGGGGTAGGCACAGTGCAAGCCCGTTATACCTACAAAATAGGTCCAGTCATCACCGGAAAAATTGCAAGCCTGAATGTAAACGTTGGTGAAAGAGTTGAGGCAGGGCAATTACTGGGTGAAATGGATGCTGTAGATATCGCTCAAAGGCTCCAGGCTCAGGAAGCTGCTATTAGAAGTTCTGAGGCTGTTGTTTTACAAGCAACAGCAAAAGAGGATTATGCCAAGAGTCAGGCCCGGCGCTATGAGCAACTTATTTTAACCCGTGGTACCAGCGAAGAAACACTCCTCTCAAAACGTCAAGAGCTGGCAATAGCCAGTGCAACCCTCAGTGCGAGTATCTCGGAAATGGCTCGACTGCGCGCAGAGCGGGACGCGTTGTTATCCCAACTTAAAAATCTGAATTTGATCGCCTTTGCCGATGGTTTGGTTGCAGCCAGAAATGCCGAGCCAGGGTCTACAGTGACTGCCGGGCAAACGGTCATCGAAATTATTGACCCCGATAGTTTGTGGATAAACGCCCGATTTGACCAGCATAGTGCAGAGGGGTTAGCGGCAGGGCTTCCTGCAGAAATCACGTTGCGTTCCCGCCAATCTCAAACTCTGGCAGGCTCTGTACTTTGGGTCGAACCCAAAGCTGATGCAGTTACCGAAGAAATGTTAGCCAAAATTGTTTTTGCCACTACGCCAACACCACTCCCATCTATTGGAGAATTGGCACAAATCAGATTACGACTACCGGCTCTAGCTGAAACACCTACAGTGCTAAATGCTGCTATTCGCACACTGAACGGGCAACGCGGTGTCTGGAAACTAACCCAGGATGGTATTCTCTTTGTTCCAGTTGTACTTGGACGAACGGATCTTGACGGTTATGTACAAGTACTTGAAGGTTTGCAAGTGGGTGATCAGGTCGTGTTATACAGCGATAAAACTCTCAAAGCGGACAGCCGGATTCACATTACGGAGTCTTTGACAGGAACGTCACGTTGATTAGCCTGGCTGGTAGGGACATTCTTCATTCCTGGGGTAAATTCATTTTTACCGGTATAGGTCTAGGGCTTTTGATAGGTGTGACGCTCATTATGGCTGGTGTCTATCGTGGCATGGTCGACGATGGCAGGGTGTTGTTAGATAACAGTGGTGCGGACCTTTGGGTTGTTCAAAAAGATACTTTAGGTCCTTATGCCGAATCATCGAGCCTACCAGATGACTGGTGGCGGTCCTTCGCCAGCTTGCCAGGTGTCATGGGTGCTTCAAATGTTACTTACTTAACTATGCAGGTAAAAAAGGGCGAACGGGATGTTCGTGCCATGGTGGTAGGTATTGCACAAGACGGACCCACTGCAGCTGGCTGGCCACCGCAACTTGTCGCAGGCAGGCATATTACACGGAGCCACTACGAAGCTGTGGCTGATGTTGCTTCAGGCTTTGTGTTGGGGGATGAATTAAAAATCCGTCGTAATTTCTACAAAGTAGTAGGACTCACGCGCCGGATGGTATCTTCAGGCGGTGATCCGATGATATTCATCCCGCTCAAGGATGCACAAGAAGCTCAGTTTCTCAAAGACAACGATGCCATTTTAATGCAACGCAGACGGACCGAAGAAAATCCAATCTTTAACCGTCCAAATGTACCCGGATTGCTGGAAGCGGTAATAGAATCGCAGATCGTTAATCATTCAGTGAATGCGGTGTTAGTCAGAATTAAACCCGGCTACTCGGCCGAAGAAATCGCTACTTCGGTCCGTCGCTGGAACCGCCTCACCGTCTACACCCGTCAACAAATGGAACAAATCCTTATCGGCAAGTTGATTGCCACCTCTGCCAGGCAAATTGCTATGTTTCTGGTGATTTTGGCGGTCGTCAGTGCTGCGATAGTTGCATTTATTATTTACACACTGACGATGGATAAAATCCGAGAAATCGCGGTGCTTAAGCTTATCGGGACCCGTAACTGGACTATCTCCTGGATGATACTGCAGCAAGCGCTTGTGCTCGGATGTCTGGGATTTGTTGTAGGCAAAATCACAGCTACTTTTGCTGCTCCTTATTTCCCCAAATACGTGCTTTTGATGCCATTTGATTCAGTTATTGGATTTTTTGCGGTTGTCGTGATCTGCATTTTATCCAGTATTGTTGCTATCAGAATGGCTCTGAAGGTAGATCCGGCAGAGGCGATTGGGGGGTAATATGGCCAAGCAAGGCATTATTATTGAAGGACTGAGCAAACAATATGGTTATGGTGATACGGCGTTTTTGGCACTAAAAAACGTAAATATGCATGTAGCTCCAGGTGAGGTCGTTGGGCTAATTGGACCGTCTGGCTCAGGGAAAAGTACCTTATTGAAATGTTTGGGGGCCGTCATCGACCCTACTGCCGGGCGAATGACACTGGGAGATGAAGTCATCTTTGATGGGGCGTGGCATGTCAAAGATCTCAGAGCATTACGCAGAGATAAAATAGGTTTTGTATTCCAAGCACCCTACCTCATCCCATTTCTCGATGTTCTGGATAATGTCGCACTATTACCAATGCTTGCAGGTGTAGATAACACAACAGCCAGAAAACAAGCACTTGAATTGTTGACTGCACTGGATGTTCAGCATCGTGCATCTGCGATGCCTTCGCAGTTATCTGGTGGAGAGCAACAGCGTGTTGCGATTGCACGAGGCCTGGTTAATAGACCGCCGGTTATTTTAGCCGATGAGCCAACGGCACCGTTAGACTCAGTTCGAGCACTTGCGGTGATACGGATGTTAAACGATATGGCAAAACGTTTCGAAACGGCTGTAATTGTTGTTACACATGATGAGAAAATCATTCCTACTTTCAAAAGGATCTACCATATTCGGGATGGAGTAACCCACGAAGAAGTTGGAGAAGGCAGGTCTCTTAATTAAATCGGGATTTTTGATAACAGAACAGTTGGGTGCATTAATAAGTCTGCGCCGGCGCTATGTTAGACCCTTGTTAAGGTTGGTAGCCGTTTTAAAACGAATGCTGTTTTGAAGTGCAGTTATCAACAGAATGCGTTCGCTGTGTCGTTTCCGATCGAAGTGACACTCAGTATTGTTGAACCGAGGATGGAGTTTTTGTATGGCAGAACAAACACAATTCAGCGTTCAGCTGAAGCTTCTGGACGGTTATAAATTTGAAATCGACTTTGGCGACGCCGGGCAGATCTTCAGCGATGAGCCGCCGCCACTTGGTGCAGGTGACGGCCCAAATCCGTCACGTTTATTGGCTGCTTCAGTTGCTAATTGTTTGGCAGCCAGCCTGCTGTTTGCCATACGAAAATTTAAAGAAGATCCAGGGCCAGTCAGCGCTGAAGTTCGTGGAGAGCTGGAGCGCCAAGAAGGTCGTTGGCGCATCGGCAAACTGCATGTCAATCTGCAGCTTGGTGCTCAAGCTGCATCTATAGAGCATCTGGATAGGGCCTTAAGCCAGTTTGAGAATTTCTGTGTGGTGACACAAAGCGTTCGTCAGGGCATCGAAGTTGCCGTTCAGGTACGTGATAACCAAGGGACGCTGCTACATCAAGACTGACGTTCAATTTTTGCACTGGTAGCAACAGATGAGCCCATAAAAAAACAGTTATGTGGCTAATCAGGTGTAAATAAATGTTTATATTTTATTTTGGAATAAGCTTATTCCGTTTGTTGGGTTTTAATTCATGACGGTCTATGCTCACCTATATTAGATACGTCTAATTAAAAGTGAGTCAACGCCACCTAACAAAACCATGTGGCTGGTACTCAGCCATCCAACAGGGGTTGATATGAAAAGAACTGTAGTAGTGGGAGCAGGTTTAGGTGGTATGTCAGTGGTGTACGAGCTGCGTGAAAAGCTGCCAAAAGACCATGAAGTGATACTCATCGGCGAAAGTAACGAGTTTCATTTTATTCCCTCTAACCCCTGGGTGGCTCTCGGTGAACGAACTCGTGATCAGGTGATCCTGGACCTGACGCCTTATGTAAAGAAATACAAAATCCCGTTTAATGGCAGCGGCGTTAGCCATATTGACAGCTCCGCTCAGCAAGTGACTACCGGTGACGGTCAGCAATATACCTATGACTATCTGGTGCTTTGTACTGGGCCACGCCTTGCTTTTGAAACGGTGCCTGGAGCAGGTCCTGAGCATGGCTTTACCCAGTCCATTTGTACAGTCGATCATGCCGTCAAAGCATATGAAACCTATCAGCAATTATTGAAAAATCCGGGGCCTGTATTGGTCGGCGCTATGCAAGGCGCAAGCTGCTTTGGTCCAGCCTATGAATATGTGCTGACGCTGGAGCACCTGCTGCGGAAACAGAAAATCCGAGACCGCATCCCCATCACTTTTGTTACCTCTGAGCCCTACATCGGCCACATGGGACTTGGTGGTGTTGGTGATTCAAAAGCACTGATGGAGCATGAATTCCGCGATCGTGGTATCCACTGGATTTGTAACGCCAGAGTGACAGAGTTCACCGACGGCAAGGCACATGTTGAGGAACTGAACCGTAAAGGTGAAGTGGATTTTACACACGAGCTTCCCTTCAATTTAGCCATGTTCCTACCTTCTTTTAAAGGTTCTGAAGCCATTGCAGCAGTGCCGGACTTGTGTAATCCCAAAGGTTTTGTCATCACCAACGAATTTCAACAAAGTCCAAAACACCCTGCAATATTCGCGGCCGGAGTCTGTGTGGCGCTGCCGCCGCTGGAACAAACACCTGTGCCGGTGGGCGTGCCAAAAACCGGCTTTATGATTGAATCGATGACCACAGCCATTGTCGAAAACATTCTGAGCCTGGAACAGGGTGAAGCAATGAAAACCCGGCCCACCCTGAATGCGATTTGCCTTGCAGATATGGGCGATAAAGGCGCAGCTTTTGTTGCACTACCACAAAACCCGCCGCGTAACGTCAACTGGACGTCAATTGGCAAATGGGTGCATGTCGCGAAAGTGGCGTTTGAGAAGTACTTTATGTACAAAGTCAGACATGGCACCAGTGAACCAATCTATGAGAAGTATGTGTTGGGAGCTGTCGGTATTCACCGGACCAAAGAATAGATTGATTTGATTACAGTGATAAAGCCTGCTAGCGCAGGCTTTATAATTTTCTTGGATTGTACGAATCACTGCTTTTGTGTCGCCAAGTAAGCAGGTGCAATGAAAATGTTGAGATCACGTACAAATTAACCTAATTGCAAAAGCCAAACTCACTAAGCACTTGCCTGCAAGATTGAAGCGCCAAACGCTCGGAACGTATCTTCCTCAATTCTTCACGAATAAAGCTTTCCTTCTGAGGCGATAACTCCAATAAGATTTGCAGACCGTTTTCTCTACCAGCAAGCATGGCCTCTTGGTCAATCAGTTGCTCTAGCTTTTGAGTGATGATGGCATTCGGTTCATGAGTTGATGGTGTGCTTTCTGGGGCAGATTGCTGCTGGGTATGATATGTAGGGACTGAAAATAGCAACGGAGCTGTTCCTGGTTGACGGGTGACAACTATCTTACCCTCATCAGCCAAACTCAAACTAACCCGATGAAAAACTTGCTTTAGATTTTTACGGTTGTACTCCTGCAATCCAACATGCTTCGCAAACAACTCCATTAATTGAGTACCGGTCTTGGCGTGGCCATCTGCCAGTGTCGTTTGGATAAAATTGATTACTTCCTTCTTTTCAGTTTGTTTCATTGTTTTCGCCTCAGATATCTAAGTTTTCTGATGCCTCAAGTGCATCCTGAACGTCAATTCCCAAGTACCGCACCGTACTTTCGATTTTCTTGTGGCCAAGCAACAGTTGAATAGCCCGGATATTTTTATCGCGTTTGTAGAGGATGGATACTTTGGTTCTGCGCATGGAGTGTGTGCCATAGAGACTTGAATCTAGTCCGATAGACTCGACCCATTTATGGACAATTCGATCATAAGCACGGGTCGTCATGTGAGGAATACTGTGTTTTCGCGATGGAAATAGAAAATCATCGAACTTCAACGTCTTCGATTCGACCCAGGCTTTGACGGTTTTACGTGTCTGAGGTGTGAGCTCGAATTGGACTGGTGTACCTGTCTTATGTTGCACGATACTGGTTCTGGCTAAGACCTCCCCTGATCGCATCACATCAGAAACCTGGAGTGATACCAAATCACAGCCGCGTAACTTGGAATCTATCGCTAAATTCAGTAACGCCAATTCACGAGTGTTCTTTGCAATTTCGAGCCTGGTTCGAATAGCCCAGATCTCTTGCTGCTTCAATGGAGCCTTCTGACCGATTATCCGGCCCTTATTCCATGCAACACGTTTTTCCATGATGACCTCCCGATTTTTTTGAGAAACCATAGGGTGAAGTCACTTGGTATAGATGCAAAGCTCTCGAAAATAAAGTTCAAAAAATGCACAAAATGAGGAAGGCTTTTTCAGTGAATTCCGCTCTGCATCCGAAAGCAGACGTTCGATGTGAAAAACTGAAATGTCAGGAATTGGCACAAAGCCACGCTCCGACGAAGTGGTACTTTCCGTGAAAGTTGTGGTGCGATTAATTTGCAACACGTGGTAAGGAGCGGGTGCAATGAGGTGGTAAATTAAGTGCAATTAATCAATTTTGTGTGTAATGGGCAAGGACGCCCGCCTTTAAACCATTTGCTGCCTTAATTTTTTCTCGCACCACAATTGCCCCATCAACTTTCTTAGGGGCGACCATGAACAACCAAATCATCAGAAACCAGCTGCAGCATAAAGCCCGCGAGTTGCTGACCGAATTTCAACGCTGCAATAAAACCGCTAAAAGTGCCTTGACCGCTCTGGCTGCGACCATCGAGTGTTATTTAGAGATCCGAAAAGCCCTCGCGCCTTACATCGGTACTGACGGTTACATGCAGGAGCTGGCCGGCATAACTTTTCAGATTGGTGCGTCAATCAAAGCGCTGGATAATCCGCCAGCGCAATCATCTGAGCAACCAAAGATTGACTCCGGTAATTCCTATTTTTCTGTGACTGTTCGCGCTGAGTCGATGGACGAACTGGGCACCGGCTCGTTGATTTGCGATGCCTTTGTGTTGGTGCAGGCACCAACCCCACAAGCAGCTTCCAAGGCTGCTGTTGCATGGCACACAGACCACCCTGTCGTGCATGCAGATGACTTGGAACCACTATCGCAAAGCCCTATTCAACATTGCGATATGACGGGCCATACCGCGTGGGAGAAGTCACGCGCAATCCGTTATTCCAGCATCCGTGTTTTGCCTTTATCACCTGATGAAGTTTCAGATTTTAAGAGCATGACCACCGGCCTGACCAATGCCCACTGCGTCATTGCCTGATTTCAGTAAATTAAAAAAGAGGAAAATCCCATGTCAGCTTTCGTGTCAGCCTCAGAACGTGGCGTGAGTCCAATGTTTAAGCACAAATCAAAGCATGGCTATGTTCTGGCCTTTTATTGTGAGGACACCGATTCCTACTTTGCTGAGTTTTATCTGGCTGTCCCCTTGGATCAGCCGCAAATGACCCTGCTTTTTAACGAAGTGAACGCCAAGGCTGCCGGGCATGGCCATTTCGTCTTTAACCAGTTAAAGAGCTTTGTGGATGTTCAGGGTAAGCGAAGCGCGTTTGATTTATCCCTTGTGCGTTGGTGACAAGGCCCGGTTGCTTACCATTGTCTGAGCGCTATGTCAGTGGTGGTTGTGGCGAATGGGATAAACAGGAAGGCACAGAAGTCGAATTGGAGGGGCTGAAAGACGCATTTGTGTCTGGTGCTGAGTTTGGCCGCGCCAATGGTTACGAGCGTTGTATAGAGGCGTAAGCTGAGCATTACGTCAATGGTACAAACGGTTGGTCACTGTAGCTAATCGTTTCCGCTCGCGCGCCTGAGCCTTCGGCACCCGATAAAATTCTGGGTTAATTATGAAATGCCGGCATAGGGGTAGAGCAAGAGCGTTTTTTTGGGGGTTGGGACTGCCTCCTTTGTAACCCCCGCAAAACTATCACCTTTTGTCGCTTTAAATACTCCAAAAGGTACTGGCGCTTACGGCTTGGCCGCGAGAGCCTTTTTCACTTGATGACTTCATGCATCAATTTATCTGCTTGATACTCCATCGTCAGATTCTGCTATACTGTACAAATAAACAGTTATTGGTTTCAGCGAATGAAATTAGAGTTTGTCCTAGTCCCCGCGGATGCCGGTGTCACCGGCTTTGAAAGTCCGGCTGCAGACTATGCAAAGCATGAATTGCTGTTGGATGAAGTTCTGATTGAGCGCAAAAGCTCAACTTTTCTTGCCAGAGCATCCGGCAATTCAATGCAGGGGTTTGGTATCTACGACAAGGATTTACTTATCGTTGACCGTGCGGCGCCACCGTCTGATCTGGACGTCGTGGTCGCTGTGCTTAATGGCCAGCTAGTGTGCAAAATGCTTCACCGCAGTAAAGGCCTGCTCTTGTCTGGCAATCCCCAATATCCGCCAGTGTCAGTGACTGAGTTTGACGATTTCGTGGTTGAGGGTATTGTCATTCGCTCGGTTCGCCTTTTGCGGGAACCGGCGCTTTTGGCTGGCGAATTGACCTAAAATGTTTTCATTGGTTGATGGCACAGCCTTCTATTGCTCATGCGAGAAGCAGTTTGCGGTGCACCTGCGAAACAAGCCAGTGGTCGTGGCAAGTAACAACGACGGCGTGATAGTGGCCGCCTGTCCGATTGCCAGAAAGCTTGGCCTGAAGAAATTCGCACCGATTTTCCAGCAAGCCGACCTCATTAAAAAGACCGGCACCACCGTATTCAGCTCCAACTATGAGCTATATGGCGCTATATCTGGCCGAATGCACGATACCCTTGCCGGCATGTGTGACCGGCAATTTCGCTACAGCATTGACGAGTCATTTTTGCACTTTGACCGCAACCAGGAATGTTGGCTGGGCTTTGGCCGGTATATCCGTCGAACCCTCTGGGACAACCTTCGAATCCCGACTGGCGTTGGCTTTGGGGGCACTTTGACTTTGGCCAAGGTGGCCAATCACGCGGCAAAACGGCTGCCGGGCTATAGGGGTGTGTGTGTCGTCAATGACGCAAATCGAGAGCAGATACTGTCACAGATGGCCGCTCAGGATGTGTGGGGTATTGGCTCCCGACTGGCGGCCAGGCTCAAGCTCTTTAACGTGACTACAGCCCTTGATTTGGCGAACCAGTCACCAGATGACATGCAGCGTGCGTTTAATGTCAATGTTGCAAGGACAATCAAGGAACTGAACGGCATCCAGTCACTCTTTTTCGATGATGTCCGGCCCGACAAAAAACAGATTTTCTCAACCCGCACGTTTGGCCAGCGGGTGTCCGATATTGACGAGCTATCTACCGCTTTGGCGACCCACGCCTTTAACGTGACGAAAAAGGCCAGGCGTCAAAAGTCCATGATTGTGCAGCTGATGATGTTCGCAACTGCCGGGACGTTTGAGGCCCGCAATTCGAAAAGTGTTGTGATCACCTTTCCATCCCCTACCGATTGCTATACGCAAGTTGCAGAAGCAGTAAAGCCAAAGGTTCACGAGCTGTTTGACCATCGGCTTTGGTACATGAAGTGCGGCGTTGGTGCCATAGAGCTTGCCCCGGCCACCCATTTTCAGAGTGACCTTTTTGCACCCAGGATTAAAAGCGGTCTGTCAGAGGTGGTCGATGTCATTAACTCACGGTATGGCTCAGCTATCACAATCGGGTCGGCCTTATCGTCAAACCATGACGACTGGCAGATGCGACGCCAGATGTTGTCCCCTGCCTACCTGACATCGTGGTCGGCCCTGCCGGTGATTAAGTGCAAGTGAGTGGCAGGCTCATTTGTGGCGAGCTTTTCGGGTGCGGGCAAACTGTTCATAGTTCGGTATGTTGAGGAAAAATTTGATGCAATTGAGAAAGTGCAGACCTGCAAACGCGCTGGCGGAAAAGTTTATCGCAAAACTGGCTGAGCTGGGGTACGACGCATATCCCGGTTATCATGGTACGGCTGCGTTTTGCATTGGCGTAAAAGTCCTCAATAGTGCAGATGCTGTGCGGCTGGGGATTGACTTGCGCACAGGTTGGGGTGAAATAGGCTTTGATACTTATAACAGCCCTGGCTCGCAAATGGTTGTGTTTCAGGATGCTCGCGTCCAACTGGCTTAACAGACCTGAAAGTTACACCTGTTCCTTGCAGACTAAAGTTGTGGCAGGTAAATGGCCATACCTTTGCTAAAATGGTCGCTTGCACAAGTTCTAGCATGCAAGTGGCCACCTCCTGCTAATATGTACGCTCGTACAAGTTGCATTGCTTCTTATCAAAAATTCTCCTTAACTTGTTAGTTCGCACAAGTTGTCATATATTGAATGGCAATTCTCTGTTATTTTGTTTGCTCGCACAAGTTGTTGAGGTTTTCACATGAAAGTGCCTGTTAAAAGTGTGGCCGATATTGGTCAAGCTATTCGCGTTACGCGGATCTGTCAGGATTTGGACCAGCTGACTGCTGCTCAGCTATCTAATGCCGGGCAGTCATTCATGAGTCATCTTGAAAACGGGAAAGAAACCGCGCAAATAGGCAAAGTCCTTCAGGTGCTTGAGTCATTGGGAATTGGTGTTGAGCTTACCTTGCCGCCAGATGTTGATTCGTTTCTGGTGAAAAAGAGTGATTTTGTGCGGATACCGGACCTTTATTTGAATCATATTGATTTTCAAATGCACACCCTAAATAAGCATTACAAAAACAAAGAAAATAAAAATTCGTCCGAAAGTGAAGGCAAAATCAAATATCTGGAGCTGCTGGAGCAGCTATTGAATAGTAAACGGGTGCGCCGGTCATGAGAGAGCTTGTTGTTTATCTTGATCGCACTTTAGTTGGAAAGCTTGTGGAAGAGTCTTCTATATGGGGCTTTGAGTACGATGCGGATTGGTTGGTTCATGGATTTGGTATCATTCCCGGGCTTCCCTTTGTGGCCGGCCGGCAAATGGATGGTGCCACAACGCGGCCGGTGCAGTGGTTTTTTGACAACCTGTTGCCTGAAGAACAGGCAAGAAAGTTACTGGAAAGGACTGCAGCTGTTGCACCAGGCGACGCCTTTTCGCTCCTAAAAGCAATAGGCGGTGAGTCTGCGGGCGCGTTTACTCTGTTAGAGCCTGGTGCTGTAATCCCTGAAGGTTTGGCGGCTGAGCTTACACAAGCAGAGCTTAACGAGCGAATTCAAAACCTGCCCAAGCTGCCTTTGAATCTCACAGAACGAAAAAGGATGTCTTTGGCCGGTGCACAGCACAAAATGCTGGTGATCTTTAACAATGGCAAACTGTATGAGCCAGCCGGGCAGTTACCCTCTACACACATATTAAAACCTGAACATACAGATCCACAGGTCTATGGTTTCACTACTCGCAATGAGTGGTTTGCGATGAATCTGGCGCGTGACTGCGGATTGTCAGTCCCTGACGTCGAGCATATTTATCTGCCAGCGCCTGCGTACATCGTAAAGCGCTTTGACCGAATCGGTGTAGTGCCGGATATTCATCGTTTGCATGTCATGGATGGATGTCAGCTTTTAGGCTTTTCATCCGGGGATAAATACACTGCCAGCACAGCAGAAACCCTCAGTAAGCTGGCAGATAGTTGTATTTCGCGAGGCCTGGCGCGATTGGACATCTTCAAATGGGCGCTTTTTAATGCCTTTGTCGGTAACGGTGATGCCCATCTAAAAAACCTGTCGTTTGAATTAACAAGGCAAGGCTTTCAGTTGATGCCTCACTACGACCTGTTAAGCACCACTATTTATGCTCGACCAGGTGAGCACCTACTGGAAAAGTTATCACAACCAATGGGCGAGGCAACTCTGTTTGGCGAATTACGAAAAGAGCATGTTTTGCAGTTCGGGTTGGTTCTTAGCTTGCCTCCCGCTCTATGCGCTCGTGTTTTGGATCAAATGATAAAAGACATCGTGCAGGCAGCAGACAATTTAATTGCAAAGGTTGATGCAGAAGCTCCCCACCCTGGAAAAGCCGGTGAAATGCAAATGCTGAGAAAGATCCGCCATATGTGCATCCAGGAAATGATTGGTCAGCTAACTAAAGCCTGATTTTAAATCTCTGAAATCAGGTCACAATCCACAGAATAAAAAGCCGCCAGCACCGCGCTATGGTTGTGGTGTCTGGTGCCGGTTGGGGTCGGCTCAAACTCACCATTGAGATAGACAAGGATGTTGTCGCTGCCCGGCTCCCCAGAGAACTTCTGGATGTAGTTGAATTCCATGGGTTCCATATCCGATAAGAGCCATGCCCGGCTGGTGCAGCTAATGCAAAGGCCAAAGCTGCGTAGATATCGTTCATTTTCAACATATGACCGTAATGCAGCGTCATGAGTCTCATGCAATATTTCGGTGCGGCTGGCCGCGCTGAACCGGACATTTTCATCCACGGCAATAGGCCTGCTCATAACCAGGCATTCGCCATCTGGTGCTTGCTGATATCGGATGGCAGCTACCGTCTGCCCAGTTGATTCCAACATGAGGGGATAGCTTGGGATCAGCTGCTCGACTTCAATGTACTGCTCATACACACTGCGCACCGGTTGGCCGTTGAGTTCAAAGAGCTTGTTACCGCTCGCTCTAGTCACCTTGTAGCTTTGTTTGTCTACGACTGACCAGCCTTTGCCAACCTGTAATGAAACCGGATGCGGTGGCAGGCACATAGCCACTGTCCCTGATGTCAGGAATTGGTGATTGGTCCAAATTGCCGGCTGGTCGCTGGCGTAGTTCTCAGACGCCACGCCACCGAGCATCGGATAGCGCTGCATGTACTGCTCGATGTTGTCGTCATCTAATGAAAACGCAAATACACCGGTTCCAGGCGCAAAGGCTTCAATAAGTCCAGTTTTATGCTTGTTGTCACCAATAAACAGCAACATGGAGGCGGTCTGATTCTGTTTTTTATTGTTGAGATCGTGCGAATAGGTGCTGTGGACCGTACAACCGATGTATGGAAAAAGGTTATCAAGCGCTGCTGTCACAGCCTGACAATCAAGGTCGGGAGCCAGAAACAAAATTGCGCCAGTGACTGTTTCTGGCTGAATGCCCTCAAGTAAATCACTTAAGACTGCTGCTGTATGTAATGCAAAGCTGCGTCGCATTTTGTGATTGCGCATAGTACGTCGTGTCAGCACTCCTGATGTTGCCTTTGCAGTATATACGGAAACCCTAATTAACAACCGTTTGTAGCGGAGTTTTTGAGCCTGGTTACCATTATCTCAGATTTATTTAAGGGAGAGAGTGATGACTTCAAAAAAACCAGTAATGACCCAGGCGCAAATGTATTACGCCGCCGTGCAGCAGGCTGCAGATGCAGACCGGACGTTCAATGCGCTGGTTCAAGGCGGCATGACCCGCGAAACGCTGCAAAAGTGCATTGACCATCGCCCGGAGCTTTGGGGCCGCTACAGCAATTGGCTGGAAAAACTGCCGCAAGCCACACAGGAGGCCTTAGCATGAACTTGTCGCTTTTCGATGAACCAGCGCAGCCGCAGACACATGCTTTCAAACTGCCGACGATCAGCGAGTACGACGAAACAGACCGCAGAGCGCCGCGAGTGCCCAAGTACAACGCGCTCAAGGTCGTAGATTTTCATAACGGCATCAAAGATTTTCAGACGACAAAACGGGCATTTATGTCGGTCGAAGGACCGCTACTTAAAAAGCTGCCTGCCGTTTTTCGCAAGAAGTGGTTTGCGGAACTCGAAGATAGTGTGGTGCCGCTGTATTACCTATACGACGAATTCAAAACCATTGCCATTGAGGTTGCGGCAGCAAGCCCCGGCACAACGGGCCGCTTTGGTGCACTTAACTACATACTGGAACACACCAAAGAGCAGGTGCTGGCCTATTTGCTGTCATGCCCTATTCGCGCAGCAAAATATGATTTTGCGCATGGTATTTCCCGCGAACCGGCGACGCTGTGGCCACAGTCGCATTGGAGCAGCCAAGAGAATCAGGCCATGTACCTGCAGGCGCTCAGTGAGCTGAAGTCACCAACGCCGACGCTTTTTCAGCGCTTAACTGCGGGCATGAAAATTCGTTTTGCATCGCCGCTGTCATTTGATTACAACGGGCACCGGTTGAAGGTTGCTGATTTTCAGGTGATGAAAGACGGGAAAAAGCTGCGGTTTGTTTCGATTGAACACGGCTTTGTAGCCAAGATCACTGGCGCAGAAAATCTGGCTTTTACTGTTATTTAAGCATCCACCGAAGGGGCGTAAATCGCCCCGATTTTGTGAAATCATTTGTGGCAGCAGCTGACCGGAAGCGTATGATGAACCTATCTTTTTAGGAGTATTCACATGCGTATCGACCCAGTTTTCAATTTAGGTGACTTTGATGCTCTGGAGCTTTCCAGTGGTCAAGACCTCTTAATGCCAACTGTTTTTGGCACTCCTGAACATATTGAGCAATTAATGCAGGACAGACTGGATGAATTGCTGGAGCAAGCTAATGCCTTCGCAGAATCAGACTGGGCGACAGATATCGCCGCTGCCGAACAAATCATGATGGATGCCGTTGCAGAAAGCATGGTGTCAAATGTTGATATTACCAGTGATGTCTTTAGTGATTTTGGCAGTGATTTTGGCAGTGATTTTGGTAGTGATTTTGGTAGTGATTTTGGTAGTGATTTCAGCAGCGATTTTGGTTGTGGCTCCGGCTGCGATTTTTGATTCTGAACTTCCTCTTTACCGGCTTAATGGTAGAACCATAAAGCCTAAACCATTTGTAGCCGCAATTTTGGGACATGGAAAAATAGCCTCAACTTAAACAACTGAGGTTTCACAATGGCTGGTCGTATTTCGTTCCCAATGAAAGATTTAGAACTGGTTGTCGCGCAGTTCAACACTGAAGGCGTGTCTTTGGTGCCAACAGGCGATTGTATATTTAACGCGGCGTTGTATCCGGACGGGAAGATTGTCGATAAAAACGGTCTGACGGAAAAGCAGGCGGCAAAAATTGGTGCGCCGTGGTGGCCAGACCATACAAAAATCGACAAAACAAAGCTGACGCCAAAGCTGATGATTGTTGGTGATCACGGTGTTTATGCGATGGCCAATGTGGATAATCCTCAGAACACTGATGATGCCGGTACGCCACGCAAAGCAGTCGTTGCCCATGGCTTGGGTTGTAATCCTGACAAAGACGAAGATTTCTACGAAAACAAGGCCCGTATTTTCGGTGACGTTGATGGCGCGGTATCGATTGATCTGAGCTGGTATGAAGTCACCAAGAAAGCTGGCAAGGCCAATATGACTATCCAGTTTAATGCCAGAAGCATCCGGCTGGTGCAGTAACCCAGCGATGCACAAACTAGGGGCGATTTAGCCCCTTATCGACTTAAACCGCCAGCTGGCGGTTTTTTTGTGGCCGCCTGAAAAGCAGGCTGCTGTCATCCTGTGAAATCACGTTTTCGTTTCTTGGTTGCGCCCCATGTCACAACCGCAAATCCATTGTTAAATGGCGGTATCAATCTCTTGCTTTAGCGGTCAAACCGTTTGTAGCGGTATCTGTGCTTTACCTCAAAATGACTCCATCAACACGACAAAGCGGAGTCGAACCATGTTTGAAGATTTATTTGAACGCATGAAATCACTGGCAGTTAGCAGCCAAAGTCTGGGCCTATTCTCGGCGTTTCACGATGATCTGTATAAACACGATTTGGACATTGTGACGAATGACTTGAAGTGCGGCGACCGGTTTCTGTGGATTATAAAAGAGTACGGCACCTATCTGACTCTGGTGTGTCCGGATAACGAATTTCTGCAAGCGGTGCTGGATTCAGTAAAGCGTGACGGCATGAAGCGCCGGTATTTCATCATCAGCGTGATGCAAGACCGTTGTGATATTGCTGAAGTGCCGGTGCTTGGCTTGCACGACGTTGTGAAGTCCCTGCCTTACATCAAAAACCGTGTGCCGAATCGCCGGTTTGCCAGCAGCTTGCTTTACGAGGCTTTTCCATCGGTTAAAGGCTCCATCATGATGTCTGATCACAGCCTTGAACTTGGCGCAGAGCTTTATTTGTCTGTGACCGCGAACTCACTGACTTATGTGACTACTGTGACTAATAAGAGTCGCACCATTGGCCTGCCGTTTGATGCTAATCGGGCAAGCGGGTATTTAAAGCTGACCGTGACCACTGAATTTGGGCATGGTGAGTTGGTCCCGATCACCGCCCGGGTTTTTAATAACGCCGTTAAAAAAGCAATTAAACGCGCTGCTTAATGCGGCGCAATTATCCGAATTAAAAGAAGGACAACCACAGATGTTTTCACAGCAATTTTTGTCAGTATTGGGCGCGAACATCCGGGTGCCGAATCAGATCCTGTCACCAGCAGACAAAAACTTTTATATCAGTTTCAATGATACTGATACTGGAATTTACGGGGATATCACAACCGCCCTGGTCATTGGTCAGATGGAGCATTTCTTGATTTTAAACGGCGATCACCGCAAGGCATATGCCGAGTTGGCGGCGAAGGACGCGGACCTTGATGCCTATATTGCCTACTTCAAAGAGAGCGGTTCTCAAATCAATAAGCTCAGTGACGCACCGCCAGCGGCAACGTTCCACTAATCAGCCTGTCATTATTTTACGCTGTGGGCATTAGGGCAGCGATTTAGCGATGCTTATTAAAACCTGCCATCGGGGCGATCTTCTATGATCCCCTCAAAAATGGTGGAGGTTATTATGCCGTTGTTTGTCGCGCTCTTTGCTTGTGTCAGTGTTTTAGGTTTTAGTTTCTTTGGCAGTTTGCCTTTTGATTTTGCGTTCATCACTCAGATGGCCGAATTAGGCGGGTTCTCAGCTGATGTTGCTCTGTCAGATAATATCGGCGTGGGCATTTTATTTATTGCCTGCAGTATTGGCGCTTATTTTTGCTCAAGTCTAGCGTCAGGCCTGGCCTTATTCGCAACCAGAGGTGAGCACTAATGTTTGAAGTAAGGGTGTCAGGTATAGCACCTGTACCTGAGTTCAGTTGCGCAAAAGCACTCATGGACTATTTGCAGACATTGCGAAACAACCACTTATCTGTGATTCGCAAGGTTGAAAACGGTATGAAACGGGTGTTCTATGTGTCTGTTAATGACAATGGTGAAATAAGAGAGACGTACAGCAAGCAAAGGCTGGTGACTTCGGAACATTTGTTAAGTTAAAAAAGCCGCTATTGCGGCTTTTTATTTGAGCTTGGACTTGAGCAATTTGCTCAGAGCGTCATTGTGTGCTGACAGCATTCGGTTTCTTTGCTCGGATATCTTCAGATCCCTTGATGTTTTTGCCAAGTCGCACTCCAATTGCAAAATTCGTTCTTGCAACTCAGCTACCTGGCTATCCGTTACTTTTAATTTATGTTCATTAGAAGTACTGCTCATTGAAAGCTCAGGTTTTTGTCTTCTCTGACTTTTGTTTAACTGCAGATTGCCTTTGCAGCCAGGATACCGTTGTGAATTACAACGTGTGGTGTATCGACTCCAGAATACGAAACTTGAAACCGACTCTTTATAGCGTCAATCAATAATAGATCAATTTGAGCTAGATCTGCGATAGGACAGACCACTGCCTGAGTTATGCCGGTAAAGAAATCCAGTATTGCTTTAGCAAAAGTTGGACTGTGGACCACATCTGATTGCAATGCTTGCTTGTATTTAGTCAGCAAATTGCTTTGATTCGGTACAAGGCGTAGAGCTGGATGCTGTGCGTTGGTGGCAAGGCCAGCAACAACGACAAAAGGCGCGGCCTGGTAATCAGTACAAGCAATGACCGAATCATTCACTGCTTCGCCGCCGACCGTTAAATGTGTTTTACCACACTCGCTGATCCTCAGTCGCTTCCCACAGCTACTTTCAACTACATAGGCAAGCTTCTGCTTGGCTTTACAGATATCAGCATAGGTTTTATAAACAGTTCCAGTCTGCAGGTCCATTTCAGATAGGCGTAGAACAGCTAAGTCGTAAACTTGAATTGTTGCTTTACTAGACATAGCTGGAGCCGCGTTAACCATATTTTTACCCATGTTATTCAATAGTCGTCCCGATTGATACGCGGCATTATAGGCCTGACGGCTATTCTGTAAACACTCACATTGTCATTATATGACGCAGTATTTCATCTTGTTTCTGATAATGTGATAAAGTGTCATATAATGACATTAACTGAGCGAATTTCCGATGTCCGCAAATTCTGATGATTTGTATGGCGTTTACCGACAGGCTCTCGCTGTTAACATTAAAAAACACCGAGAATTACAAAGCCTTAGCGCTGAAGATATGGCCGGAATGCTTGGGGTGAGCAAACGCCACTACTACAAAATGGAATCCTGTGGCCCTTATCAGGTGGTGCCGACCGCTGATCGATTGCCATTTATTGCCAGTGTCTTTGGCATAACGCTAGACGAGCTTTGCGGTCTGGCGCCGCCGACAACTTCCCTGTCATCAGATGAAGGATTGCTTCTTCAATACTTTAGAAAAGTACCCCAGTCGGCCCAAGACCCGCTCCTGCAAATAATGAGGACCGCCTTCTTAGGCAAGATGTCTGCTGAAAAGCTCAAAAAGCTGTCAGAATTCCTCATGGCCGTTTAAAACTCAATAACCATTTGTGGCCGGTTCTAAAAACTCCGGAATAATGGACCTCATTCGAACGACAACAACGAATACCACCCTCGCCCGGCGCAGACCTCTCTCCCTGTACCGGGCTTTTTTTTGCCCGTCATTCTCGCGCCTCATTTATAGCGCCACTTCCGAATCTTTGTAACCTGGTCACAATTCAATTATTGGGATGTAACCATGGAAACCTTAGACTTATTCAGTGCCCAGCCGCCGGCGCCAAACTGTTCAGTTGCCACTATCGTCAAAAACCTTAAGTCGGCCGGTCAAGATTTCGAGTGGTACCCGACGACAGATGAAATTCTGCAATGCATTAAAACTGACTTGCTCGATTACAGTGAGTCAAATGATCACCCCGGGATGCCGAAGTGCTCTTTGCTTGATGTCGGCGCCGGCGATGGCAGGTGTCTGTCCGCTCTGACCATCGGTCCTAAATTCGCTATCGAAATGTCCGAAATCCTGATTGAGCAGATGCCGGCGAATGTGTTCGTCATTGGTACCAATTTTTATGCGCAGACGTTAGTTGATAAAAGGGTTGATGTCATTGTCACGAACCCGCCCTACCTTGATTATGAAAACTGGAGTCTGAAGACTGTCAGCGAGGCAAACGCCAGCCTCTTATATCTGGTTATCCCTAAGCGCTGGGAAAACAGTTCCTGCATCAAAAACGCCATTGAAGCCCGCCGCGGTGTCGCCACCGTCATTGGCGAATTCAGCTTTGCAGAAGCCGATCGGCCGGCCCGCGCTCTTGTACATGTGGTGCGCATTGATTTGCGAGGTAAATACAAACATGGGTCGTCACTAGGGTATTCAGATGGCCCGACGGAAGAACCGTTCGATATTTGGTTTGAAAATGAATTTTTGCCACACGCAAAGCCTGACACCTCCGCGGCCTGGCTCGACCGGCAGGAGCAGGCGGCAGAGGCAGAGAAAATCCGCGCTTCTCAGTCGGTAGTCCAGGCGAAAGGCCTGATGGTTATGTTGTCCGAGCTATATGAGCGCGAAATGAAGCTCTTAACAGATAAGTATCTGGCCATTCTGTCTTTGCCTGAAGATATCGTTGCTGAGCTTAAGATTGAGCGGTACGACGTCAAAAAGGCGCTGCGCCTGAAAATTGAGGGGCTAAAGGCGAAGTATTGGAAAGAGCTTTTCGACCGGCTGGATACCATTACAACGCGTATCACCTCCAGGCACCGGACTAAATTACTGGACAAGCTTAATAGCCATACAGCCGTAGACTTCTCTGTCGCAAATGCAACGGCCATTGTTCTGTGGGTGCTAAAACAGGCCAATGAGTATCGTGAACCTCAGCTGGTCGAGTTGGTGGAAACCATGACCGAAAAAGGCAATGTGCAGCTATATAAAACCAATCAGCGCACGATCATGGTGGACGGTTGGCGCCACAGTAAGCGCATCGATATCGGGCCTTACAGGTTGGACTATCAGTTTATTCTGCATGATGCTGGCGGCCTGTCATCGTATGGCAACCAGTTGATTGACGATATCGTCACCGTTGCTGCCACAATGGGCTACGACACTTACGGCAACAACAAAGCGTCTGAAAATAAAACTGCCGGCAAGTGTTACCAGTACTTCTTCATGGATGAAACCGGCAATAAGCAGGTGCTGTTTGAAGCCAAGCAATTCCAAAACGGCAACATTCACATCAAGCTCAATAACCGATTCTTACTGAAGCTCAATACGGCCTTTGGCCGACTCAAAGGGTGGCTGCGCTCAAAAGACGACGTGGTTCAAGAAATGGATGTTTCACCGGCAGAGGCGGCCGAACTGTTCCAGCCAATTGAGGCCATTGCCTACAGCAACCTGCCAATGCTCATGCTGGCGGCCTAACCGTTATTTACGCGGGTTTTTGATTAAGGAGCGAATTTAGCGCTCCTTAATCGAACCCGTTCTACCGCTCTCCTTTTAAAATTCACCCCAAGATTTGGTCAAAGCTAATGGTATTGAATTGGCCGGCGTTTCGCTATTCCCTACAACTGCCCAGCTTTTTAACTTCCAATGGTTAGGCTGAGAAAATAAGGCGCTTTGATGAAAAAGCTAGTTTTGATTGCGGTGTCGATTATGGCTTTAGCTTTAATGTTTTGGCTTTGGTATGTGAAGGGTTCAGCAGTGCAAAACAATCTGCAGATAAGCGCCCTGGTGTTACTGAATCAAGAAAAGGTCAATGATGCTAAAGAGTTATGCAACTGCGAAATTACAGCTTTATCCAGCGAGAAAGTGACATTAAAGCTAAATGACTCTGACTACCTGAACAGCGGTTGGACAGATTTCCGCGAGCAAAATGCCTGTGGGCTGCTTGTAGATGCAGTAAAGGTAGCCAAGCTTCGCCATGGTGTCTCAGTGCGGGTGAGTGGATATCCATTTGCCTCAACAAATTGCAATAATTTGAAAGAGATTCGTTCAATGTTCCCGGGTATTCAAAGTTTGTGAGTTTAATATGGAAATAGTGTTTAACATCTTTCTTGCACTGTTGGGTGTGTGCTGTCTGATTGAGGTGTATTCCACATACAATCGCATGTCACTTGCTGACAACTACGAAGCGGCCTGCGTCCACATTTTTCTTAATCTGTTTGGCGGGGTAGTAGCTTTGGGAGTGAGCTGCTGGATGTTTTATGTCATTGCCGGTAACCCATGAATCAGGAGTTTAATATGGAATCAATCATGAAGCACAACGTTTTGACCGAACCACAAGTGAGATTAAGACAGAAGACTTTGCAAATCTGTGCATTAGCCATTGCTGGTTTTGCTTTCTGCTGGTTGGGAGGTTTCATTGTGAGTTCGTCAGACTTTGGGTATTTCGAAATACTTCGCTTACCAGTGGGGGTGATATTGGCTGTGTTTTCTTTGGTGGGATTCTTCGATCACGAAAAGGTCCTAGGCACCGAAAGTTTGAGTCACCGTGAGGTGAAGGAAATGGAAAGCATGTTCGACAAATGCCCGGCTGCCGCTGAAGTGGTAATTAATGCAGTAAAAGCGGGCGTTACGCTCAGAAAGCGTGATAAGCAATGGTTTGATGATGCAGTGAATAAACAGATTAACGATGATGAACTGTCAAAGGCTCTTGCAACCATTGCCGGCCGTTCTTCAAAATAATCCAAATATCTGCCCAGCGTACCTTTTGTTTAAGGAGCGAATTTAGCGCTCCTTAATCGAACCCCTTCTCAAACACATCAAATAAAATTCGCCCCACACATAAGACGGGGGTTTCATGAGTTTTGAACTGGTCAGCGATTTATTGATCGCAGCAGCTGCTTTGTACTGCATGTGTAAGGGGGTATTCCTCTACAGCTTTAGGGCAGCTAAAGGCCGGAACAAAGTTGGCGCCAGCACCGACGCGGCGCTACACGCAATTCTCGCAGTGATCTGTATCGGCGCATTGCTCTGAGGGCCCCGGGCATATTTGATTTTCTAAGGAGGGGAGTTGATGCCAATTAATCCTAAACACCAGGTACTGACAAATGCTCAGGCTGCAATACGATTTAGCGTGCTGCTGCTCTGTTTTATTTCCGTTGTGCATTTTGCGCTGACACATAGTCACGCAACTGAGCCATTTGTCGCGCTGGCTAATATCGTTGCTCTGCCCGTTATGGTTTGGCTGCTACTTAGAATGCACGCACTGGTGCGTTTACCTGAACGGCTGGTATCAAAGATGGAAAGTATGCTGGTGGCCTGCCCGGCGGAGTCAAGAACCATAATTCTTGGTTTACGTCAGGGGTTTACAATCCGCTATCGCGATTATAGTTTTGTGCAAAGTGCGTTTATAAGGACAGTGATATGAGTTATGCGGTACGCGAGTCGCTAGTAGAGCGGTCCTGGTTGTCAGAATATGGAATTTATTTAGCCTCGATGCTGGCCAGTTACGGGTTGTTCATTTGGTCTGAACCACTTCATGAGTTGCCGGAGTATGCCTTCCAGTGCTGCGCTTTGCTGGTCTACGGGTATTGCTTCATCGCCAGGTTTATATCCCGGTTGGAGCTTAGTGCGGAGCATATCGACAAAATGAATGTCATGCTAAAGGACTTACCTGCTGAATCTCAGGCAGTGGCAGATGCCATTTCGCGTGGCGTGGTCCTTCGTAAGCGGCATCTTGATAGTGTTTCTGGCGCTCACGAATCTTATTTAATTGAGAAAAAGTGCAAGGACATAGTGCTCTCTAAAGCCAGATAACGACCACTGATGGTTTTCTGTGAGGTGTTTTTGCAGTTGACTGGCAGGTTCTCGCAGCTGAAGAATTTCGGTTACCACTGGAGGTGGGGGGGGTAGCGCAACGAGTGATTAAAAGCCGGCTTAATGCCGGCACGCCTGCCTAGCGTTGCACTAATTCTACCACAGCCTTCTTTCCGATTAAACCGTTCCCAAATCCCATCCTTTTGATGTAACCTGCCATAACTGCTTTAAATGGATTGCAGCCAATGGGTGAGATCTTAATTCCTTTTGCACTCAACAAATCAGGTGAAGTGGTTGGGATTGATTCCGTTGCCAATGGGCTGGCCTGCAACTGTATCTGTATATCCTGTAAAAGTCCGATGGTAGCCAGGCATGGGCAGTACAATCAGCCTCACTTCTCGCACTTAAAAGCCGGCACAGCTGATTTGAAATGCGACATAACATTCGAAAATTCAGTGTTGTGGATGGCCAGAGATATTTTCAGTAATACACCGTCTTTGAATTTGTTAACCCCAGAACTGAAGTCAGAATACGACCATGCAACCCTTGTAACGAAGGAGGGGGTCCGGCACCTCGACCTGAGCTCTGTTGAGTTTCTTCCAAAGTTACAAACTCCAAAATTGACACTCATTGTCGATGTCGTCCAAGGTGACGTCCGGCGCCCTCTTGCTATCACAATGGCCTTTGGTGCGATGTTGCCATGTACTGAGGGGGTGCAACATAAAGGAGCGTTGATTTCACACCTGCAGATTTGCTTGGATGAACTACACGATGCATGGAGAGGGATGCGGACCGGGTTTAAAGAGTCGCTTAGCGATTTTTTGCTTAAAACCCCGGGTAATCGACGCTGGTTATTTCATGAGCGTTCGCAAGTGGTTTTTAAAAAGCTCGACCAGGAGAACGTCGCCAGACTTAAAGAAATGAGAAAGTCCCGGCCGGCGCCAGATTATAGGGCTCCTGAATATCGCAAACCTGAAGTTAGCTCTGGATTTACTGATCGCGAGAGAACTGCCTTGAATCAACTGCTTTGGGAATTGGAGCGAGAGAAGCGCAAGTTTCGTTGATTGATCGAACTTTTGGCCTTAATGAAATGAAAAACTTCCTACCTGCCACTTGCTCTTGAGTCAGTCTCTTGTTTCCGACTGTGAGTTGATATCGCAAATCAGTATTTACCAGGCGATTGGACCCTCGCAATGGTTGGTGTAAGGTGAGACAATTACGATTGTTATTCATCAATAAGTAGCAAATAGGACGTAATTGTATGGACTTGCAGAATGTTGCCACTCAGAAGCTGGCCGAAGCACTTGAATTTTATGAAAAAGAGATGGGTTTAGAAGAGTTGTCAGATATTTTGGCAATGTCGCTTGTTGCCTGCACTTTGCGTTTGGATCAAGGAGATACAGTCTCTTATCCAATTGAAACCGATTTTGCTAGTGGTTCTGTGGTCGTTACATTGGTATCAAAGAACTAATTTTCTGAAACAGAACCCTGCTTAAAATAAAACCGCCAGCTGGCGGTTTTTTTACACCTACTTTTATCTACCTGTAATCATTTTGCAATGACCCGAGCTTCTTCACAGTTGAAGGTTCCGAATTCATCTGATGAAAAAATGATATTTCTTTGATATCTCAGATTTTCAATTGAAACAGCGTATCGCCTTGCTGTGATATGACACTGTTAATTTCAAGAAAAACAGTGATTAAGTTGCTTGCTACTGCTTGAAGTCCGACGGTTAGAGTAAGTGGCAGCCATTCCATAATTTTTACTAGGGCTCGGTTTAACCGGCGCAGGCAGCGTTCAAATTTAGTTATTGTGATTATGAATTCAGTTAGTAAAAGGGAGATCCCATGAAGCGTTCATTTGTAGGTATTGGAGTTTTAATTGCCGGCTCATTGGCATATTTAACCCTGCACGATAAAGATTCTGAGGACGTCTCAATAGTAGAGCCTGCTGTTGATCAGGCCCAACGTGCTATTCCAGATAGCGTGGCAAAAAGCCAAACAACAAGTCGTGACATCAAGGCTGGTGAAACGCCGCAAAGCCTGAAACAAACAGCCCCAACCCAACCTTTGAAAGTCGAACAGCCTGAAGAGGCAAAGCCTGATTTAGTGAAGGAATATCCAAATCACTTTGTTGGCGATTTAGCTGCATTTGCTACAGACCAACGCTACCTAGAAGCCGTTGCAGATTTGGAAAACATGCTTTTTAACTTGCCAAACGGTTGGTCGGATGATTCCGCCCAGAAGGTAGAACAAATGTTCAAGTCAAGCGGGAGGAAGTTTGTTAACTCCGACACAAAATGCAATGCCCGCTTGTGTGTAACAACTGGGGAAGTCTACGACGAAGAAGATTTTTGGAAAATTTACGAGTCGCTACCTGAATCAACAGGGATGGCGAAATGGGGAATGTCCTATTCGCTTACCAAGAATGACTTAGGGAACACAGTTTTTGCAATGTACAAATACCGGAACGAGGAGGATTACGCAAAACGGAATAATTGATGTGGAAATGAACATTCTAACTTTAATAACAACAAGGAAATTTTTGTGAAATCTAAGAAAATTCCGTTCTTTTTTTTACTGTTGACTCTTTCTAGCAATGTATTTGCAGGATTAGTGCAGTGCGACATGAGTCGTTGTTATAAAAGCAAAGATGGTCTTTGGGTTTGCCCGCATGGGGCATGCATCAAAGTCCCTCCGAGCAACCCTTAATTTTTGAATCTTGGATCTCAATCGAGGTGAATATGAAGAATAAATCGGTCGTCAAATTCTTGGGGTTGTCCTTTTTTTCTTTTGTGGCATGGACTACATACGCTGCAGGATTACAAGTATGCGACCTTCAAAGATGCCATATGACTCGTGATGGGTTACTTCTGTGCCCTGAAAGCGCATGCACCCCAGTACCGCCAGTTAAAAATCAGCCTTAAAAGGAATTGGTCGTTATGCTCAATATAACATTCAGAAAGATTCTTCTGTGCACTGTGATTGCTGTTGCCTCTTGGTCCTCGTTGGCTGTTGGTCCAATGAAGTGCGATTACACCAGGTGCGTTGAACTTCGCGATGGTACTGTTGTTTGTCCTGAAGGCGCTTGTGTCGAAATTCCACCGGTTAAAGGTAAGCCATAGGAGAAGCTATAGTGCATAAAATTTCCATCTTTTTGACAGGACTCATTTCGATGATGGTTTTGGTTGTGTCAGTAGCAAACGCTATAATTGTTTGTGACAGATCCCGCTGCTATCTAACTTATGACCAGCAATTAATCTGTCAACCTGGCGCTTGTGTCGAAATCAAGCCACCCAAGGGAACCCCTTAAAGGCCTTATAGAACTTCAACATAAGCTGTTCGTTGGAGATTTAGAGTAATTCAGATGTATGAGATCGCAATTTGCCGGCCATTTAATAAAATGGCCGTTGTTGTCTGAAAAGCGGTGATTATTTTATCTTCATTTAACTGCAAAGCGCGTTAGTCATCTTTTCCTTAAAGTCACCCCCGAAAATTAACGACAATGCTTGCATGTATTGCTTATTAGGTTGCGTCAGGCCTGACTCAATCAGTTTCTGATATCCTTCGCTTACGTGTGCTTGTTTGGCAAGCTCTGCTGTACTTAGTCCAGCGTTAGCTCTGGTTGTTGCGATGAACCGGCCAATAACGTTACTAAACTCGCCAATATCTAACGTTCGAAACATCGGATAAAATTCGAATTGGCCGGCTGTGCCGGTTAAAACTGCGCCTTTGACAAGCACAACATCTGATGCCCGAAATACCTTCAGAACGTCCTCTTCTGTACCGTGCACTACATAGCCCTGCCCGCGATAACCTTGCTGCTGATGGTCTGGTGCTGAGCCAAATTCGCCAATAATTGCCATGGTCTTTTCTCCTGATTGAACCAGGGGCAAGGTTACTGACGTTTGGATTTCTGGCAGCAAATGGTTTTTGTTTGATTAGTGTACAGGCACTCCGTAATTGTGATAACCTATATAACCTACATCATCCCGATACCCGTTTAAAAGGGGGGCTAATGTCTACAGATGCAGATAAAAAAACAGGCAAAATTAGCGGGCGAGTTCCGTTTGTGCAGACAACATTCAAGCAGCCCTTACAACCAGTTTTGCCAGTTGAAATTTCACCTGAGTCACTTGTGTCATTTAGACGCGCTACCCCACCCCAAAAAAATCTCATCCGAAGCAAACAGCGTCAAACTAGGCGGGTAGGTCTTGATGTTCATAGCGTGGGTGACGATTTCATGGTCATGTTTGTTGGGCATGATAAGCGATTATCTACATATGATATTCCATCGTGTCGTATGGCTGAGTTTGAACGTGAACTTCTCGCTCTTGTTAGACAGTTCGCTAGGGCTCCGGAAGATTCACAGCCTGGCGTTGAATCACAAGCGCCCGATTTTGCTGCTGAAAGCAAGGTTTACATACCAAAGCAAGAAGCAATACTAAGTTTGATATTCAATGCTTCAGAGTGGTACGAAGCTGCAACCATTTGTAAGCTCGGTGGCTTTTCTGGTACCAATCCGTCTGCTCAGCCGCACAAGTGGAAGAAGGCTGGGAAAATCTTTGCTTTGCGTCGCGGGGCTACGGATGTCTACCCGTCATATGCTTTCGGGGATGATTTCAGGCCAATCCCGGCCATGAAAGATGTCCTTGACGTATTTAAGGACAAAAAAACCGATCTGAAGATTGCAGCATGGTTTGCGAGTGATAATGGTTGGCTTCGCAATAAGCGGCCTTTGGATTTGATTAGCTCTGATGCAGAAAGCGTAATTAAAGCAGCTGAAATCGAGGTTATTCCAATTGACCACGGTTAAGCCATTCCCGTTGCCACCCGCTGATACACAAGTAAAGTTTCAAAATTTGCATCCAGGGACGGTTATATATCGTGTTCATGCCCAGAAGTTTGGCCCTACGGAGTTCAATGGTAGTGGAATGGGGAATGCTCGTTTTAGTCCCATTGTTGATAGTAATGGTCGGATTATTCCAACCCTCTATGCTGCATCGTCTGTAGATGCTGCGCTCATGGAAACCGTTTTTCATGATGTCGCAACTTCTTCAGGACTGAAAATTTATGACAGCAGCAAGCTTGATGGCATTGCCTATTGTCAATTAACTACAAATTCTGAGTTAATTCTTGCCGTCCTTTATGGTCCGCCACTACGTAAGCTCGGCATCAATGAGGGTGAACTAATACATTCATCAGCTGCAGATTATGAGCATACTCGTAAGTGGGCAATGGCGATCCATGCCCAGCATCCAAGTGTACAAGGGTTGGTTTGGGTGTCAAAGCAGTGCTCCCCTGACCATGCCTACCTCTTCTTTGGGGACAGATGCCCACAAGATATTTTCAACGCTCAGTTTACATGGCCAGACCTCAAGGGCCGAATTTTCAACGATTCAATAGAAAAACTTGCAGATGAAATGGGGCTTATCATTCCTCTTTAGCTGATTTTTGAATGCTTCATCAGACAGTACACATATCACTTCACTTAACGGCTACAGGCGTTACACATGACTGGCGCGTCTGTAATGTCCATGTCTTCAATCAGGCATGACAGTGCTGGCCGGTCATACATCCGGGCATTGAGAATACGCCCGTACTCGATGTCAATTTTCGACAGCATGGCTTTGGCTTCTGCCTGCAGCGCATGGTCTTTTGATTTGCTGTCCTGGCGGATACCTTCGGTCAATAAAATCTGTTCAATTAAGAATTTCACTTTACGAATTTCCAGCAGTGTTTTGCCATCTGACTGCCAGCTATAAACGCCCTCTGGCTTTTGCGGGATGTGCAATTGAGCATCCTCAATTTCAATTTCGTAAATGGCAATGTGCTGCTCGCCTGAAAGCCCCGCTTCGCTCTGGTGGCCCCAAAGCTCTTTAGTCTGGTACCGGTGTAGCGTGTGGTGCTTTAATGCAGTCACAACGCCGCCCAGTGAGCCTGAGAACGTGATGAATTTCTGATAGTGGATATCCCCATTGCCGGCCTTGTGATGCTCAACAGCCACGTAGTAAATCTGTGATTCAGATCCAAAGAGCGTCATGCTCTTTCTGGCGCCGGTTCTGCCACGCTCGCCGGTCCAGGCCATGCCTGCCCCACCCATCTGCTCCGGCTTGGCTAATTGCAGCCAGTTGCGGGCTGCGCCGGTCATCAGGCAAACAGACTTTGGCAAAAACTTCAGGACATTACCATACTGCTCTGGCATGGTTTCAGTGCGTACCGCCTGCTCAAATGTGCTGCTGTCGGTTTCAATCATGTTGATCACTTCACTGCGCCGGCTATTGATGCAAAGCGCACAGCCGCTGCGGCTCTTGTTGGCGTAGTAGATTGGGATGCCTGTCACTTCCTGAACCAGCTTATTGACTGCCGCCTTATCAAAGCCCAGCTGCTGCAGTGGAAAAACAGTGACCGCGGTATCGTCGGCCCACTGAACGCCTTCCCGCTCTGGCTCGTCTGCCCGCACACCAACGAAAGACACAAATTGCGTGTTTTCGCCGTGCATCTGTTTCAGTGCAGCCATGAACTGTTTGAATGGGGCGATTTTGCCGATTTGGGTGCAATACCGCTGGCGGGGTGATGGCAGGTAATTTCCCTGAGATTCCACCTTGTCCAGTAATGACACTTTGGGGCGGATGCGGATGATTTTGACGCCTAAAACCGCCTCTAACCGGTCAAGCGCTTCTTCCGTGCCTGCGATTTCATTGCCGGTGTCCGTGAACACGTAGGTAAATGGCATGTCCGGATACAGCACCTTCAGCACAATGGCAACTGCCGTGCTATCAATCCCTGAGCTTACCGGCACCAGAAAAAACTGCTTCATGCCCGGCTTGGCTTCTGGCAGCGTTAATTGGCCGGTGACGTACTTGGCTACTTGGTTGTGAAGTGGGTGTTTCATAGCGCTTAATCCGCATTAATTCAATATGTTAATGCTATCAAGCGCCGAATTCTCGGCTACAAATGGTTTCGCGGCTCTTGGGTGTTTCTTTGCTGGCGGATTGAAGCAAAATCGAGTTGGATCAGCAAGCGTGAGCCGATGCCGGTGAAAATGAGCGGGATGACAGGGAAGAACAGATTGAGCATCAGCAAGTACTCATACTCTGTACCACGCCCCAGGAATAAAAGTACGGCAGAAAATGGAAGAGGCAAGCTAAATAACATAAGGGCAAGTGTGCGTTTCATCTAAGCTCCGATATCTACAGCGTTGGAGTGTTCAGGCTAACGGTGTGGGGAGCTTTGGCCACAAATGGTTTGGCGTCCCTGCCAACCCTTTTATGCGTTTTGAGTGTTGTCATCTGGTGACTGCTGGGCCTCTTTCCCTTGTGCCTGTACCAGTAATGAAATTAAGCAAAATGCTGTACCAAGTGGGTATATGAGATACAGGATGGAGCCATTGCCACGTTCAGTGACAGTCAGCACCGCAAAGAGCATCGCAGCCAGTGAGGTCAGGATTTTGATTGTCATTGTTTGCCCTGCATTTCAAACATCTTCAGTGTTTCGGCTTTTTTGGCCTCAAACAGCTTTGTGTATTCCTCTTCTGACGGGATGGTTATGCCGGCATCTTTTAGGCGCTTCTCCAGTTCATCTGTGCTGAGTTCCGGCAATTGGTAGCTGTCAGGCAGTGACAAGACGGCTTTCTTGTCTAGCAGCAGTACGTTTGTGCTTTTTGCAGCCATGGTGATTAGGCCAATGTGCCGTGTGGTTTTCACCGGATCAGCTCCGTCGGCCATTTTTTTACTGACATAACCCTCGATGTCAAAGACTGCAATTTGCGGAGGCTGGTTTTGCTCTGCGTACAGCATTAGCTCACGCTCAATAATGTGCATTGTCACGAAATGATTGGCAGCGATGGTCGCAGCGAAAAATCCAAGCCCGGCGAGGATGTTGTTTAAGGTCAATTTCATCATTTGACGGCCACCGTTTAGTGGCCGCTCCATTGTCAGGGTTGGTTAACGACCAGAGCCGTTCATGTGTTGGCCAGTGCCAAGATTCGTTGGGACAGTCTGTGCGCTCAGCTGCTGTTCGTTACTGACACCAGCGGTTGCGTTAGCTTTGGTGTCGCCCTGTAGCTTCATTGTCATGCCTTTTTGCACAATGAAATCCACTTCAAGGCCAGGTAAGAGTTCAACAACCGGATGCGCTGCTTCAGCCATCTGCATGTAGTATTCGGCCAGTCGCTCAGTCGCCCCGCCAAAGCCGCCAGCAATACCGGCACTCGCTGCATACTCGGCGTTTTGCTGCTGCCACAACTGCGTATTACCAGGCTGCGTGTTCAGTGACTGAACGCGCTGCGGTGAAATCGCCTTACCAAAGTTAGCTAAGAAATCTGCTTTCATGGCGTTGGCCATCATGGCACCTGATTTAAACACCACATCACCGGCAATGCCGGCCATGCCGTCAGAGGATGACACTGCATAGGCGGTCAGGTTTTTCTCGATAGACTGTCCGTTTTCAGTGATACAGCTAATGGCTTCTGCCCGGATAAATGCCCGGGATGAACTTAAATCGCCCACGGCAGAACCCAATAAGTGACAATCAACCACATCCAGGGTGAAATGGTTCGGCATTAAGGCTTCTTTCTTAATCCGCATCAGCACCGGCATTGGATCTTTCTGGCCATTGCTCGATGTCGGCGCTGGCACGCCGTTAATCAGTACACCTGTGATGATGGAACCCATTGTTAGGGTGAACTCACCGTCATTTCCGCCATTCACAGATTTGTTTGGTTCTGATTTCTTGGCGGCTGGCTTGTCTGATTTCACTTCCTGATTTCGTTGAGACAAGTTTGTCGTTGCAATGGTTTTTTCCTCAACCTTGCCTGACTCCCGGACTTCACGGACGTTACGCTGGGTGATGGTCCGGATAAGCTTGCCTTCGATTTGCGGATCTTGGGCCGTCACGATTTGCGTTTGACGGCGCTGCACCACGTTGCCTTGTGCGTCCATGACATTCATCGGGGCTTGCTCACCCTGAACGCGGGCAACTGTAGCAGCTGGTACGCCCTCGCCTTGCGCTGGCATTTCACGGCCTTGAAGCTTCACTAACTGATCAACTTTTTGCTGGGTTTCAAAGCTAGTGGCTTGTGCCTGCTGGACCGCATTGGCCAGATCTTCCATCTGTTTGTCGATCTTGGCTTCACGGGACTCCAGTTCCTTTTCACGCTGAGTCATGTTTGAAGTGAGTTCTTTGATGACAGCATTAGAGTCAGTCATCGCAGTCGATTCGGCTGATTTGGTTACACCAAAGACTGAGCTTTCCTTTGTCTTGTACTTACGCTCAGGCTTCTTTCCATCCCCTGAATCCATGCTGACCCACATGCCGGCGACTAAAGCTCCTGCAGCACCTAACATGATTAACTTACGGGTGCCGGGCTCTGCCCAGGCATCTTTAACCTTGGTTACAAAGTCCATTATTGACCCCCTAAACGTGGACGACGGTTTTTGCGGGCTTGGTCTTGTGCAAAGGTCTTATCGCGCAGGATATACACCTCAGCAGTTTCGCCCGGCTGCAGGTACGCCTTTTCAAAGACTGACACGGCTTTTACGCCATTAGCCAGGCACATTTCTTCGCGGATGTGGTAAGCGCGTTTGGAGTCGTTCCGCATCAACACAACATCAATGACATCCCGGCCGCCAGTCAAACGCTGCTCAGCCGATTGATAGATAGTGACCTGACATGGTGTCTTTAAATGCGCCGGAATGTCGTTAGTCATGGTGAAACCGCGGGGTAAGTCGCCTTGGGCAACCGGCGTTAATAATTCGATGATACGGCCAGTGTGTTCGCTATTTGCCGTCGCTGGCGCTTCAGCTGCAGCCTGGGCCTGCTTTTCTTCCAGCTCAATATCCTTTCGATACTGCGCCGCTTTTTCCTTCATCGCATCGGACAAAGACACATCGAGCTTAACCATTGAGGCTGGCACATCGATTGGCCAAAGCGTCACAGATACTTGCGACTCCTGTACGCCGTCTTCATACATGATGATGCCAACCGGCTGATCACTATTGATGGTGACGTACAAATAGCCCTTTTCGATTTCAAGGATTGAGTTTTCATCACTGGTCCGGGCCGCCAGCATCGTGAAGTTGGTAGCGATTGAGTTCATCAGGCCGCGAGCGACCGGAATAACGATGTTTTCACTTGGCATCAAAGCGAAGTCCTGTGTCGGCTTCCACTTGGCTGCAATTTTCTTGGCAAACCGCTGGCGCTCAGTCTCTTGCTCTTGCGAGAACTGCTGCTCATAGACATTGGCAATGGCTTGCGGATTGGTTTCAGGGTTGCCGGCTAATGCGTTTTGAATGGCTGCTGGGTCCATCATGGCACCTGGCCGGCTCACAGGGGTTCCCTGAACCGGCATTTGCGCCTGCGCTGGGGTTTCCAGACTTTGCGGCTGCACCGGCTGAATTTGTACGATGTTGCCCTGTGCTTGTGGCACTTGCTGGGCAAGTGCGGTATTCGATACTGCCATGCCAAAAGCAATAAGGCAGCCGGTCGCAATGACAGAGCGGGTTAACTGTGAAGTCACGAAGACTAATGCCGGAGTTATTGATTTCAGCTGCATGGTTATTCCTCAGTGCCTTTATCAGTAGATGGTTCGTCGTTCTTGCCTGACTCTGGTTCGGCCGCATTGCCTTTAATGACTTTAAATTTTGCTTTGTCCGGATCAGTGCCGGTCTTCGCCTTTTCCAGCGCATCAGTCAGAAATGGACTGGTATCAACGGTGTATTCTTCGTTGTTCTTTTGTTTAGGAATGCCGGCATAGGCGTCGTAGTGCGTAATGCGCGGGACGCCGTTATTGGCTTCTATTCGAAACTCATAGGTGAATCGCTCTTTTTTCTCAGTGCCAGTATGCACTTTGAGCGTTTTTGTTCCCCACACCCACACCAGATTGTTTTTTGGTTCATACATCATGTCTTCAATCACGAATGTCTGACTGGCTTTGCGGATCTTGAGAATTTGAGCTTCATTGCGAAGGCCTTCTTCCAAATTGCTTTGCAGGAACGGTGACAGCATTTTTTCCACTGTACTGACTACGAAATCGATGTTGCGCTCATTGACGTTACCAACCAGTGAGGCAATGCCCATCGCGTGACGTAGCATGTACTGCTCGTTAGCTTGATTGCCATGTACCCGTAGCTCAGAATCGTAGCTAGGTGGCATTACAACGATTTCCGTGTCTTTGGAGGCGACCATGATGGTCAATACCGCGCATGCGATAGACAAAGCGCTAATCACAGTGCGGTTAAACTTTTTGCTTTGCTCGAAGTCGCGGTAGCTTTTTCCTACCAGGCTTTCTGATTCATTCATTGGAAAAACTCTCGTTTCATGGCGTCAGGGACGGTCTTGGTTTCTTTCACAAAGCCTTTCGTCAAACCGGCCCAATAAACTTTGTGCAGCAAAAAGCCCCGGGGAAATCGGGCGTCAACGTAGTCGAATAGGAAAAACCAGGCGAACCCAAAGGATAGGAACATCAAGGTGTGTCCCATGATCGCAATCGCGCCAATGGCAAAGAAAAGCGGCAGCACCTGCTGCAGTGGGTAGAACCAAAGCAAAATCGGGTCATTGACCCGCTTAGGTAATCTGTATTCGTTTGGGTTGTCGTCCATCGCCAAAAAGCCTCACCTATCACTATGGAGGCGTATTTTAAAGAGTCGGTATGGCTTTGAATTTCATTAAGGAAGGCGAATTTCGCTCCTTAATCTTTTTTTGAGGTGGATTCTTGGCAAAAAAAAGACCCGAACTGGGGCGGGTCTCAAAGTTTCATCTATTCAAGGTGGGCTCGCAATAGCGTTGGGGTACCACTGCTTCCCAAATAGAGAATAGCGTATATATTGAACTTTGCTAATTGACGTGATTTCTCAGTGCTTTAGCGAGCCGAGAAACATTAATAGCAAGATAATTATGAGCGTCCACAAAAGCTTTGACGCTTTCATCTTGGGCGCTTCAGCCGGCCTGTTCATGTCCGCTAACACTTCTTCGACGCGGGAAGCGCTGCCAATGGCCACGGTTAGTATTTTGTCTAACATCTCAACCGCACTCTGATCAGCTACTTGGACGTGTTTTGTGAGAATTGCCAGGGAGAATTTTGGCCGGCCGACAGTAAAGTAATAGTTGCCGCTTGAGTGCGTTTCTTTTTCTATTTTGAAGTTAAGTACCGCATTAGCGCCAATTTCCTTGGCGAACGCAGTAATGGCCTGCTCAGCCTGATTGAAGTCGGTAAATGTATCCGGCCAGACGATAGGGAATTCCCAGGCAACTTCGGTGCCTTTTGGCTCGCCTTTCCGGCTGAATTCGAATCCTGATATTTGCTTCCCAATGAAGGTTTTTAATACTTTGACTTTGTTTGCCTGCATGCCCTTTGGGGTCGGCGTCGGGTCAAACTCAATATGGACTCCAATCTTTAATTGGGGTGCCTGCGACTTATCCGCCAGCTGACTTTTATGTATGAAGTAGGATACGCCGTCTGCGCCATCCACAAAGCCGAAGCCCTTTTCTGCCGAATATGATTTTAATGCGCCTTGCATGTTCATTTACCTGAAGCCATTTTGAAATTGGTGCGGGTCTTTCACTACAGACTGACTACCGCAGTTGTGCCTATTATCGCAATTCTGCTTTTCAATGCCACAAATGCTTAGCGGCCCATAATTGCTGCAGCCACTGAATGAAACATTGACTGGCGTACAGGTGGTTTTCTTTGAGCTTGAGTTCTGTTTGTCAGCTCCCGTCTTGTCAGGCGCTGCGCTTCGTTGATGGCGTTGGCTATAATGGATGCTTGGCGTCGTGCCAGTTCTGCATTGACGGTAAAGCCCCGCTTTGTCACGATTGCAAAAGCACCTTGAGCGGTATAGTTTCCATCCGAATTGTTTTCATCCATTGATTTTATAACCGTCTGATTCAAAATTGCGTTGATAGCGCAACGTCGCGCCATGTCAATCAAGGCTATTTCAGCATGCGATTTGGTCCCCCCCGTTGCTCTAAACAAAACTGGGTGCATGTAATAGAGTGACAACCCATCGGGTAAGCCGCCTTCTGTGATAAAGGCGGGTGAAAGCACTTCAAATTGATATTGTGTGTGTAATTGGCCCTGACTGGCCTTTTTTTCGAACCCGGTGTTAACCGCTACAAAGTCCAGCGTCATGCCAATCTCAATTTGTTGTTGATGTGTGTTCTTCAGCTCATTCTCAAAGCAGTAATACGAATCACCGTCACTGCCCTTAATCAGCACATAGCCCGTTTCTTGGATGTACCCAATTATTTCGCCAAGCATTCAATGTCCCCAAAAAAAGAGGCTCCAATAAAGGAGCCTCAAATGCAACGCTAGGATAGCGGCAGGAAAAGGTTCGTTTACAGCGGCACACCAGCTGTCAGGAAAGATTCGATAACGGTTTTCGCGTTAGCAGATAACAGACAGCCCACGAATGCGCCTACGGCCATGATGAAGTTTTGCTTCATCACATTAAACATTGCGAAACCGAAAGCCAGGATTGCACAAATTTTGCCAGGGGCGCCGTCTAACCAGTCTGCAACCTGGTCGTACATTGGTTCAAATTCAGCACCACCTGAACCGGCAGCAGCTGAGCCTGCATACAGCATTGCCAGAGTGACAATCAACACAGTCTTGTGTTTTGCGAAGAAGTTTTTCATATCTCAATACCCGTATTAGTTAAGACTTTTCAGTCACCATATGAATTGCAGCAGCGCTACAGGTCATGAGGGACGAAAAGGTTTTGCCCTCAATCAACGGGTGTTATTTCATCATTTCAAATCTGAGCTGAGTTTCATTAAGCAGGGCTATTTTCCGTGTCTAATCTTCCAAACGGTTTTTTTTGCCTTATTCTCATGCAGCTGGCTGGTTTAATTTTCCGTGTGATGCCGTAACGAATCCAAAGGAGACGCGGGCCGTGTTATGCCTCTCGCATTGAGCTGGAAATTGTCTCAGGTTATATAGTGCGTTAAGACCTGGTGATACATTCCCCAGTTAACCCGGTTTAGGCCTTTGTGTTTGCGCTCAGAAATTCGTGAGCATTAGAAAGGTGTGATAGGTCGGTTTGTTCGGATGGGTGGAGCCGACCTGCGAGGCCGGCTCCGTGCGAAAGGCAAATCTTAAACCTGTTTTGCAGGTTGTATCACAATAGGATTGCAGTTTCCAAAGCCGTCGCATTGGTGGGTGAAGATCCGATATTCCAGCAATTCACTTCTATTAAGAGTCTTCATTTCTTCTAAGTGGTTTATATTTTCGACAGCCTCTATATAGCGCAAGTGGCTCTCAGTGTGGGGTGTGTTGGCGGCCTTTATAAACGCCTTTAATTCCGAGCTGTCTACATTTTTTGAGTAACTTAGCGAGAAAACAGTTTCGGGTGCGACACCGGGCATCTTGGCTGATTTTGTAACTCCTGTGGCATGCCCTCTAAAGTAGGTCTCTGTACCTATTTGCAAACGAGTCTTTGAAGATAACAGTGCGGTATTGCAGGCGCTTGAGCAGGAACCGCCTGAGATTACTGCGTTATCGTCATGCCCTCCAGGCTCGGCTATTCTTCGATAATAATCTGCCATGCATGTGCTTAGGGGCTTATCCCGAATTGTTTTTGTAATCGTTTCTAGCTCTTTGGTCATTCCCCCGGACGAGCGAAAGCAAGCAGCATCAACTGATGGGTGTGATTTTACAAACTCACTAAACTCTTTGGCACTAACGCTATTAATTTTGGATGAAAATAGAATTACAGTCTTGGTGCATCCCCCATCATAGCTGCAGGCTTTTGCGAGAGATATAAGGGGGTATTCATTCCCTGTTAATTCATTTTTGTTTTTCAGTGCTGGCGGCGCCTTATTATATTTTTCCGCCAGATGTGCAATTAATTGAATGCCAGCAAAAAAGTACACAGCATGAAAAATCATCATGGCGACTAACGCACAATATATTTTGACCTTGTTCCGCCAAATTAATGAACAAGAATCAGATAGGGTTTCGATGATAAATTCAACAAATGAGATAGTTTCTTTTTTTATTGAGTTTAATATTTCTTTCGATTTCAAGTTTAGCCCTTAAATATTGAATGACTTCTGCCATTTTTGTTGTGTGTCAATTCTGCTTTGGATATGCCCAGTATTGAGAATGCATAAAGCCGGGCATTAGCAGCCTATTTGAACTGCGCAATTTCCTTCGCCAGCACGCGCTCTGTGCTCATAGCAATACCGTCACTAATGGCGCTCTTGAGCATATTCATCACGCTAAAACCTTCCTTCTGTACCACTTGAATGTCGTCCACGCCGTACTTTGCCATCAGCTCCTTCTCCAGCTGATTGGTCGTCTGAACCGCATCCACGAGGCCAATTTTCTTGGCTTCAGTGCCAGACCAGACCATGCCGGTAAATAGCTGTGGATTGCTGACATCGAGCTTGTTGCCCCGCGCTTCTTTCATCAAATCAATGAAATTGCGGTGCAACGGGTCCATAAGCTCACGTTTGATGAACGCCTTTTCATCCTCTGACATTGTGCGGTATGGGTCCAGCAGGTCTTTGTTGGTGCCAGATGTCAGTACTTGACGTTCTACGCCGAGCTTCGCCAGCAGACCGTCAATACCGAATGAGTCCATCCTGACACCGATGCTGCCTACTAATGAATTTTTGTGTGCAGTAATGACATCAGCAGATGCGATACTGGCCAGGCAGGCAGACGCACACAAATCTTCAACTGAAACGTATACCTTGATATTGGCCAGTGCTTTTTCCTTGTCCGTTCCTGACTTTGCCAGCTGCTCGCGTTTGGCCAGGTGGTCACGGATCACCGCGTTAATTCCTTCTGACATCACCGGACTGCCGCCCCCGGAGTTGGCCACAATCAAAACCGCCTTTGTATGTGCGTTACTGACAGCCTTATCAAACGATTTGGCAAACTGACTTGCAGAGCCAGATTTGTTCGTTGCAGATATTTCACCCGTTAATTTAATGACAGCAATATGGTCGTTTCCGGACGTACCTTCCTTGTCTTTGAAAAAGTAATTGTCTGCCGATACAAGCAATGCCATCCCCAGCAGCACCGTCATCATATGACGGTTAATCGTGTATGCCCTGGCATACCGATTCAGGTGGAAGTCCAGTATTGATGTCAGGGATTTTTTTGATGCTGGCGGTGCCGGCTTTTTAAATAGCATGGTTCAGTCTCTGTTCTTATTGATTAAATGTATTTGTTAAACGATTTCACGATTTGACCGACACCAATTGCCATCAGCATCAGAATGGTTACTGGTGCGTAAACTGCAAAGCTGCCCAGCACCGCTGGAAAGATGATGTATGCCGTCAATGTTATAAAAGCCAACCAGACAATTTTGCTCCAAATCCGCACCACGCCAGCCGATTGACCGCCCAGGCGGTATTGGGTGATGCGCCATTTGTAATAGCCGGTAATGACAATCGCCAGCATTAGTGGCAGCAGCGCCATCATCCAGAATTGAAGCACCGTGATCCGGTGCACAATCTGATATCCCAGGTACTGCACGTTTGTCAGAAACTTAAACATGATGCCACCACCAAGGACGCCCTTGGACCAGTCATCTATGTACTTCACTTCCTTCGGGGCAAAGAACTTGTAGATGGTCGGGTATAGGCCGCTCCGGTAAATCCAGCTTTGCTGGCGCTCCCGAGATATTTCCAGCAGCTCTTGCGCGGTTCCGTCCTCTAAACTGTTAATCGTCGCTATCACCTCGTTTTCAATCGTTTGTTGATAGCCCTTCGTGTCATAGACAAACAGCATCGTGAATGAATAAAACAACAGGCCGGCCAACAGGTAATAAAGCACCTCGCCCCGGGAGTGTTTGGATGTTATTGCTGTCTTAGTCATCGCCTACTCCTTACCCTGTTCTGTATCTGTCGTTTCTTCATAAACCGTCACAATCTCTTGAACGCCTACCACTTCTTGTACAAACAAATCAGCCACACCCCATAAAGAAATCTCATTGCGGGAAAACACCTGATTCGCAACCAGGAAAGATTGTTCTCGCGGCGAAATGACCGAGTTGTTTTTCACTAACTCAATTTTCAGGTTGATGATTTGGTTATCTGACATCCACTGCACCAGACCGCACTCAGTCGCGTCCCATGTCACAGGTGCAAAAGGTTTGACTCCACGCTTACCTGTCACTCGATATCCGAATACTTTTGGTAAGTCTCGGAAGATGCTTGTGCAATACTCACGATAAGCAACATTGCATCCCTCGGTGGCGTAACGGGTTGACCATTCAGTCATTGCATGTGCAAGAATGATATCCAGCAACGGCGCACCATCTTCACGCAAAAATTCACTTAGAAAATCCGCCAGTCGATGTGCGATATCTAAAATGGCTGGGTTGTGACCGGACATTTCATCCAGCTCCCGGTAGACATCTTTGCTGATCACAGCCTGATAGCGGCGCTTAAAGTCCTTCCTGCATAGGAAACTGCGTTTGTGAGTTGTTGAGTTTGTAGTTTTTGTTAAGCTGCCCACGGTGCAACCTCGCCATCTTTATCATCGTTAATCAGGACGTCTAATTTCATTTTCAGACGGCGACCATCCGCTAGCCGCGCTACGTATTGCAGTACTGGCAACCGGCCAAGCAGTTCTGCAGGGAAGATTTCTTCGCGTGACTTTGACTGGCGCTCCCCGTAAGAGACTGAATAGTCCATTAGTGAATTTGAGGTGCTTGCGCCTGAACCAATCTGGGCTTGGCTTTGTGAAATTGAGGCCTTGCCTAACTGTTCTGAAACGTATTCCTGCGTTGCCGGGTCTGTTGTTCGTAAGCAGATGAAATTGTTGCAAAGGCCAAGGAAGCGCATCGCTGTCGCCTTGTCAGTCTTTGCCTCGACGTCAGAGACTGTCTGTGTGGCCAGAAATAACTGAAACTTCGCTGCACGGCCCATTGCGGCCATCTGTACCAATGCTTCGTTGTTGGTCAGGCTTGCATGCACTTCGTCATTAAAAAACGATACGCGCCGACTTTCAGGGTCGATGCCACCGTCTTTGTTGTATCTGGCGCCGGCCACAGCTGCAATTTCAGCACTGATCAATCGGGCGATATAGCTTGCGCCTTGGCCGTCAGTCATGGAGTCTAGTGATATGTAGATACAACCGCCTTGGTTGATGACCTTCTCTAAATCGACAATTGGCCGTGTATCAGTTGAGTCCAGTTCCTCTACCGGTGAAAGGAGCTCGTTTAACGGATTGGCGGTTAGCGCTGTTAGGACTGGACGCAGCGCCACAACCATTTTGACGTAGTGACCTTCGTCGTGCAGCGCAAACTCAATCATACCCTCGACTGCTTCGCATTTGTTTTGGTCTTTCAGAACGCTGGTGTAGTAGGCCGCCATGTTTTCAAGCTTGTTCGGGCCCATCTTCTCAAAGGCTTTCGCTATTACTGGCTTGCTTTCCCAGCCTTCCCCAAGGGTCTCGACGAAGTATTTATTTAGTACGCGCTGCGCCAGACCGCGACGGTCTGACGCGATCACTTCTTGAATTTTCTTCAACCTGATTGGCTCGTTCAGGTAGTCCAGTGCTACAGCAGCGTGATTGATGATGCCGTAAGCAAAGGCCTGAAATGGTGAGTCTTGGCCGTTGCCGCCCATAAGTGGTGCAATACGGTCTGCTATCTCTGTATGCCGTGTGAAGTGTTTCAATAGCGGAATGCGAGCAGACTGGCTCGGGTTAGATGGATGAATGTGATAGAACAAATCACCCTTACCTAAATATTCCATTTCTTTTCTAATGGTTTCTTTCCAGTCGTGGTCGTTTTTGGGGTCCAATATTATTAAGACGTTACCCAGGTGCAGTGCATTAATGCTCAACATCCGAAGGAGAGTAGTTTTGCCGCTACCCACGTTACCGGCGATAAAGGTGTGTCCATACAGAACAGACTCGTTGATAAAAACCGTTGTTTCATCGCCCATACCATGAATCCATGGTGCGCCGCCAAGCTCAGCCGTTTCTTTTGACATCGCTTTGACCAATGGCTTTAAGAAAAATGGCAGCTGAACATCGCTCAGGTTGCTATCCATATCCAGCACTTGATAGGCCCGTTGCGCGTGTTCTGAGCCCCAGGGGTAGCCGCGGCCAATGTATGCTTCTCGCGGATCTTTTTCCCAGCCTGGTGTCGTGCAGCGCTTTTGCAGTTGATTGATTCGGCGAAGCTCTGAGGTTTTCATAAAGCGCTTGCTGTTGACGGTGAGATTCATTTGCCGCTTTAACAATGGCAATGACTTGATGCCGTAATATGCCGATACGCCAGCCATGCCGGCTGCGATACCAAGGCTGGTGCCAATACTGCCGGCGCTAAACCCCATAGCCGCGGTAAATGGTGTTGCTAATGCTCCGGCAGCCCAGGTGGTCGCAATTGATGTTTCGTACACCGGCCGAAACAAGTGTTCTGTGTACAACGGTGATGTTCTATTCATGCTCTGGCGTCCAATAAACTGCGTTCAATGCTTCAGACTTGACTGTGATAGTTGTTTCCGTAACTAGCATTGTGTATCCGGCGTCACGGATTGTTTTTTCGATAACTGTCCATTTCAGTCGGCGGCCGGCATTTTGGTATGCAGCTTTAACGACTGACTTTTCAAAGGTGATGTCGCTCAGTTCGATGTCTAAACCGGCGCTCAAGAGCATCCAACCCAGCGAGCCTTCTGGATAGCTCTTGCTGGCGGACTTTTCGGAAGGATGCAACGCTTCTGGTTCGATACTGGCGATAGTCACAGACTGCTCCGAATTCGCTGCTTTCTTTTGCGGGGCAGTTGGTTTCTTCTGTGTATTAGGTACTTCTGCCGGCGCCGGTGCTGCGCCGGTTTCTAGTTGGTTGACCACTCCGGCTGCAGTAAGAATTGCTCCGGTCGTGGCTTTGAGTTTTGCAGCAATGATTGATTTCGTGCCGAAGGTGTATTTCTGCGCCAAGACAACGCCCGAGTCTGTGCTTAAGTGCTGTGATTTAATGGCCTTAAGTTCTGCCAGGCTAATGTCTGAATCACTGCCAATCTCCAAATAATATTGACCATCCACACTCCAAACCTTTGCACCTTTATCCAGTAAAGATTTAATCCCGACGGGTACTGCAGCCGCCTGCGTGACGTGCGCTGGTAACGCAGCGGGTTGTTTTTCAGTTGCTGGCGCTGGTGTTGGTTCTGACTCCATGCTTGATGAATCCTTCTGCAGCACTTCTGGTTGTGCTTCAGGGGCGGTGGCCTCAATGGAAATTTCTTCTTCTGGCTGCTGCTCTTTTTTGCGGCGCGTGAAAATAATCCCCGCTGTCTTGATCGGCGCCTGCTCACCTGTCACTTCTGATAGGTCGAATTGGCCTGATACTGTCTGTGGCGTTAATGGCTCGACATTATCGGCGCCGTCCGGTGTCGGCGCATTGTTCGCTGGCGCGCTTGCTGTTTCCGGTTTCGCTGCTTTAGGTGCTGAAGCTTTTGCAGGTTTAGCCTTGGCCTGTGGCGCGGGTTTTGGTGCTAGTTGCTCTTGTTTCGCCTGTTGCTCTGGTGCAGGCAACGACTTCTGCTGTTGGGCTGCGGAGTCATCCTGCGCTTTGCCAGCGTGTAACAGCTTTGCGTTGCCAAACCGGTCAACGAATACGTATTCCGCTGTTTCAGTGAGATACATCAGTCCTTTGCAATTGTTTGGTTTCGGGTCATCCCCAAACAGGTGGCCATCCCAGCTCACTTTAATCAGTTCTTCCCAGCGAACGTCCTTCTTACCTTCCTCGATAGCGAGAGCATCTTCAGCGGTAAATTGCCCTTTAATAAATTTGATTGAGCGCTGTTTTTCGCTATGCGGTTTAATCAGGCCGTGGTTTTCCATCAAGTCAACCAGCGCCATGCGTTCGTGCGGGATAGCAATTTCGTGTCGAGCCGATGCCTTAATGATGGCATCAATGGCTGTTGGCCATTGCAGGTAACAATCTCCACCCACAATCCAGCCGGCACCGCCAGGAGTGTTCCAGTCAAAGTCAACTTTTGCCAGCTTCATCAGCACGCATACCCGAGAGCCGACGGACATTGTTTTGACGCCAAGCATTGCGTCGTAATAAACCGTCATGTCTTTTGCAGTGCTAAGTGCGTCGCCTTCGCGAACCGCCTGGCCAATGTAACTTTGCGTTTCAAGGCCGCTCAAAAGGTTGTTTAGTTCGCTATAGAGGTTTGTGCCTGGTGTATCAACCAGATACTTCATTGCGTAGTCCCTGCCCACAATGTATGGCAGAAGCTGGCTTGATTCGATGTTATGGCGGTTATGTTTGCGCCCGCGAACAAACGATACGGTGTAAGTTGCAACTTGGTATTCTTTCGCCCACTCAATCAGGGTCTGCATGTGCGGTAACCACGTTGGCACATTTCGAGCCGGCGCCACTTCGCCAGTTTTTGGGTTAATGATGACATCCACCGCGTTTACATGAAGGTCACGTAAGATTTTCCCAGTGTCGTGAAGCAGTCCGCCTACCCAGGTGGCGTACCGCGCTCTGGTGGACATTTCTTTGTCGATATCCAGAAAGCCTGTTTTTTCATACTTCTTGTTTTCTGCGTAGGTCAGGGCGTTGAATGCAGCTTCAATGGAATGGATAAGCAAACCGCCCGGCCCGCGATGATGGTGGTCTTCAGAGGCTGGGATTAAATGCACGTACTCAGCGAATCGCTTAATGACGTCCATATACATCACATCAAACAGCTTGCGCCCGTTGACCGTTTGGTTGTCACCTATAGGCAGAAAGCGCTCAAGCTTTTTTAAATCAGCTTTGTAGTGTTTCAGTACGCTATCGATGTCAAATACTGGTACCCCCCGGATTTGCTGAGGATAGAAAAACACCTCAGCACCGGGAATTTGCCGTCCGTGTATATCCGTATGCAGGTCATCTTTCACTGTTTTGACAGGTGAAGACTGAAATAACTTGTCTTTAAGTCCGGACAGCATTTTTAGCATTACGCGGCCTCACGATGCTTTTGGACAATTTCAGTGGCGATTTGCGGGAAATCAGTGAACGCCAGCTTGTTGCCTTCACGCATCCAATCCGCCAGATTCTTAGCGTTGAATCGGCCACCGGTGCGATTACCCGGTGATGTCACTTTGAAGATGCGGTCTACGCTACCGCGGATCGCTACAATGGCGTCGTTACGCAGTTTTGCGTAGCTGATGTCATCCATTAAGCCAGCAAAGAAAACCTGCTCACTCAGGTTAAGTTGTTCGTCTACCAATTCGATGATCTCGATCATTTTGTGGACGACTGGATGTGATGCTTCAAAGGTGGTTTCGTAGGTTTCGGGCACGTTAATTTGCAATTCAGCCATCATTTTGCCGTCAAGAATTGCCTCACGTTGCTTGGTCAGCTCTGTTATTTGAGCAATAACGATTGCTTTGTTTGTATCCAGCCAGCTATCAACCTGCGCCATCAGTTTTGGCTCACGGCTTAACATGCGTTTTAAAGCAGCCATCCGTTCATAGCCGGCAAGCATGGTGGCCTGCTTTGTCTGCATGAAGCCAAACATAATGTCTGAATGGAATTGAACAGAAATACTGAAGGTTTTCTGAGTGCCGGCTAGTCGTGAAACTGGATTGGCGTTTTGCTCGATTAATTGCTTGCGGGTTGGCCGAGCCGGTTTCTGTGTTTGGGTCGTTGTCGTCATTTTTAAACAGCCTTCTTGTTGGAAATTCGTTGAAGTTTTCGGTCCACCCATTTGAGCCGGATTTGTGCTTCATGGATGGCGTAGAGCTGAAGCCTCAGTGGAATTAGCTGAGCTTCAAGTTCAAGAGCTTTTGGGGCTTCCCAGCTTGCGCGTTTAATAATTGAGTCTTGGAAGTCTTCGGTCGCAGCTTTGGCGATGTCTTTGCTTGCAGATGGAATGATCTTGCGGATCTTTTGCCCACCGAAGTCTTTCCATTTCACGTAGGTTTTGATGTTGTCACCTGACTTTTTCCGCTCCATTACTGGCGCGATGCGGCCCAGCGAAACTTTTTCTCCACGCTGATTTGCAGCGCCGACAGCGCGACACTGTGTGTTGAACCACTCCCAGTACTCATCAATCAGCGTAGAGACAATTTGCTCTATGCCTTCACGGTCCTGCTGTAGTGCCTCATGGCTTTGCAGTGAGAACATATCTCGCCCTTTTATGTATAAATATTGCTTGTGTGCGGAAAAATAATTCCGCATTACATTCGACTGATTTTTGTGCGAATATTTCGCCGCCTACTACTTGTGTGCGTAAAACACGTTTACCGCCCAGCGGACAATAGGTATTGCGCATACAAGTTTTAGGTGGAGCAGCGTTTAATTTGCTTATCGATCGCCCTTGCATGAAATCGATGCCATTTAAGTGGACTTCGCCGCCTACTACTTGTGTGCGGAAATCCTTCTTCCGTGATTCCGCTTTATCTGCCTGCCCACAACTTGTATGCGGAATTTACTAATCCGCACACCTCTTACTGCCGGTGGCGTTTCCACAAAATCAAACCGCCTACTACTTGTGTGCGGAATAGATTTGCATGCTCGGGCTTTTACCTGTTTTACATGACTTACCGTGGGCGGTCGGCAACCAGGAAAATCCCTTTATCAGACTATTATCCGAAAATCATTTTCGCGTTTGGCGCATTAAGCAGCGCAAATTCGCGTGCTTAATCGGAAACACCATTCTTTTTTTTTCTTAAAATGCAGCATCTGCCCCGATCGGGCCCTTTAAAGGCCTCAGGTGATTTCGTGTGGTGGAACGCACTGAAATAAGGGACTCATTTGGAGCTTTTTCAGGCCTCTTTGCTGATGCGCAAATTTTTCACTGGCACCAAACGGCCGTTTAGGGGCCTTTAATGGATTGCAGGAAATTATTGCTTTGCAGAGGGGCTTTTAAGGGGCCGTAATAAGCCTCTTTTCAAAAGCGGAAGTTTTTAACTGAATGCCGGCGTTGCTTCAGTGCCCTTCTGGGGCCTTATCAGGGCTGGTGAAAGAATCGTTGTAACTCGATGTTGATTTTCGTCGGGGCAAAATTGGAGTGTGTTTATGAGTAAGGTATTGGCTATTGAAATCGGCTTTGGCAGCTGTTCAGTGTGCGGTGGCGTGAAAAATGGCAAGCCAGATGTTGTTACATTTCCAAGCATTGTGGCTCAGGTGGATAACCGTGCTGACATGTCGGCTGGTCTAAGTAAACGTGAAACCGTCACAGTATCAGTAGACGGGTCAAACTACGAAGTGGGCCCGGAGGCGCACTTGGCCACTGGCAAGACCACAACCCGTATCTTAAACAATCAGTATATCGACAGCCCACAGTACAAGGCGCTGTTCCTTGGTTCATTGGCAATGGCAAAAATGCCAGTTGTGGATTTGCTTGTTCTGGGTGTGCCGGTTACGTCGCTTCATCGTGTCGAAGAATTGAAGAAGATGTCAGTGGGCATCCATCAAATTGGTGACAAAAAGGTTGAGGTAAAATCAGCATGGGTTATTGTTCAACCGCTGGGGGGGTTGCTCAGCTATGCTGACCAGATAGGTCAAGCAGGTTATGCAGAGTTACGTGAAATCAATACCCTTTCGGTTGACTGCGGGTACGGCACTTTAGATTTTCTTGTGTCGCGTGGTCTGAAGACTAATGAAAGCCGATCTAGTGCAGTCGATGCAGGTATGGGTGTCCTCATTAATGAGGTGTGGGAGCGTAGTCTCAAGTCAGCATTTCCTCGTGCTGATAAATTGCCTACAGAAGTTATTGACCAGGCTTTCTGGAAGACTCCTGGTGTACTTCGGATCAGCGGTAAAAAATATCCGTTTCCGCGGTGTACCGGCAAGGATGTTGATGGTCATGAAGTTACCGTCACTTTCGATGCGCAAACTGTAATTGATAGCTTTACGCATGCTGCCATGACGTCCCTCAAAAATATCGCCGGCACTGGTACTGACATTGACCAAATTATTCTCTTCGGTGGCCCGGCCCATATTTACCTTCCAGCGCTACAGGCAGCCTACCCTGATCATACAATCCGTGTGTTAAGCAACAATCTAACTGCAGTGTGCGAAGGGATGTATTTAGGTGGCTTGCAATATGCGAAGCAATTGACTGCAAGGCCTGCTGCGTAAGGAGTAACGGATGTTCAAAATCACTATCCAGCCTGGTTCGGAACTTGACCGAGAAATTTCAGCATTGTCCCCGCGCCAACGCAACAGCCGACTGATAGAGCTTGCAACTATGGGCCTTGCATTTAGCAGGTCGTCTGTGACACAGATTGAGCCAACTTCCAATAGCTCACCAATTAATACAAAAAAACATGTTGATGATTTTGTCACATGTGAGAAAATGACAGTAGAGCAAACTGGTGCTAAATTGGTCACTGCACAGCAAAATTCTGTCACAACTGGTGTAATTGCCAGTGTGGGAAATACAGATTTTGGTGCTGACCTTTTGAGCATGTGATTTCAGTACAAAAAGGGGCGGCTGATTGTTCTTAATTGACACGGGCGTAAAGCAGCAAAAAAGATTAGTGGAGCTGCGACAGTTTGAAGTAGACCTTCTGGTGTCGCATATCGCATTAGCTAAGTCTGACCAGTCTCTATACGCTGGTTTGACATCGAGCAATGTTTCCATGATTTCTGAGATTGCTTCTATACCTCTTACTCGCATACAGAACTTTGCAGTCTCTGCTAAAGTTGGCCCTTTGGCCAACTGGTCCCCGTTGTTTCGCCGGGCTTTTGATGTCAATGAACTGATAGAAGAGGCAAACGTTCGTAAAACCGATGTCCGTATTCATGAAGGCGTGCCTGTAGAAATTCTTAACCTACAATACGCACAACAAAAGCTGCTTTTCACATACTGCGAATTAGCTGGCACCTCCCCCGCATTGGCTTCAGTCGTGCTTGGCATTAGGCGCAGTGAGGCGACTGCATTTGCTGAACTTAACTCGTCCAATTTGCTGCATGTGGATAGCACTCAGTTACTGTGGTCACTGCCGTTCCGTCGGCCGGGTGACATGACAAAGTTTTTCGTCTGCTTGCAAAATCCAGAAACTGCATCTTTTGCCTTTGACTTGCTGAGAGGTTATTGATGAGTAAACAGGATGATAGAGTTATTTCTAACCTGGCTGCGATTTGTCTTGCCAAACACTCAACGCATAAGAAAATTATAAAGCTCTACACGAATATTGATGCGGCCACGCTCAATATGTATCACGTAGCTAAGCACCCCCGCGGCTGGGACCATCGAGACTCAGAGCTGTGGACTAAAAACCAGGATGCGGTGTTTGCTGTTCGTGCGCATCGGTTGTTTATCCGTCTGTTTGCTAAAAATACAGATTACGCACTGCCATTACGTGCGGTGGATTTATGGGAGTGGTATCAGACTTACTCGCTGCTCTATCCTGAAGACGAAGTGACTGCGAACCGGTTGCACTACATCGTGCAGATGGTTCGAGAAGGAAAACTCCGGGTTAAGGCTGGCGAGCATGCATGTGAAAGTTGCGGGAATAGCTACGTTGTTCACCGTGAATTGTACGCCTACAAGTCCTGCCCTATCTGCCGGCGTGTTGAGTCTGCATTGGGGAGTTCTGGTAGGTAAAATTTCTTTGTTTGAATTTATTGCAAGTTGCGTACTCTTTGCTCTTATGAAACGTTTTATTTACTGGAAAATTTCATCACGGAGTTGGTATTAATTCCGCTAAAAGGTTACTACAAATGAATGCAGGACCATTTCTGGTTTATCGTCTTTAACTTATCCGCTTTATTGGAATGGCAACTAATCAGTCGTTGCCAATCAAGTCCAGTAGAGGCAGGCACATCAGCATCGGTCTAAAAACGCTGTTTCACTCAGATTATCAATACGAGATTTGAACAAACTTGGTGAATTTCGTTTTTAGTGCTGCACGTAAATACATGCGGTCAACTTCGCTATTTTTGTTCATAAATTCTTGGGCAACATTTTGACAACTGAGCAATACATCCACCTTAAACATTGTCGTCTGATCCTTTTTGGCTACAGTCCCAGTTGCAATCCTTTTCCGATATGCTCCTTCAGAAATCAAGGTAAGAGCCTCGAAGTAGTCCTCATCCTCATATTTTAATATGTGTGTTTGGTTCTGCTCATAAGTAAGGCCTGATTGTCGGTTCTGCATAATTGTACCGCTAACATTACTGAGGGTCTTACATATAGGGTGAAACTCAAGTTCGGTTTTTTTGTCATCCGCAAATGATGAGAAGGATATCATTACAATAAATAGTGTTTTGAAACTCTTAAAAAATTCCATTCTTTTTCATTTCTATCAGTAAGTTACATCATGCCTGATTCTGCTAAATGGTATTGGTATAGTCAATCTGATGCGTAGATATGTGATAAACTTTTTTAGTGGCCTGAGTGCTAATGGTTGCCCGGTGACCATTAGCAGAGTCATAACGAAGTTCTCGTTTTGCCCTCATTTTCATTAAGCAACGATTTTAGCGCTGCTTATCGAAGTTTTGTCTCCTGCAATTTGCGTATCATGCCCGGATTATTTTTCAAACTCCGGAAAATTTATGCGACTCAAAGTTTTTGCGCTTCTGCTTTGTTCGGGCTATGTGCTGGCCAGTGATAAGCCAACTTTTTACGATGAGCGTCAGCGCGGCTGGTTTTGGCATGAAGTGGAGCCTGAGCCGGATGAAGAAAAACCTCTGATCGACAAACCAGTGAACCCGCAACCAGTGACGGAACCTGCAGCGACTAATCAACCAGCGGAGCAAGTACCATTGGATTCTGCGTGGCTTAAAGCCAATCTTGAAAAACTGATGCAAAAAGCGCTCGATGAACCCACTGATGCAAATCTCGCTGCATACGCATATGCCAACCGTCTGATGATGGATATGGGTAGCCGGTTCTCAACACGAATGATGGAGTTTATGGAGCTGGAACACGCACTTCAGGAATCATCGCGTCGTCCATTTTCAGCTTTTGCTTTGTCTGAATTTTCAGAGGAACGGAATAAAGCTGTCAGCAGCATCATGGCCAAGCTCAAAGAAACAACCCATATTTGGTTTTTCTATTCATCGACATGCGCATATTGCGCTAAACAAGTGCCAGTTCTGGAAGAATTCAAAGCCCGGACTGGTATTCCTGTCTTGGCCATTTCGATGGACGGTGGACCAGTACCAGGCGCCAACACCTTTGAAGTTGTCATAGATGAAGATCTTCGTGTATCGCAAATGTTCGGAGTGCGGGTCACGCCAACCATGCATTTAGTAGACAACAAGAAGCGTCAGCCTATTCCATTAACCGAAGGCCTCAACACATTGCCCGATATCGAAAAGCGAGTTCTGTTACTGAGCCGTCAGGCATCATTTATCACGGATGAAGAGTACCAACTGGCAAGGTCCGTTCGCGAGATCGGTGTGTTCCGGAATGAAACCGGTGAGATTCTGGCAGATAAAGCAAAGCTTGAATCGGACCCAGGATATTTGGCTGACTTGTTGAAGCAGCGATTAGATGATGTTAAGCAATTTGGCGCTTCAAAAGCAGGGGCTGCTGGGCAGGCTGGCAGTGCAAATACATCGTCAGCCCCTGCAATTCAGGGTACGCCAGTGCGGTGATAGTCAATGTTTAATTTGTCACATTTGACAGTTTAATTATATTAAATTAGACTGTTTTTCATGCAACAAATTGAAGGTTTTTTATGCGTATATCTCGGTTGGTTTTGTTGTCACTTTTTGTCGGTTTGCCAGCGACGGCCGATGTTTGTTCTATGACTCATAATGTGACCACTGAGTTGAATCCGCAGTTTGGGCATTACCCGGACCATGGCTTTGCGAATTTGATTGCGATCTCAAAGTCTCATAGTGAACAAGATGCTTTGGTCTTGGTTTCTGATGTTTCTGATAAAAGACCATCTACTGCGTCTGTGAACGCTACTTATAAGTACTCAGTCGTTTTTGAAACTGAAGATGCTATTGTTCCGTTAGATGCAGCTGATGTCTCGATGTTGTTCACCCCGTCTACCAAACAGATGCGTGACACTCTGAACTCAGTTGCTTCTGCTTTTTTGAGTATCCAAATGAGTGGTTATTCGGGCGAAGGCAATAGAACCTTAGATTATGTCCTGTCTAAGCGGCAAGACATCTTCAAGAACAAGGATTTAGCACTGCCAAATTCTCCTGAACAATTCATGTGTGTGACAGGTGCCAATATTGATAAAGCTTCTGGCCGCGCTGTCTTTGATTCATCGCCTACCGATGAATATGTCTTGCCCGGTAATATGCTGAATATGCTGTATGAAGGGCAGGCAAAGCTGGCGGTATATTGAGCCAAATCCTGCGTCCTGATAACCGGTAAATACGCCGGTTTTTTTTCGCCCAAATCATTAAGCACGCGATATTGCAACGCTTAACGAAATTAATCCCCTCCCCCCGCCTTTAAAATAAACAAAATTCCAGTCGGTTTATTTGAAGGTACCGGATGAAACTTAAAATTTTAGGCGTATTCATTGGGCTGTGTTTCCTGACGCAGCCAGTGAAGGCTGATCCCCTAAGTTCTGTGTTCGATTCTTACTCGCAGGGCTCACCTGGCGTTTACAAGACAGCTCGCGGAACTCACTTCTATGCGGGGAACATTACGACTCGCATTCACCAGCCAAATACGCCTGATTTTGTCGGTTTTAGCGCCCCAAGCGTGAAGGCCGGTTGTGGCGGCATAGATTTTTACGCCGGCAGTTTTTCGCTGATAAGCGGTGATGAAGTGGTGCAGATGGCTCGTGGTATTGCTCAAGGCGCCGCGCCCTACTTTTTCAATCTGGCCGTTTCATCAATCTGTGCAGGTTGTGGTGCGGCCATGCAGGATTTAAGTAACCGTCTCAACGAACTGAACCAGTTCGCCAAGTCGTCATGTCAGCAGTTTTACAAAGGTCTCGATGAAGCGACCGGCTGGTCTGATGCAGCAGCAAAGAACTCACTAATACAGCCAATAAAATATGACGAAGACAGAGGTTTAGGCAAAAGTTGGGTTGACACAGTAATGAATGCCATCGCCAGTAAAGAGCCATCGACGGGCGCTAAGGATGCTGTGACCGGCAATGTGACATACAACCTTCTCACTGCGATGCTCGGTCCCGCTGAATTATCGGATACAACCTTTTTCGAGTCCAAGGAAGGCCTAAAACAAACCCTCATGTCACTTATAGGAACCGGTGTTGCAGGATATCAACCAGCTACCAATGGTTCGTCGTCAGAGGAATACATTACCAAGGAATTCGCTTCTGAAATTGATCCATTACGTTTGATTTTGTCAGACACAGGAACATCTGACACTGAGTATAAATTCAAGCGAATTGATTGCGCTCAGGATGTATCGGCAGACCCAAAGTGTGTGAATGTCCAGGTTGTTGAAGACTCGATGCTTCCTCTGGAGGCGCAGTATATGAAGCTATTGTCCGGTGATGACGGGATTTTCCGTCGATTACAGCGTAAGCAGCCGATTGACGAGACTAATGGCCAGCTCGCTTTCATGAAATCAGTGGATTTCCCTTATGTGTATCTGGCTATCAATGCAGAAGCTGATGGAGACATTGACTCTTACAGTAAGTACATCGCTCAGCGGGCAGCTTTTGCCCGGGTAGAGTCCCTGTACCGAATAGCGATTGCTGTGCTTTATAAGGCAAAGCTTTCAAAGTGGGGCAATTCACCTGAAGACAAAATGCCACAGGTCGCAGCAGCCAGTATCGATGACAGGCTGAAGAATCTTCAATTCAATCTGGAGCGAGTTTTGGCTGAAGACAAGAAAAGAGCAGACGCAATGGTCAATGAAATGGCGATTTTAAGGACAAAGAAAGTTTTGTCATCGGTTAAGGCGCGCTGATTATGGAAATTCGTGTATTAGGCGATTTTGAGTTTACCCGTGAGGTGATCACTGGCGTTGCCCGGCTGTTTTCCTATGACAATGGTTTTGGTTATGCCTCTGGCATTCTGCTGGTTTTATATCTCATGTGGAACATGCTGCAGCATGGTCTGAACCCCGAAAAATCAACCCCACCGGTCAAAGAGTTTGTTTTTGGCATTGTGCTTTGGTTGATGCTTGGTGGCGGCGGTTCCTCTGCAAAGTTTGATGTGATGCTGACGTCTATGTCTGACCCCTCTCGATTTGAATACATTGAGGATGTGCCGGCGATCGCGGTGGTACCCAGTTGGCTCGCTTCGAATCTCTTCGGTGAAGCACGGGAAATGCTGGAAGATGAATTCTCTCCTGCCGCCTATAGCATATCACGAGGTCAGGACCCATTAGGTGCTTTGACCAGAATGTGGGATACCAGCCCACCGGTGACGTTATACACGAACAATAAAGATGAAGACATTGCTAAAACGTTTCAAAACTACATGGTTGATTGTTGGGAAGCCGACCAGGCCTTGAATAAGGCACCTGCAACCGTAACCATCGGCCAGCTCATGGAAACTGATATGACCGTCACATCTGCAATGATTGAAGCCATCAAGGTGGACTACAACGGGTTGTTCACACGAATTTACCTTGGTGATTCAGCATCGCTGCGCCTGCCAGGTGAGGAACATGGGATTCGGGTGACCTGCCCTGAAGCATGGAGGGCATTAAACGAACGATTTGGTAATAGTGGAACTTACAAGATTGTTGATTGGGTGGATGGCCGAGTCGCTGATCCGGAATCCATGAAGCAAGGTTTGGCTATGATCCGAGGCACTTACTCACAAGGTGAGGATGCTTACGCAATCGCCGTCAATCTGTTTGTTGCCAGAATGGCTGCTGATGGAGTGAATACCGCTCTTGCAGCTGATACTTCAAGAATGGTGTTTGAAGCATACCGAAAACACGTGTTTGAACAGGCCGGCCAAGCAGAGGTTTTCAAGAGTTATGCAATCCCGGTAATCACAGCAATGGAAGCGTTTAGCTTTTTCGTTGCCCCTGTCATGATGGTACTGACTGCATTAGGTGGTTTTGGCCTGAGCTATATCGGCAAATATTTGAGCCTAGTTCTGTATATGAACCTGTGGGGCTTTACGAAGGTTTTCACCGACCTTTTCACAGCCATTGCTGTTGAAAGGGCTTACAGCCACGCATCGAATACAGCCTTCACTTTTGGCGACTATCCAACGACTATCAAAGAAGTCGAAGGTTTCTTATCGGTTGCATCAGCATTAACAGTCAGCATCCCTGCCTTAGCTTTGTTTATTCTTTATGGAGGCGCCAAAATATTAACGCCATTCATCAATAGCGCATCTAAGGGAAGTGTTGATGGTTCTTCCGGCGCTCCAAGTATTTCTTCATCCATGAATGCTGGTGTTAGAAATATGGGCAATTCAAGCACAGTTTATGATGCCAATTCTGGAGCCAGTGTTACTGGCTATAGCAGCCAGAATGACAATGCTTTAGGTAGCTATTCATTCAGTGAAATGGCAAGTACTGCAGCACAGTCTTCAATAGAGACCGCCCGGTCGGCAATACAGTCAAGTACACGTTCACTTGTTGATAGTTTCAACAATACGATTTCCGGGGGTATAACGCAGGCCTCCGGTATCGAAGCGTCGAAATCTGATGGTTACAGTATCAGTACAGCTGAGCAGTTTTTAAGTGGTATGCGCAAAGAAATTGCAAGATCTGCTGGCATTTCAGAGAAGGAAGCTGGTGCGTTTATTTTGTCGGCTTATGGCGGCGCAGGTACAGGCAAGCCTGAGTATGAAAAAGACCCAGACGGGAAGGACACAGACAAGTTAAAACCTGGCCAAAAGAATTTGATATCAGCTGCATTGAGTGCGGTGGGTATTTCCGCAGGCGCCGACCTGAAATCGACCGGTACGATAATGACTGAGGAACAGATATCCAAAGCATTTTCGGCTGCCGATAATTACTCAGAAAACGTTTCCAGAACCCTTGGCGCGCAACAGGCGATGCAGGCTGCTCAAAAATTCGGTTCTACTGAGTCAAGTTCCTCGGTTCAGTCTAAATCCAGAAATGAGCAGCTGTCGAAGGCAATTGCAGACTCTAAACAAGTTGCGGAAAGGGTGTCTGACGGAAGTACACAGAGTTTTGGTGTGACAAATGCCCGGACATTGCAGCTCAATGAAACTGCTGCCGCACTCAATGCCTATGACACCGACGGAAGAACTTACCGGAACATGGCCAATAGTCTTGAAAAGTTGGCATCAGGTAATACAGAGTTTGGCGACTTCTTAGTAAACAAAGGTCTAGCAGAAAGGATATCGAGCGGAATTGCTGTTAATCAATCTGCATTGGCCATGGAAATGCGCAGCAACCTGTCTGGTGGGCACGGATTGCTTGACGGTCTAAGGTCTTTCACTGGTCGGTTAAGTGAGCGGGACAATGACACTCAAACATCTGCGAATGATATGAAGCTTGCTTCTGCCCTGTGGGGAGCGGTCGGAGACACCTTGAAGGAATCGGGTGTTGGTCAAACCATTGTTGAGCCATTAAGTGCCTTATCCAAAGGTTTATCGAATCTTGCTGGTACCATCGATGGGAGTTTAAGTTATGACGAAGAGGCCAGCAAGCTTGAGCAAGTGAAAGTAGATACGAGTGATAGTAGAGTGCCGCTAGTTAATGTTGGCCAACCAATAACGCAAATGCAGCAGAACATTGCAACTAAGACCCAAGGTATACGTCCTGTGGACGAACAAGTAAGTAATGTGGTGGGTGAAAAAACGGCTGATATTGACCCTAAAAATCTCAGCAAAACGCTACTTGCCGCCAAGGCTCTGGATGTAGCTACAGGTTTTTTTCAGGAGAAAGCCAGTGGTGTGTGGAGTGCCGTAGACCAGAACGTCGTTGATGATTACAGAACCGCGGCCGAAAGTACGGTTAAAGACTGGGTTTCATCTGTATCTGGCACCTGGAATGGCTTAACCGGTAGCAGTTCAGACTCACGCCCGGTTGTTGAATCAGCTTCAAATGCCGGACTTACATTCAATGGTATCGCCATTGGTCAAAACGAGCAGTTGGCAGATATCAAAGTGGGAGAAGATGTGCAGTTTGGCGGTCAAATGTATGTGCGGTCTGGCTCTGGCGATTACGTAGATGAAGGTGGTCAATCACACCCGATATTTAATGGCCCAGATGGTGAATCCCAATATTATTTCGATAATGGAACAAGGTATTACATACAAAGCGATAGGTAATGTTGCCTAACAAGCCCCGGGGATCCGGGGCTTTTTTCTGCGGTTTCATTTGTAGCGGCATTTTTTTATTGGGTTAGGCTAAGCCGGTTCAAATCGGAGTTTTTACATGTACAGAATAGTGTTTATGGTGTTGCTGGCGGTATTTGAGGCTCGGGCGGCTTCGGTGCGCGTTACGATTGCTGAGCCTATTAATGGACGCTCTGAGTCGGCGGTGCAGTTTGCAGCCAGAGTGAAAGCTAAAGATGAAGGGATTGCAAAACTACCGGTCATGATGGTTGTGTATGAGCAAATCAAAGATGACTCCTATTACGAGCAGGTCGAATCTTTAGCTGCAGGCGGGGCAAAAGTGCATGTGGTGTCCGAGCGGTTTGACTCAGCTGGAAATCTTTACCACCTGGTTGCTGATGTTGAGCTGGATGAAGCCTTGACGCTGAAGTTATTAGGCTCGATCCAACGTGGTCAGAATGCCATTCGTGAGCTTGAAGATCTGCGCAGTGAGCTGGCGGGTTCTGCCCAAAGCAGCTCACGAATGCTTAAGCTCAATAAACTGGACTGGTATCAGGAATTGTCTGCGCAAAAGGTGTCACCGACCCATTTTCGGAAAAACGCCAATGGTGACATGGATGTTGCCGCCCAGCGGAAATATGCCGTCGAGGTTGCGGCTAAAGTGCTGTCCCTTGAGTTACCGCGGTATTTATCAGCATCACATGCGACTCTTGTGACTGATGATGAAATTAAAAAGGAGATGGATGGGAAGTTTCACCATCCACTATCTAAAGACAGATCGAGGCAACTACTTGAAGAAAATCGTAGAAGCAGCCGGTTTAATACGGCAGTGAGTACAGAGCAACTTGCAGAAGCGTATATCACGGTCGATGTACCAGGTCGGTATGATTTACAGGTCTTTGCAAAATTGGTCGAACTTATTGCTACACAAACCGGCGCAAAACAGCGTGATGTCGGTTGGTGGATTGGCGCTGTTCCATGTCTGGCCTGGTATAGGTTTGATGAAATAGATAAGGCATACAAGCTTGATTATCAGGTGAAGCTGGCACCAAACCAATCAGAGGCGCATCCTGATGCGAACACAAGCGCTATTAGCAGTAACAATGTAGTAGATATCCAGAGGATAGTGGGGTTACATGGCCTTGATCAAAAGATTGATGCGCAAAAGCCCACTACCCTGCTTGTGCGATTTGACAGGCAAATGGAACCAAGTCGGTTTTCAGAGCACGTAGCATTGAAGGTTTGCTACAACAACACTCAAATTTTTCAGGCAATTTTAGCCAATCGCAGGTCTGATGGCTTGTCGAGCAAGAATCCCTGAACAAAGTCACATTGAGACTCGCCGGCCAAGTTCAGCATGGCTGGTGTTTCAATGCCCTCCGCAAGCGCTTTTGCACCGATATCATGGATCATCCGGACAACCGACTGCAGGAGCAACGTGTGTCGTTTGCTGTGCGAGCTTACTGCCATCATTGACCGGTCAAGCTTCACGATAGCGGGGTTCAGTTTGGCTAAAGATGCCAGAGTGAGGTTGCCGGCACCAAAGTCATCAACCACTAACGTAAATCCCATTTGCCGCGCACAAAGCAATTGACCGATTGCTTTGTCTCTGGAGTCGTTTACCCAGTTTTCAGTAATTTCTATGGCGATTGATGATGCCGGCACTTTCTGGTGGCCGAAGGCTTCAAGCGCTGACAAAAAATCATCTGATGCTGCTTGGCATGGGCTGATATTGATAAAAAACTGGTGGCTTGGAAAGTTTAGCAAGAGCTCGCGGATCACTTTTGCTTTATCACGGATAAGGCCTTTCAATTCAGCTTCAAAAACCCAAGGAGCCGCCAGCATTTGATTAAGCTGCATCATTTTGTATTCACGCAGCAGCAGCTCTATCGCAACGCTTTTCGCTGGCAAAGTGGCCGGCTGGATTCCATAAATGTGTTGGAAGGCAAATGCTGTCATGGTGTACCCCTTGAATGTAGTGAGGCGATTATATGTGCTGTGGGCTTGTTGGAATTTTATTAAGGAACGCGATTTTGCGTGTTAAATCTTCCAAGAGTGTTAGGCGGGCAAAATAGCTGCGCTTAAAGGAGCAAGCCGAAGGGCGGAAAAAGTAAACTGGCTGTAGTTTCCAAGGGAGTGAATGATGGTTCGAGACTTGAAAATACAGCGGGTCATGCAGCATTTAAGGCTTTGCAACGTACCATTTACCGCAAAGCATGGTGGCATTATTACTACTAGCGTTGCTGTCATGGAATTCAGAGACAGTGAGGTCCGGCTGATCCGAAGGGGCTTGGCAGCCAGGCAGTTCTGTTACAACAAACTCAACATCGACCGGCTGATAGAAATGGTGAAATAGTAAAGCGGCTTTCGCCGCTTTGCTATTTGGAACTAATTTGGTTGCCGCCGGTAATGCTCATTAATGAACACTTTGGCGTTGACAGGATATTGGCTCAAGATAGCCTGGACATTTTCATGGGCTGCTTCTGAGGTTTTGCATCGCAAAGGTAATGGCTGATCGATGTCGCCGATTGAAATAGATAAGGCGCAAAGTGTTGGTTTTTGGTCCAATGTCAGGAAATATTCGTGGATGGTAATGGTGAGTTCTGCATCAGGCGTGGCAACCTGATCCAGTACCTCTTTCGTATCTTCGTTGAGCGGCATTTTTCAAACCTTGGTAATTGCTATCGCCATGGTATGTATTTGCGAAACAAATTTGGGCAATTAAGCGAGGGTTTTTTGCTGTCTTATGGCTATTTTCATACCGAACAATGACTTATTGAATAAACCAATACGCAGAACCATTTGTTGCGGCTATCTAAAAGGCTGATAATTTTGGTGGCAGTATTCACCAATGTAAGAGATAAATGATGAGTGCACATCTAACTGCTGGTTACATCACGCGAGAAGTCGCTGGAAATATGCTGAATTCTGTACTGGCAAGATTTGTGAATTGCCCTACCCTCAATGTCTGGTTAACTGAATCGGGGTTGGTCCAGCATTCACAGGAATCGAACTGGCCATATAACAGCAATGGTATCCCACTCATTGGCGCCCGGGTGATCAGGATGGAGATTTCGCCGCAGACTTATGCCGGCATCTTGTCAGTGGCGCATGAAAAATCTGGCGCCGAAACACCTGATCCGGAATTAATCAAGCGCCAGCTTGTCCGAGATATTTTCAACCAGGTTCATAAATATGTGCGCTTGCATGAAAAGCAGCTTCCAGAAGGGCTGAGCCGGCTGGCCATCAGCAATGCTATTCATGCTAAATCGATGCTTGATTTTGTGGGGTTTTCAGCCCAATCCGTCACCAAGGAAAATCCAAATGTCAGAACGCATTGAATATTATCCGTTAGTGGATAACAGGGTGGTTACAGCGATAGCGATAGTGTTGGGTCTCTTTTCACTATTTCTGCTACTGGGCTTTTTTAACCACATGCCCAGATACGGTGGTATGCTTCCGGTCGAATTTTGGATACCTCCTTTATTGGTAATGGCCATCGTGTTTACCAGTGCTGTGATTGAGCGGAGCCAGGATGGCTATTTGGTTATTTGGACTTTTTTGACTTTCAAAATCCGGACCCGGTTATACGAATCCATCGAGGCAGTCACCGTCGGTGAGCGAAAGCGGATCTTTCTGAGCGGATTGGTCAATGGCCAAAGTGTGTTTCTTCATATCACCTTTGACAAGGATATTTTGGGCCGGCTTCGTGATATTGGTGTGAAAATATCCGCTTGAAATCTGCTGTCCCTCTACAACAGACCTTTGAAAGTGCCTACGGCCCATGCCACAGAATATATCTGAGCACAAAACTGTAAAATCCAATAGCAACAATGCTTTGATGGTACTCTCACGCGAGGCGCGGAATGGCTCGGGATTAACGCTATGTAGTTTGATTAATTCATGTGCATTTAAAGCTGCTTCACGCAGCGAACCAAGAGTAATCACTTCCAGGAATACATGCCTTATTGGATAATTGCATTTAATTTACCACCTCATTGCAACATGACCTTACCACTTGTTGCCAATTAATCGCACCACCACTTTCATGGAAAGTACCACTTCATCGGAGCGTAGCTTTGTGCCAAAAGAAGACATTAAGATTTGTTGCAGCAACTGCTTCCTTCTTGAATAGGAGGGCATTTAACGGTCCCGTAAGAACAATATACGCAACAGTCACCTTTTAACGGCTTGAGCAGCGCTTT